>OLRQ01002062.1_pt1 | contig 13436 bp, 12 predicted proteins | sample 1671971 | NCBI WGS metagenome assembly OLRQ01 (sample SAMEA3136631, study PRJEB25190) | human gut metagenome | biome: human gut; feature: human-associated habitat; material: faeces | place: Austria | collected 2013 | reverse complement strand
GCGCCCGCCGCTCCCGAACGAGGTGGCCCAGTACGACGGGCGCGCCATGCGCCGCCTCTCCGTCAAGCCCGGCCTCACCGGCTACTGGCAGGTGAGCGGCCGAAGCGACACAAGCTTCGACGACATGGTCGACCTCGACCTCAAGTACATCGAGGAGCGCGGGATAGTGACCGACCTCGGGGTGGTAGCGAAGACTGTGTCCGTGATGTTCACCGGCAAGGGAGCGTGCTAGATGGGCGATCTGGATGGCTACGTGTTCCCGTGCCCTGTCAGTACCGTCAAGGAAGATAAGCCGCTAGGGGACGAAATGAATAAGGATCTGAAGATAGCGGTGGCCGGCACGGGTTACGTAGGTCTCTCTCTAGTGGTTTTGCTCGCGCAGAAACACGAGGTCTTTGCCGTTGACGTGGTCCCCGAGAAGATAGCACTCTTGAAAGCACGCAAGAGCCCCATCGCAGATTCGGAGATAGAGGAATTCCTCGCGAACCGGCCGCTGAACTTGAAGCCGACAACGGACGGTGCAGCAGTCTACTCGCAGGTGGATTTGGTAATCATAGCCACCCCCACCAACTACGACCCTGTCGAAAACCACTTCGACACTCGTTTCGTGGAGCAGGTTGTTAGGCTGGTGCTGGAGGTCAACCCAGAGGCTACGATGGTGATCAAGTCGACCGTTCCCGTTGGATACACCGAATCTCTTTGCGAGCGCTTTCCGCAGGGGAGGTTCCTGTTTAGTCCTGAATTCCTCCGCGAAGGGAAGGCTCTCCATGATAACCTTCATCCATCCCGGATCATCGTGGGTGTACCTTCTAGGGGCGCCTTCGTCGAAGAGCTGCGGGAGGAGGCGGAGGCGTTTGCAACCCTCCTCGCTGAGGGCGCAATCGACAAGGATGTGCCCAAGCTTGTCATGAGAGCCACGGAGGCCGAGGCCGTTAAGCTCTTCGCGAATACGTACCTCGCCCTGCGAGTCGCCTACTTCAACGAGCTCGACACTTACGCGAGCATGAGAGGCCTTGACGCCTCCCAGATCATCAGAGGTGTCGGATACGACCCCCGTATTGGTTCCCATTACAACAACCCTTCGTTCGGGTATGGAGGGTACTGCCTGCCGAAGGACACCAAGCAGCTGCTCGCCAACTACGAGGACGTCCCCCAGAACCTCATCGGGGCCATCGTAAAGGCGAACCGCACCCGGAAGGACTTCGTGGCCGACGAAGTGCTGCGCCTCGTGTGGCTCAAAGCGCATCAAGGCGTTGAGGATCCAGTCGTCGGCATCTACCGCCTCGTTATGAAAAGCGGGTCCGACAACTTCAGGGCCTCTAGCATCCAGGGCATCATGAAGCGCGTCAAGGCGAAGGGCATTCTTGTGGTTGTCTATGAGCCGACGCTCGACGAGCAGAATTTCTTCGGCTCCGAAGTTGTGCACGATCTCACTGACTTCAAGTCTCGCTGCGACGTCATCGTCGCCAACCGCTGGTCCGACGAGCTATCAGACGTGGCGGGCAAGGTTTACACCCGTGACCTGTTCAGGAGGGACTAGGAAGATGTCCCGCCCTGTAAAAAAAATCTGTTTTGCTGCTTCTTCAGGTGGTCACTTCGAGCAATTGATGATGCTTAAGCCGCTCATGTATAAATACGATAGCTTCATCCTCACCGAGAGAGCTGGCTATGAGGTGAACGTACCTGTGCGCTCCTACTGGCTCCGTCAGGTGAATCGCCATGATAAGCTTTTCATCCCTCGTATGATTTTCAATACAGTCGTATCGCTTAAAGTTTACATTCAGGAGCGGCCCGATGTTGTGGTGTGCACTGGTGTGCTCGCCACAATACCGATGTGCTTCATCAGTAAGCTGTTCGGTGGGGAGCTCGTCTATATCGAGTCGTTCGCAAAGCTCACTTCGGGCACGGAGACGGGCAGGCTTATGAGCCGCTTTGCTGATCGCTTTTATGTGCAATGGGAAAGCATGCTTGATGTTTACCCTCGGGCTGTCTACGTGGGAAGCGTCTACTAAGGAACGTCAACAGTTGATCTTTGTCACGGTCGGTTCACAGAGATTCCAGTTCAACAGGCTTTTGCGGGTGGTTGACGCATGCCTTTGTTCAGAGCCATCGCTCGGCCCCACATTTGCGCAGTCGGGCTGGTGCGACTACGCTCCTAAAAGTTTTGAGTGTAAGCCTTTTCTCGACCGTGCCGAGTTTGCTGGTAGGCTCGCTGAGTGCGATACCGTAATAACCCACGGCGGGACGGGTGTAATCGTCAGTGCTCTCAAGCAGAGCAAGCGCGTGCTGGCTATGCCTCGTCTTGCACGCTACGGCGAGCATGTGGATGATCATCAGGTGCAGTTGCTCACGCAGTTCTCCGCTGCTGATCTTATCGAAGTGTTCGAAGATGCAGAGGCGTTGAGGAAAGAGCTATCGCAAGCAGCTCCTTGTATGCGTCGTGCTTTCCGGTCGGGTACGCAGAGTTTTGTGGAAGACCTCGACAGCTGGCTTTCGTTGGCTTCGCGAGACAAAAGGACGGAACCTTTCCAAAATGGATAACGTTACTAAGAACAGGCTGCTTGCTCCGTTCAACATACTTTACCGCATAAGTCCGAAGCTGACGCTCAAAGCGCTTTTCAGGTTGAAGCTGGGGTACAAGTTGGACCTCCAAAGCCCCAGGACTTACAACGAGAAACTTCAATGGGTCAAACTGTATGATCGCAATCCTCTTATGCCTAAGTGTTGTGATAAGTACGCAGTGAGGAGCTACGTCGAGGAAAAAGGTTGTGGACGTTACCTCAACAATCTTATCTGGCAAGGTTTCGATCCTACCGAGATTCCCTTCGACGAACTTCCTGATCGTTTTGTCATTAAGGTCTCTCATGGCTCTGCGTTCAATATCATCTGTGCCGACAAGTCGAAATTCGACCATAAGGATGCCGTCCGTAAGTGCCGAACATGGCTCAAAGAAAAATTTCTTCCATGTTACGGCGAGTGGTTCTATGGTCTGGAGCGTCCTCGCGTCATCGTGGAAGAGTATTTGGAAGGGGACGATGGCAAGTCGTTGTATGACTACAAGTTCTTTTGTTTCAATGGCGTGCCTCGGATGATCTATGTGGATACCTGGCGTGAGGGTTTTCACGCAATAAACGCCTACGATATGGACTTCAAATTGTTCAGAGGTGTCAAGCTGGGCTACCCCAATGATGATTCTGTAGAAGTGCAACCGCCTGCCGCCCTTGCCGAGATGACCGAGGTGGCAAAGATGTTATCTCAGGACTTCAATCATGTGCGGGTAGATCTTTACTACACGCACGGAAAGATATATTTCGGCGAGCTCACCTTCACCAAAGGTGCAGGTTTTGGAAAGATCGAGCCCTATGACTTCGATTTGAAAATGGGTGAATGGCTGGAGCTTCCGTCAATGGGTGGAGACAATGAGTAAACCACGACTCCTTATCATCGGACCTGATCCAATGCGTTCTCTGGGTGGGATGGCAACGGTGACTCGTAATATGCTCGAAAGCGACGTTCTTAAGCGGGAATATGATCTGGAGATGTACTCGTCATTCATCGACGGGCCATTATATAGACGCGTTGCGTACTCTATGGCGAGAGAGGCAAAGTTTCATTTGAGACAGCCATCGTTTGACATCTGTCATGTTCATATCTGTTCCGCAACAAGCACTTGGCGAAAGCTTCGATACATAAGGAGCCTAGGTGACGGGGTAAGTCGGGTTGTGCTTCATGTTCATGGAGGCAAGTACGATGTTTTCTGGAATTCCTGCAGTGATCGCCAAAAAGAAGTAATACGAGGATTGTGCGCATCGGTCGCTAAAGTGATCGTACTTTCTGAAGAGTGGCGGGCTTTCTTCGTCGGGAATCAAATTTGCGATTCTAGCAAGATTGTGGTTCTCCATAACGCTGTCGAACTTCCAGCGGAGCCAGTGGATGTTAGCGCGTGTCAAGACGTCCTCTTTTTGGGGCGTCTCGGAACGTGCAAGAGCCCCGACATTCTTTTGTATGCATCCAAGGCTGTTTTAAAGGCACATCCCGAAGTCCGCTTTCGCTTTGCCGGCGACGGTGACGTGGCGAAGTACAAAACACTGGCTATGGATCTCGGGATTGCGGATAGTTGTGAGTTTCTAGGTTGGGTGACGGGCGAGCAGAAGGAGTCCGCCATTCGCAAAAGTGGAATATATTGCCTTCCATCGCGTCACGAAGGTATGCCCATGAGCGTACTCGAGGCTATGTCCTTTGGTATGGCAACTATAGCAACTCCCGTCGGCGGCGTACCCCAGATTATTCAGAATGGCTTCAATGGATACATGGTGCCAGTTGGCGATTCGCGGATGCTTTCACAACGCATTTGCGAACTGCTAGATGATGAGAGTCTGCGAAAGGCGATAGGCAGAAATGGACGTGCGACGATTTCAATGAGATTTGGCATGGAGAAGTATGTGAAGAGTTTATTGGAGCTTTATGCTTCCGTTCGGAATCCTTCTATGGTCATTGGTGAGTAAAGCTTGAAAACGGGGTTCAAATATAGAGATAAGTCAACTTCTATCGCAGATGCAATCACTCGCTTATCTCAGAAAGGGTTCCTTGTAGCATTAGTTGGCTTTCTCATGCTGATGTTGATTGAGTTTTGCATAGGGGAAATTGCAAACATCAACATTTTTGTGTTGTGCACGTACTTTGCTTTTCTTGCATTAATATATTTTCGGGACATCCAATTTCTTGTTGAGTTTTTCTGGGTTGTCATTCTATTTACGCTCAATGTCGTAGGTGTGTATATTTGTGATGAGGGTTTTGTTTTAGGCGAACTTCAAATTAGCTCTTATTATTGTGGAGCATTAGCTCCTCTCGTGGCATGTTATATCCTCTTTTATGGTGTGATCGAGCTTTACAGGCTAAGAAAAGTCGATAAACGGGTCGATTATTCTCAAGCCGAGAGCCCGAATCTGCTCTATGCGATTGTTGCACTAGGCTTCATTATAGAAGGTTATCTGCTGTCTCAAGTAATTACGCATCCATATTTTATTGTAGGCGAATTGCGTCTGGGATACGCACAGCAGTATATGACCCCATTTGCTGTGAGTTTGAGGACATACTTGCCCATGTTCATCCCCGCTGTTCTCATGCTTTGGAAAAGGGGGAATAGAAAGGTCGCTATCGCGTTTTTCGTGTTTCTTGCCGTCTTTTACTTTTGCGAAGGTGATAAATTCGGCACTTACTTGTTCGCTGCCTACATCATTACATTGTGTTTCTCTTCGCATATCCGCGTAGAGACGCAGAAGAAGGTTATCAAAGCGATTTTTGCTCTCTTTTGCTGTCTAATACTTGTTGTATACATTCAACGTATCTTGATTTTTTCTAGCGATGCCAGTTCGGTTCTACGCTATTTAGTAGAGCGCTTATCGCAGCAAGGAGAAGTATGGTGGTCTGTGTACGCGCAAGCAAAAGGGACTTCATTGGGTATTGGCGAGTTCAGCGACGAGCTGCACGTTTTGTTCTCCGGTCTTTCGACATCTACTTACGCGGAATTTGGGCAATGGAAGATGATGAGCGTTGCTGCCCACTATTCGTCTAACTCCCAATATAGAATCTTGGTAGGTAATCCATACACAGCGACAACTACAGCTTCGGTATTTTATTACTTTCGGTGGGTCGGGCTGTTTCTTTTCTATGTAGTGGCATCGGCCGCTTATGCCTCGATAGTAAAAAACGCAGTGAGAGCCTTTTCAAATGGCTGGGTATTGGAATCAATAATCTATGTCAAGCTTATTTCTATTTTGAACACAGTGCTTACGGCTTCGAACATAGAGTCGCTAATTTCTTTTGCAGGTCTTTTTTACATCGCTGCATTGTTTGCATTGACCCTGTTCAGAGAGATGCGCACCCAAAAATCACCTATAACAAAAGACCGGAAGTGGAAATCGGGCGGTGTCCAGAAGTGAAAGCTGATGTCATTATCTTGTTTGAGCATAAGAATCGTGAATTGGAAAGTGATTTGCTCCTTGCGAAAAAGCTCGAGCAAAGAGGCTTTTCGGTGCGATTGCTGCAGTTGGGATGGGACGCCGATCCGATGAGCGCTTTCATTAGGACGAGTGTTTTGGTGACACCTTGGTGTTATGATGACAGGAACTTCAAGAGGCTTGGCTACTACAAAGGCTCGTTACCTGGACGCTCTTTCGCAATTGTGAACACTCACTGCGAGCAAGTTACTAGTAAAGATGCAACCGAATTTGTTGTTCCAAGTGGAAAAGCGAAGGAGATGTATCATTTCGCTTGGGGTCAATGTTTTAAAGAAATGTTGATTGATGCTGGCGTAGAAGAAGGTTGCATATGTGTTACGGGGTCTCCAAGACTTGATTTTTTTCGGCCTGATTATTCATCAATTTGCGCATCGAAAAGGGAGCTCGCAGATAAGTTTCATCTCGATATGACAAAGAAATGGATCTTGCTTATTGGAAATTTCTCGGCTGCATTCTTTTCTGATGACCGCATTTTTCAGCTAGAGAAGAGGTCGATTCCCAGTGCTAGAGAAAACAGGGATTTATCTCGCGCATCGATGGAAGAAATATTCTCTTGGTACGAGACCATGGCTGCGTGCTACAAAGACGAAGCAGTGGAGTTCATCTATCGGCCTCATCCGTCGGAGCCCGTATCTGGACTTGCGAAAAGCCTAGAGAAGAAACACCTAAATGTTCACGTAATAAAAGAGCTGGCGATAAGAGATTGGCTCGTGAATTGTGGTGCGGCTTTCATGTGGAACAGCACTTCATCAGTAGAGGCTGTGTATGCCGGAGTGCCGGTGTACGCATTGAGGCCGAAGGAGATACCAGAGCATCTAAAGTTCAATTTGCTCGAGCATTTGACGCAGCTGAGAAGTGAAGAACAACTGGTGGAAGCGGTATCTGATGTTTTAAACGGCGATTCGGGAGAAGTTAACACCGAGATCGTTGAAGTCCTCGAATACTATTATCATAAGGGATCAATCAGTGCAGCCGACCTGAGCGCCGATTATATAGAAAAGATCATTTCCGATCCGCAGTATACGGTTCAAACGACTCGTCCATTTCTGTATGGATTCTTGAAATCGATTGCCGCCTCTGCAAAACTCATTTTGAAAAAGATAGGTTTGCTGGAGAAGATACCGGGCCTTGAAAAGGTAAGTGACGACTATATCAGTCGAGCCGAATTAAACGAAATCCGAAGAAAAATCGACTTGTTAAGCAGCGAAACATAAGGGTCGATTAATAGTGTCCGACGCAAAAAGCATGCTTAAGGGCTTGGCTGGTTTCTCGATTGTCCCAATTACAACGGCGTTTATAACCATCTTCGTTATCCCTGTCGTATCCAACGTCTTCCCGGCGGAGGAATATGGAAAGATCAACCTATTTTATTCTGTAGGCACGTTACTCATGGCTGCGCTCACTTTGGGACTCGATAACTCTTTCATACGATACTACTTTGAGCCACCAAGAGGGCTTACCTGTAAAAGCATTCAGCTCATTGCGCTTGCCGTTGGACTCCTCGTTACAGTGTTTGTTACGTTTGTTGCAGTATTGTTCACGCCGCAGGCAGTGTCTGACTATATGTTCGGGGAATGCCAGCCTGGGCTTATCGTTATGCTGGGCCTGTACGTAGCCTCCCTGATTTTGTTTAGGCTTCTGAACACAGACGCCCGAATGCAAGAAAACGTACGCAGGTACAACGTCCAAAGCATCGCGCAGGCATTTGTCACGCGTGTGGCGTTCGTATTCGTTGCGCTTTTCTCAACGTACTACGCCTATTCGATTGTTGCCATGTCTGTAGGAATGCTGTTTTTGTCATTGTTTTTTCTCGTCCTGCAGAGGGACGCGTTTGCTTTTCCCGAAGGCAAGGTTACTGCCAGTGGCATAAAGATGCTCTTCGCTTTTGGAGTACCTGTTATGATGACCAACTTTGTTCTTCACCTCAACGGTATGGTGGGCAAGCTCGTCATGAGTGGTGCGGGCATGTACGAAGCAGTGGGAGTGTTTGCCATCGCGACGACACTCTCAAACGTGTTCACTGTCATACCATCTGCGTTTTCCGCATGGTGGTCACCCTTCATGTATAGGAATTATAAAACCAAACAGAGAACCATCGCTAAAGTTCATGACCTCGTAATGCTCGCCTCGGGGTTGATCGTGGCGTTTATCATCATATTTCAAGAAGTTCTCTTCGTCATTGTAGGTGGAGAATATGCTACGTGCCAGGCGTACTTTATGATCATCATGCTCAATCCGGTGCAGGCTCTCATTTGCGAGACTACTTCCTATGGCATAGTTCTTGAGGAAAAGCCCAAGTACAATGTCTTGGCTTCGGCTTTCGGTGTCACGTTAAGCGCTGTAATTACTTTGACGCTTATGAAAGAAATGGGAGTATACGCAGCAGCCCTTGGCGTGGCTGCGTCTGCGTTGGCAATCAGTGTAATGCGCACTGTTATTGGCCAGCGTTGCTACAAGACTATTGAAGCCCCGACAAAGACATTGGCGTGTGCAGCGCTGATTGTGACGGCGTGCTTCCTCAATACGATTCTCTGCAGGTCCATTGCATCCGAAATTGCAGGTGGCTTTGCTTTGATCGCCATCTTGGTACTCATGTACAGGACGCAGATAAAAGAAGCGGTTATCTCGCTTAGAAGGTCAAGCTAAGACTAGTTAGCGCTCCGCTTCTGGAGAAATTCCCAGCCATCAAATGTGGTCCGGAACTGACTCTCGCCCTTAGCCCGAATGCTAAAGGCGATGGGTGGCAGCGTAAGACGTCTGTCTAGGGAGGAACTTTGAAAATATTAGCCGTTATCCCCGCACGTGCGGGTTCCAAGGGTATACCCAACAAAAACGTGCGTCTGGTGGGCGGACGCCCGCTGGTGTGGTACGCTATTCATAACGCTTTAGAGTCAAAAATGATCTCTGATGTGGTGGTCACAACCGACTCCGAGCAGGTTCGCATTATCGCGCAGCAAATGGGTGCCAGGGTTCATTGGCGCGACGAGGCCCTGTGTGCGGATGAAGTTACGCTCGACGCCGTTATTCATGATGCCGCTTTCGGCGAGGATGAAATTGGTGATTGGGACTACGTAATCACCATGCAACCCACGTCGCCCACACTTCAAATGAATACGCTTGACTCGGCGATTCAGCATGCGGTTGAGAACCGCCTCGACACCCTCATCTCCGTTGTCAACGATCCTCGCCTGTCTTGGAGGCCCGATGGCGAGGAGGGTGTGAAGCCGAACTATGCGGAACGCCTGAACCGTCAATGGCTGCCCGCCGACTTTGCCGAGACCGGTGCCTTTGTCGTATCACGTGCGTCGTGCGTCACGCCCGAGACGCGCATAGGCGCGAGAGTGAGCGTTTATGAGGTGTCACCCGAAGAGGGGATTGACGTTGACACCTTTGACGACCTTAGGTGCGCAGCTGCTCACCTTGATGGCGAAAAAGTTGCTATATACGTTAACGGTAACAATACGCGTGGCGTCGGTCATATTTATCGCGCTCTTGAGATTGCTGACGAGTTCTACTCTAGGCCTGATATTTATTACGACGTAAATCAGACCGATCCTTCTGTCTTTGGAGAGACGACTCACAACCTCGTAGGTGTTGATGGCATCGCTGAGCTATTCGAGAGGTGCAAAGGCCGGGAATACACCCTCTTCATTAACGATATCCTCACCACTTCTATCGACTATATGATTGGCCTGCGTTCGGTGATCCCTAATGCCAAGATAATAAACTTCGAGGACGATGGCGAGGGGGCTTCGAAGGCCGACATCGTATTCAACGCCCTCTATCACGATTCAGATGCGCCTAATATCAAAGCCGGCGAACGTTACTATATAGCTTCGAAGATGCTTCTTTTTTACGAATCGATAGAAATAAAAGACAAGGTTGAACGTGTTTTTGTCTCCTTCGGCGGTGCTGATCCTCTGAACTACACTGATCGCCTGCTCGCCATTGTGGCCGGAGACCTCAAGAGATATGCAAAGTATCGCTTCACTGTGGTCGTAGGACGTGCCAAGCTGAATGTAGAGAAACTTCTATCTTACAACGCGCTGCCTAACGTTGAAGTGCTCCACGATGTTGCAAATATGCCCGAACTTATGAGCGCCTGCGATGTAGCGGTGACCTCTCGAGGGCGTACCGGCTATGAACTGGCGATGTTGGGTGTGCCGTCAATCGCCATGGCGCAAAACCGCCGCGAGGAAAAACACGGATTCGTGTGCAACGAGAATGGTTTCACCTATCTGGGTCTCAATCCGCCCGATGAGGTTATCAAGAGCAATCTCGACATGTATTTAGGGCTTTCCCGCGAGGCTCGGCAGCGCTTCCAGGACATGCTCTTGACCCACGATCTGCGCAACGGACGCAGGCGCGTGATGGGTCTTATCGATGGCCTATAGATTGAGAAGGGAGCTTGCATCGTGAGGAGCACGAGACCATACTTGATTGCCGAGATTGGTGTGAACTTCTACGACACTGCGAGGGTATTGAGCGTTTCGCCTATTGAGGCTGCAAAGATGTATATTGACGGTGCCGCTGAAGCAGGCTGTGACTGCGCTAAGTTTCAGTCCTATAAAGCCGCTACTATCGTGTCGAAGAACTCCCCAGCTTATTGGGACACCACCAAGGAGCCTACCCAAACCCAATACGAGTTGTTCTTAAAGCACGACGCTTTCGGAGAGGAGGAATTTGCCGAACTTTGTGAGTACGCACACTCGAAGGACATGGACTTTACTTCCACACCTTTCGACTATGCTAGTGCTGACTACCTGGCAAGATATGTCGACTTCTACAAGATCAGCTCTTCGGATGCCTCTAACCTGCCTTTCGTTGAGTATATCGGGGCCAAGGGCAAGCCTGTTGTCGTGTCCGTTGGGGCATCGTATCTCTCCGAAGTTGACGAGGTGGTCCGTGCCTTGGCGCGCGTCGGATGTTCCGATACTTCGATTTTGCACTGCGTACTTAGTTACCCGACCGATCCGGTTGACGCCAACCTTCGTGTAATCGAAACGCTAAGACGTAGTTTTCCAGGTGTGCGTGTGGGTTACTCCGACCACGTTGCCCCAGATCCGGCCATGCAAACCCTTTCGACTGCTTATCTCCTCGGCGCCGAGATCATTGAGAAGCATTTCACTCTCGATAAATCTCTATCCGGCAACGACCATTATCATTCCGGTGATATAGTCGACTTTAAGCGCGCTATAGAGAATTTCCGTTGGATCGACTGCGTACTCGGCAGCCCTGAAAAGACGGTGCTTCTCTGCGAGGAAACGCCGCGTCGGGAGGCCCGGCGTTCGCTGGTGCTCACCCGTGACGTTCGTGCTGGTGAGGTTATATCCAAGAACGACCTCATGTCCAAACGCCCTGGCACGGGTATCTCTCCAATATTCGTTAACGTGATAGCGGGTCGTGTAGCAAAGTGTGACTTGCCGGAAGACACGATTCTTACCTGGGATATGGTGTAGGAAGTGCTCTATCGTCAATTGCAGCCCCAGCGTCTCAAGAGCGTAAGTTCGAATGCACTTCTTTGCGAGACGGTGCTTCGTAAATCAATACGACATTCTTTTGCTTCGCGTGGTTTTTTGCTTTTGCTTTCTCTATAACGTGATATAATTTTGCTAAAATATTATCACGATGAAGGGAGGCGCTATGAACATCAGGCCGATATCGGATCTGAGGAACCACTACTCGGAAGTCGAGCGCGATGTTCTGGAGAGCGGCCCCGTGTTCCTCACGAAAAACGGATACGGCTCCATGGTGGTTATGAGCGTGGAGCAGTTCGAGCACATCAACGGCAGCGTGGAGGCTGCGCTCGATGCGGCGGATCGTCAAGCTGCAACGACGTCCCTTCGCTATACCCACGACGAAGTGTTCCACTCCATAAGGGAAGGGCTCCGCAATGGGCGCGAGGCCGCAGCACTATAAACTGAGGTACCTGCCTCTTTTCTGGGACGACCTGAACGAGGCCGTCTCCTACATAAATGATGTTCTTGCGGCTCCCGAGGCTGCAGAACGGCTGATCGACGCGACCGAAGCCGGCATTTTGGCTCATGCGGAAAACCCAACGATCGCTGCAGTTCATAAAACGACCCGAGAGCGCCCTCTACCTTATTACTGGTTCGAAGTTGGTAACTACATGGTTTTCTACGTCGTCTTCGACGATGTGATGGAAATCCGGCGCTTCCTCTACGGCGCTCGCGACCTCACGAAGATGCTGCCGTAGGCGCTGCGGTCCCTCCCTTTCCTCCCACCGGTTTCATATTGTGGACGTGCGGTTTTCATTACCGCGGCGTAATTTGCAAATGGTTGAGCATCGTGTACAATAACCCCACGTGAACTGTACCCACGTTGGGAAAACGCAGCATAAAGAAACGCAGCAGGTGTGGAGGATACAATGCCAAACAAAATGGGTTCCGAGCATTTGGCGGTCATCAAGGTCGTCGGCGTCGGCGGCGGCGGCACGAATGCCGTGAACCGTATGGTCGAGGCGGGGGTGAAGGGCGTCGAGTTCATCGCCGTCAACACCGATCGCCAGGCGCTGCTCATGTCGGATGCCGACAAGACGATCCACATCGGCGAGGAGCTGACGCGAGGCCTCGGCGCCGGAGCGAATCCAGAGGTCGGTTGCCAAGCTGCAGAGGAGAGCCGTGCGGAAATTCGCGAGGCGCTTGCCGAAGCGGACATGGTGTTCGTCACGGCTGGCGAGGGCGGCGGCACGGGCACGGGCGCCGCGCCCATCATTGCAGAGATTGCGCGCGAGGAGATTGGCGCGCTTACCGTCGGTATCGTCACCAAGCCGTTCTCCTTCGAGGGCCGCACCCGCCGCAACCAGGCCGATCAGGGTGTCGATCTGCTGTCGCAGAAAGTCGACACGCTCATCGTCATTCCGAACGATCGCCTGCTCGAGCTTTCCGACCGTTCCATCGGCATCATTGAGGCCTTCAAGACCGCTGATACCGCACTGCTTGCCGGTGTTCAGGGCATCACTGACCTGATTTCGATGAACTCCTATATTCACGTCGACTTCAACGATGTGAACTCCATTCTTCGTGGTGCTGGTACTGCGCTGTTTGGTATCGGTTCCGCACGGGGAGAGGATCGTGCCACGCAGGCCGCCGAAATCGCCATCAGCTCTCCGCTGCTTGAGGAAAGCATCGAAGGCGCACACGGTGCGCTGATCAACATCGCCGGTCCGACCGACCTGAAGTTGCAGGAGGCCTCTGCTGCCACCGAACTGGTGCGCAAGGCCATTCACCCTGAAGCCCAGATTATTTGGGGTCTTGCTCTGGACGATGCTTATGGCGATGAAGTGCGTGTCACTGTTATTGCTGCTGGTTTTGACCCCGTCGCCGCTCAAGATGACGACACTCAGAGCACGGTGACGCCGGTTGTGCCAACCGCCGCCGATCCTGCGACTCCCGT
>OLRQ01002057.1_pt1 | contig 13458 bp, 10 predicted proteins | sample 1671971 | NCBI WGS metagenome assembly OLRQ01 (sample SAMEA3136631, study PRJEB25190) | human gut metagenome | biome: human gut; feature: human-associated habitat; material: faeces | place: Austria | collected 2013 | reverse complement strand
AAACAAATATTTTTAAGCAAGGCGAGGTGGCTAACTTCATTATAGAACTTTCAGTCGTCGATTTTTATTAATAATCAAGTTTATCTGAGTGACCTGAACCATTGCCTACATAGTAACCTGTCTTACAGTTGATACTAAAGAGATAAGTTCCATCTGGAAGGTACATGTTGTAGTAACCATTTCCGTTGATGATGTTGACTGGCTCAAGGATAAAGTTATCTCCTGAGAAGTACCCACGTGAGTGAGATGTTGCAATGATCTTATCAAGAACACCATCAGCCCAAGTCCAAGCTGGATTACTTGTATCCGCTACTACGTTTGCATTATAAGGCACACGAGAGCGATCACGTTGAAGGATAGATGGATTGTAATTCATGATGCCACGTGTCACAACTGTTGAAGTCGCAGCTGTACCACTAGAAACTCCACCAGCCACACCTGTTACACCTGAATTAGCTGCTCCAGATGTGTTATCTCCCGAAGGAGTAGCGGTATTAACACTTTCAGAAGCTGTCACTGCAGACGTTGCACTTGCAGCCTTACCCTTTTCTTCAAGCTGTGTTTTACCGCCCTTAATGACTTCTTGGATAATGCTATCAAGACTAGCATTGCCAGTATTTGTTACACGTTCTGAAAGATCATTAAAGTTTGCATCAGATTTAACTGAGATAGAGGCATTATAGCTACCGTCTACAAGAGCATCTGATTCATACTTACTATTGACTTTTTCAATAGCTTCGATTTGTTTCTTCAAGTTATCGTATTTGGTCTTAGCTGCATCATAATACTTGGTTTTTTCCAATTTTTTAAGTAGTTTTTCCAAGTCTGATAGCTTACCAAATTGATCATTAGCTAGTTTTGTTTGCTCATCATCTGTGAAGAAATTCTTATACATGTCTTCGAAGGCTTTATTATCAGAAGCTGATGCGCCCTTGCTTGATGATGATATCACTGCTGAAGAAGCAGTGCTTGTAGTTTTCGCAGATTGGCTATGTGTTACTTTATAAAGAGCATAGCTCCCACCAATTATAGCTAGAGCAAGAACCGTGAGAGCACCGATAACAACACCCTTACGGCGATAAACTGGAATATCACCATCAAAGACACCTTTATGAGATGGAGAAATAGACCCTGAAGAGATTTTATCTTCTGCTGATGGACGACTAACTGTCATAGACACTTTTGGTGTCGCTTTTGCTTCATCAGCTTTAACTCCTGTTACACCAGCAACTGTTGTGGCAATAGCGTCTGAGTCGATTGTTTCTGAGACTTCAACATCTTCCAACAGAGGTTTAGAGGCTTGTGGTTCAGAAGCCTTGTCATCAGCAGGTAAAGTACTTTCTGGTTCCGGATCATCAACATTGTCTACCATAGCAGTGTTATCAACTTGTTGATTAGTTGAGGTAGTCGTCGCAGTAAGGGCTTCACCAAGATCAAATTTTTCTGCTTCTGACGTGATAAAACGATCAGCATTAGTTGATGTTATGATGGTTTCAGAACTTTCACTTTCTGGTTTCACAGTGATTTCAGAGTCAATAGGAGCTTGAGTATCATCTGCCTTAGTTTCAGTTGTGCCAAAACCAGATGTAATAGGTATTACTGTTTCGTCAGCAGTCATTGAGTTAGTTGACTCATTAGCCAATGTTTGACCAATCAAACCTGAATCAGCAAATTCCTGACGTTGCTTTTGAATGAAGGCATCCAAGGGTGATGTATCGCCATCTGCTTCAATTTTCTTTGAAAATTTTTGTGAGGTAACTTCTTCACGATGTTGCTTAATATACTTATCCAAAATACTATCTGTTTCGGTTACACCAGCCTTAATCTCAGCTTCTTTGCGGACAGCCTCACCGACTGTCATTTCCTTGGCATCTTGGAAATCTAACTCTTGGCTTTCTTCATAGCCATTTTGTGTTTTATCTTCTGACACGTTTAATTTACCTTTCTAGCCTCAGAACGGCGAACACGCTCTCCAAAATATTGATACAAATCAACGCGAAGTGTTCCGTTATAAAGCTTACGTTTTTTATCAGCTTTCATGCCGTATTTACTTTCAAATTGTTCATCACTGGTCAAGATAAACTTGCTCCACGTTTTAAGCGGCGCAAAAGTTTGACCCATTTCATTATACAAGATATCCACGGCCTTGTCATCCAACAAGCGCTCCCCATAAGGAGGATTTGAAATAATGACACCGTTTATTTTATCTGTTTTCAAGTCCTGTAAACGCATTTGTTTGAATTTAACAACATCTTCAAGACCAGCTTCGCGAGCATTAGCCTTAGCAATCTCAACCATACGGCTATCAATATCACACCCCATAATGTCTAATGCAACATCGTAATTTGCCTTGCTATCAGCTTCATCTCGTACTGACTGTACTAAATCTTTACCCACCCAATTCCATGCCTCAAAAGCAAAATCACGATTAAAACCTGGTGCAATATTCATTCCAATCATAGCAGCTTCAATACAGAAGGTCCCCGAACCACAAGTTGGGTCAATCAAAGGTTTGTCAGGATACCAGTTGCTAAGTTCAAGAATAGCAGCTGCCATATTTTCTTTAATAGGTGCCCCACCTTTATCAGTACGATAACCACGCTTAAAAAGACTAGCGCCTGTAGTATCAATTAAAACAGTAGCCTTATCCTTTAAGATGGAAACTTCAATCTTAAATTCCGCACCTGTTTCTTGAAGAGGCACTCCTTCCGGACGGTGGAAGTACTTCTGTAGTTTTTTAACGACAGCTTTTTTAGAAATCGCCTGAACAGACGGCTCATTACGAAGCTTTGATTTAACACATTTAGCTTTTGAAATTGGGAACTTTGCACCTAAGGGAAGATAATTTTCCCAGTCCAAAGCAAAAACTCCCTGGAAAAGCTCCTCAAAAGTACGTGCTGGAAACTCACCCACCACAATCTTGATACGGTCTGCAGCTCTCAACCAAAGGTTAGTTTCAGCAATTGCACGAACATCACCTTGAAAACGCACCTTACCATTTTCAACCTGGGTCTCATACCCCAACTCACGTAGTTCACGTCCAACCACAGCTTCAAGTCCGGCTGCAGCAGTTGCTACTAATGTAAATGTTTCTTTCATTGTCATCCTTTTACCTAATTATTACGAGTACAAATTTCCCTAAGCTATAGCTTATTATTCACTCTTGCCCTTAGATGGTAGACGCAAAAGAGACGATTCTTGCTAAAAGAAGGCTGAGACATGTGTCCCAGCCTCACCTATATGCAATTTTCTATAAGCCATGTTCTGTTCCAGAAGTGACTAGGTACCACTTCCTTCGATAATCATCTGTCTACTGCATAGCAGTCAGAATGGTCCGTTCGTTTCCGGCCATCCCATGCCCCTACCAAAGTTTGGGTTGCTAGCTTGAGGGGTTTACCGCGTTCCACTTTTTAGGTTTCCCTAAAAACTCCGTCACTGTGGCACTTTCAGAGCTACTAAAACCTATCCGAAGACTTAGCCAGTTCGCTCGCCGTAACTTGAAAATCAAGTCCCTAGGCTTATTGATTCGCCTAGCACAAACACTACTGGCATCACAGCCAGTGCTAGCATGGACTTTCCTCATGGAAGACTTGCAACCATGCGATTATCCGAAAATTGCACAAAACCAGTTTTATTCGACGATTTGTTTTCCAAAGACCTCTTTTTCCAAACGACTGATACGTTTTAAAATATCATAGTTTGAAGCCGAAGCAATATTGGTAGTGGCATGTGATGGTTCACTTGTCGCACTTGCATATGCGGGACGGCTTGCAGGAGCCGATGTTGCCTTAGCCTTCAGTTTTGCATTTTCTTCTTGCAATTCCTTAACTAGAGCAATGTAGACAGTGTAATCTTTGATCACATCATCTAGAAACTCATCAACTTCTGTTTTATCGTATCCACGTATGCTTGTTTTAAATTCTTGTTCGTAGATTTTCTTGGGCGTTAAATTAATCTTAGCCATTATTCTTCTCCAATACTTGTCTTATCTAACTTACTAATACTTTACAGTCTATTGTTTTCATGATACAGAAAAAAATATAAAAATGCAAGTTTAAAACATAATTATATCCTATTCCGACATGACTTCATTGAGGTCATCAAAAGTCAATCGAAATAAGGGATAATCACTTGCTGCTATTATCATATTATAAAAATATTTCAAATTTGTTTCATTTTCAGGCTCATAAAATAAATAAGCTTGGTCTGTATTATCGATGAGAAACTGATTAAATTGTTTGAACTGAGCTGGCGATTGATAAGCTGGAAAACTATACTTTACGAAATCAACTTGTTTAAAGGCTGCCAATTTTTCTTGGTTAGCTTCACTCCAATTCTGACCGTGTGTTTTAAATGGAAATAACGTCGCTAACCTCAAAGGGTAGTCTTTCTGAAGTTCCTTAGCCACTTCTAGTGCCCAAAATTCAAAACCAAGGTTCCCAGTAAAAATCATCCAATCCACACCTTCATCTAAAAAACGTTTAAGATCACGTTTGATTGCTTTCTTAATGATGTTTACCTTAGGATCCTTGTCTTTAAAAACACCAAGTTCAAAGCTCTTATAGCCCGTTATGAGTAGTGATGTCATTTATTGTTTTCCTCGCTCATTTTATGGTATAATAAAATAGTCTTTATGCATATCTTATAAATAAGAAGGGAAAGAAATGGTAAACTATCCCCATCAGATATCTCGTAAGATAGCACAAGTACGTACTAAAAAATCTAATAGAGTTGACTTTGCCAATCGGGGGATGAACTTTGAATCTGCTATTAATGCGACTAATGATTACTATTTGTCGCGTGGCTTAGCCGTTATTCATAAGAAACCTACACCGGTTCAGATCGTCAAAGTCGATTATCCAAAACGCTCACGAGCAAAGATTGTAGAAGCTTACTTTAGGCAAGCCTCAACTACTGACTACTCTGGCGTTTACAAAGGATACTATATTGATTTTGAAGCCAAAGAGACACGGCAAAAGACATCTATGCCTATGAAAAACTTTCATGCGCATCAAATTAAGCACATGTCTCAGGTCATCAATCAAGATGGAATCTGCTTCGTGCTACTCCACTTTTCAACGCTTAAGGAAACCTACCTTCTGCCTGCCAAAGACTTAATCGCTTTTTATCAAATTGATAAGGGGACAAAATCAATGCCTCTTGATTATATCAAAAAAAGAGGTTATGCAATCGCAGAATCAGCTTATCCTCAAGTTCCTTATTTAGAGATCATTGAAAAATTATTAGGTGGTAACACATAATGGCTAAATTTAATTTCAGCAACTTTAAAGAATCACTTAACGGTTCAACTAAACGTGCTAAAAACACACAGGTTAAACGTTCAGATTCTTCTCGCTATAGCAAAGGAAAACGCTCAGCTGCTTCAGATCAAAATTTAGGATGGCGTATTGCAAAATACGCTTTTATTGGACTACTCACTTTCTTTGTAATCTGTGTCATCGCTGGTGGTGGACTCTTTGCTTACTATGTTAGCAGTGTTCCTAAACTTACCGAGAACAAGTTGCAATCAACAAACTCAAGTAGGATTTACGATGGTAATGGTAGTCTTATTGCTGACTTGGGATCCGAAAAACGTGAAAGTGCATCAACAGATGAGATTCCTATAATCCTAGTCAATGCAATTACCTCTATCGAGGATAAGCGTTTCTTTACCCATCGCGGCATTGACGTTTATCGTATTATGGGAGCCGCTATTAACAACCTTCGCCATAACAGCACTCAAGGGGGATCTACACTTGATCAACAGTTGATTAAGTTAGCCTACTTCTCAACTAATACCTCAGACCAAACCCTTAAACGTAAGTCACAAGAAATATGGTTATCTCTCCAAATGGAGCGTCAGTATACTAAACAAGAAATCTTGACCTTCTACGTTAATAAGGTTTATATGGGTAATGGTTACTACGGTATGAAGACCGCAGCTAAATCTTATTTTGGTAAAGAATTAGGTGACCTCTCAGTTGCCCAAGCAGCTCTTCTTGCTGGTATCCCACAAGCACCAACACAATATGATCCTTATGCTAATCCGGATGCTGCTAAAGAACGTCGCAACACTGTTCTTAATGAAATGTATGAAGACAAAAATATTTCTAAAGAGGAGTACGAGCAAGCTAAAGCAACGGATGTATCAGATGGTCTTCTTCCACTTACGAATAAAGCTAGCTACGAACCATACCTAGATAACTACATCAAACAAGTTATTGAACAAGTCTCTACCGAAGCCAATGCTGATATCTACTCAGCTGGGCTCGATGTCTATACAAATCTTGATCCTGATATTCAAAAATACATTTGGAATGTCTACAACTCAAATGATTATATTGCTTATCCTGATGACAAATTTCAAGTAGCTTCTACTATCATTGATGTTACCAATGGACATGTTGTTGCTCAATTGGGATCACGTCACCAAGACGAAAATATTGCCCTTGGTACAAACCAAGCTGTTCAAACTGACCGTGACTGGGGATCTACAATGAAACCTATCACCGATTACGCACCTGCTATTGAAAAAAGAGTATATACTAACACCGGTACTACCGTTTACGATACCCCTTATAATTTCCCAGATACTTCAACTCCAGTTTACAACTGGGACCGCAAGTATTACGGAAGTATCTCTCTGACTTATGCGATTCAAAAATCACGTAACGTTCCTGCGGTTAAAGCGCTTCAAGCGACTGGCTTGGAGTATGCTCAATCCTTTTTGAAAGATTTAGGTATTGAGTACCCAGAGATGTTCTATTCAAACGCTATCTCATCTTCAACAACATCATCAGATCCTAAATATGGTGCTTCAAGTGAGAAGATGGCGGCTGCCTATGCAGCCTTTGCCAATGGTGGTACTTACTATAAACCATCCTACATTAAATCAATTAAATTTGAAGATGGTTCAACAAAATCATACGATTCTAAAGGTGTCGAGGCCATGTCGCCACAAACAGCTTATATGATGAATAGCATGTTGAAACAGGTTTTGACAGGTGGTACAGCGACTGAAGCTTATGTACCTGGCACCATCAATGCTGGTAAAACGGGTACATCTAGCTACAGTGACGATGAGTACTATCAAGTACAAAAAGAAAGTGGCGTCTACGCTGATCTTATTGTTCCTGACGAAACGTTCGTTGGTTATAATACTAAATATGCAATGGCCATTTGGACAGGTTATGAAAACCGTAAAACTCCACTTTATGGCTCAGACCTAAATATCGCTAAACAAATCTACGGTCTAACAAGTAGATACCTCAACCAGATGTATGGTGCAGGTTCGAAAGATTTCGATATGCCTAGTGGTGTTTACAACAATGGTAGTTACGTCTTCCTAACTGGTTCGTCAACGTCAAATGTTTATAACGGATCACTAGGAACATCTAGCTCATCATCAAGTTCAGATTATGGTAAAAGTAGTGACTCATCAAGTTCGGATTATGGTAAAAGTAGTGACTCATCAAGTTCGGATTATGGTAAAAGTAGTGACTCATCAAGTTCACAAGATAGTCAACAGTATGGCCCAGATGCATCAACAAATCCTTCAACATCGGGTTCTAACGGTGCTGAGAATTCAAATTCAAACACTTCTACTTCTACAGTAGATGAGTAAAAAGGAATTGAAAAGAGTTATCCATTAGATAGCTCTTTTTACAACCATAAATTTTAATGAAGTCAACTAAAAACACTGGAATTCTATCCAGTGTTTTTGAAATATCCTCTTATTTTGAAGCAAGAGATCCCATTGGGTCCCAAGGCGCAAGCACTTGTGGATCTGCTTCATAGGCAGCCAACTCTTCAGCTGTAAGGAAATCTTTGCGAACAACGATTTGATATGTATATTCATCCATCCAAGCATCAGAAGCAACAAAGTACCCCTTTTGTCCAACCTTATCTCCCCAAGAGTTTTCAATCTTCCATTTAATTGGTTTACCATCAGCATCCAGATCAACACCTGTCAATACCATGGCATGGGTCATGAGAGATTCACTGTAGTCTAAACGTCCAGCCTTGTCTTGAGTCCAGTTAATATCCATGCTAGCTGTAAAGTCGTAAACATTGGTTGCAAGAATACCTTTTTGACGGTCCGAAACCTGACCAACATCTGAACCAAACCATACACTCTCTCCTGCCTTCATCTGTGCAATAGCAAGCTCTTTGAATCGGTCCATTGGGAGGTTAATATAACGAACACTTGGCGCACCTACAACATTTCCCAACATCTCAACCGTGTAAGATTTTCCGTAAGGTTTATCAGCTGTTGGAGCGTTGATAACTGATACATAGTCGCTGAGTTTAAGGCCAACATATTTTTCAAAGAAGGCCCGTGGCGTGATACCCTTCTCAGATTGATAGTTATCATCTTTATCTCGGTAGGCAAAATCAAACTGACGTGGTGGCAAGCCAAGGGTCATGGCAAGATAATTGAAGATTTCTTGAAGGAACTCCTCCTTTTTAGCTTGAACAGCAGCCTGATCAGCACCACTGGCAATCAAATCGCGCAAGATTTGGGCATCTTGACGAAGGAGTTTATTAAGGTATTGATTAAGCTCACGACTATTGCTTGAAGCTACAGATTCTGGATATACTGATTTTGGTACAACACCATATTTTTCAAAGAGTGATACGACCATATCCCATTGTCCACCATCTTGTTGAGGGGTATCCAAAAGGAATTTAACCTTACGACTACCAATTTCTTGATCTGCTGTAGCAATAATTTGTTCCAAGAACCAGTTTGATTTTTCATATTTATCCCAGAAAAATGTGTGGGCTTGAGAAAGCTCGAAACTTTCCAATTTAAAGTCTGAAATCAATTTATGGCGGAAAGTATTAAGGGCCGCAAACATCCAGCAACGACCTGAAGCTTTTTGGTTAGACACCTCATCTTTAGTCAAATCAATTGAGAAAACAAAATCATTTTCCACTTCTGATTGACGTGTCTCGATAGATTTAAGCAAGCCGTTATGGGTTACTGCATTTTCAATAGCGCCATACTTGGCATTGGCCTTATAATCTGCAAATAGTTTTTCTGTGAAATCTGTTGATAGTGAAGTCATAAGATTCCTCCTTTTAAGACTTATTACTATCTATTTTATCACTAATTTCTGAAAATTCAATTTAAAAATACCCCTAGGTTAAACCTAGGGGTACGACAATCTTATTCAACTTTATCAAAAAGCGTTTCAGGTGCTGGTTTAGTTGGCTGACATGACATGACAATGAGTACAATACTTCCAATGAATGAGAAGAAAGTCAAGATTGGTACAAGCCCCATACAACTTAGAAGCCCCCAAGCCGGATGAATACCTGCATCTCGCAAACGACGAAATTGAAGGGACAGTTGTGGAATTAATATGATCAATCCAAAAATCATTATTGGTGACATATATTTCAAAATCATTTTTTGTATTTCAGTTGAGTCATTTAATATCGCTGGGTTATGAGACACATTACTGAAGAAAGGAATGAGAACAAAACCTACTACAAGGATAGTACTAATGATGACATTAATCAAGTAAACCCACCAGTAGTCTGGGCGTGTCGAACGTCCACTAAAATCAAAGGCACGCTTCCAAAAATCAATATAAGCTTTAATCATAAATCATTTCTCTTATTATTTCCAAAAATCATCAAAAATGGTGATTGGCAAGTGACGTTTGTGTTGACCTTTACGCCACCAAGTCTCAATCGTTTCCTGAGCTTTGGCTGATACTTCCTTGCCTTCAAGGTAATCATCAATCTCATGATAGGTCACTCCCAATGCCACTTCGTCGGCAATTCCTGGTTTATCTTCTTCCAGGTCAGCTGTTGGTACTTTTTCATAAAGGGCTTTATCAGCACCAAGCTCTGCAAGAAGGGCAGCGCCTTGACGCTTGTTTAGACGAAAGAGTGGCAGGATATCCGCACCACCATCACCAAATTTTGTGAAGAACCCTGTAAGGTTTTCAGCGGCGTGGTCTGTCCCAATAACTGCTCCACTATTTTCACCAGCAACCGCATATTGGGTTATCATACGTTGGCGGGCCTTGATATTTCCCTTATTAAAGTCAGATACGTTTACACCTGCCTTGGCCAGTTCAGCAACCTGACCATCAACAGCTTCTTTAATGTTAATCGTAAGACTCACATCTGGCTTGATAAAAGCTAGGGCACGTTGGGCATCGTCTTCATCTGCTTGAACTCCATATGGTAAACGAATAGCGATAAACTGATAGTCTTTTTCTGTCTCTGCACGAAGTTCTTCAACTGCAAGTTGCGCAAGACGACCAGCCAATGTAGAATCCTGACCTCCTGAAATCCCTAAAACATATGTTTTAAGGAATGGATGTTTGATCATGTAGGCCTTCAAAAAATCAACGGATTTTCGAATCTCTTCCTTCGGATTAATGCTAGGTTTAACTCCTAGTTGAGCAATAATAGTTTCTTGCAAAGTCATATTTTCTCCTTTTACTCTGACAAGTCATGGGCTTTCTTACGCATATTATCAATCAAGGTCATCTTGTGATCCCAGACATCTTTGGCCAAGTCAACTGGATAATCTTGGGGGTTAAGAACGCGCTTGTACTCATTCCAAAGCTCATCCAATTTCTTAGTCGCATAGTTCTTGATTTCATCAAGACTTGGCAAATCATAGATTAGTTGCCCCTTGTCGTAGATTGGGACCAAAAGTGGCACCGCATCAAAATCGCGGACAGTCTTGTTAATGTAGGTGTAAGTCGGGTGGAACATGTTAATTTCTTCTAAAGCATTAACATCCGTGTCTGCGAAGGTGATATAGTCACCTTCTGATTTCCCCTTAGCACGGCTCGTAATACGCCACACTTGCTTCTTACCTGGTGTCGAAACCTTCTCAGCGTTGTTGGACAACTTGATGGTATCCTGCATGACTCCCCGATCATTCTCGATTGAGACAATTTTGTAGACCGCACCCAAGGCTGGTTGATCATAGGCTGTGATAAGATTAGTACCAACACCCCAAACATCAATCTTGGCCTTCTGCATTTTCAAGTTAAGAATGGTATTTTCATCAAGGTCATTTGAAGCGTAAATCTTAGCATCAGGGAAACCAGCCGCATCTAGTTGCTTACGGACCTGCTTAGACAGATAAGCCAAGTCACCTGAATCAAGACGAACACCCAAGAAGTTGATCTTATCACCTAGCTCTTTAGCCACACGGATAGCATTTGGAACACCAATCTTAAGGGTATCATAGGTATCCACAAGAAATATGCAGTCTTTATGAGTAGATGCATAGGCTTTAAAGGCATCATAATCGTTTCCATAAGCTTGAACAAGAGCATGGGCATGAGTACCTGAAACAGGAATACCGAAAATCTTACCTGCACGTACATTTGAAGTTGCGTCAGCACCACCAATCACGGCTGCACGCGTCCCCCATATTGCTGCATCCATCTCTTGGGCACGACGTGTCCCAAATTCCAACAGAGGAGCATCCTCAATAACAGAACGAATACGAGCTGCCTTAGTCGCAATAAGAATCTGGTAATTAAGGATATTCAGTAGGGCAGTCTCTACTAACTGACACTGAGCCAAGGGACCTTCCACTTGAAAAATCGGTTCATTAGCAAATACCAAATCACCCTCAAGGGCTGAATTAATAGTCAACTCGAGTTTTAGATTGGCCAGATAGTCCAGAAAATCCTTCGGATAGCCTAAATCCTTCAGATAAGCAATATCAGTTTCTGAAAAAGTCAGATTTTCAAGATAGTTGACAATATGCTCCAGACCTGCGAACACAGCAAAGCCATTTTTAAACGGAAGTTGACGGAAATAAACTTCAAAAACGGCCTTTTTATTGTGAATACCTTGGTTGAAGTAGACCTGCATCATATTGATTTGATACAAGTCCGTGTGCAAGGTTAAACTATCATCTTTATACAAGGATTTCCTCCAATCGAATAGGTACTTATTTTTTGTTATTAATAGCTTGTTTATGCTGACTATTATAGCATTTTTGAGCAATTGTCTCCACATTTCAGAAAGTTAAATATTGTTTGGATTTTACGATTTTTCTAATGGTTCTTTTGACGAAAAAGAGTAGCCTTGATGGACTACTCTTCATTTCTATTCATATCCTTAGGTTACTGATAGGCTCGCCTACGTGTCTGGACTTACCAACCAGAACTGTGTTTTTATCTTAGTTGGGACTATTATAGCATATTTATAATCTTCTTTTATTGCTTTTTCAAATGCCTATCAAAAAAATGAATCGTAGCCAACCAAGAATCCTCACTCTCTTTCATCAGTAAATGCCAATCTTTTCGATAACGATGATTTGGTTGATAAGCCACCGTCAACATGTGACCTGTTTCATGATATTTTTTAAATGTAATGTAGTGTCCTTTATAATGTGAGACAATATCATCAATTGCTGACGAAGCATCCCATATTTCATCAACGGTACTTTCGAGCAACAAGATTGGTGAATGCATTTGACCAATATCTATCCTAGCAGAGCAATCTTTAGGGAAATCTTTTCTAAAAAGTTTACTGAACAAATAATCTCTAAATCGAAACTTTTGATAGGGAAGCTCTTTTTGCAAATGCGTCCAAGAAGAAGTATGAGAGTTCCATTTCCCTATTATTCCTTCATCCACCACATCAGAGGGGGAATTTAGTACCAAGCATTGAACGTCATTAAAAATGCTCTCCTCAGCTAAAACTAACTCTGCTCCTTTAGACCGTCCATAGATTCCAATTCTTTCACTATCCACTTGAGGGTACTGACGTAGATAACTCTTTGCCTCCACAAGGCACTCTAAAGGAATACGTTTCAAATGTTTTGGCAACCCCTCTAAACCAAAGTAGGCAATTGCTAAACAAATATAACCTCTAGAAGAGAGAAGCTGAGCTATATTCTGTGCCTTTTCAATCCTTCCTTCACTACCGCTCACAATAATCAATGCTTGGTGTTTTGATTGCCTTTTTATCATAAAAGAGTCTCCCTTGAAAATGTTTCCCGTAAATATCTTGATGACTAATTTGCGAACTCATATAATGTCTTGTGAAAGTTCTCTCTGCAATGACAGTATTTCCTTGCATAATTTTGATTCCCACAAAAAAATGATCTAATAAGGGAATTTTAGAAATAGAGTTTGGAAGTTTCTTTCTCTTATTGGTCAAGGGCTTGGCATTAAAAAATAGTCCCATTGTTGAAATACCTTCATACGAGCCAGAACAAGATGGGGTTTGTGAGATATTAATAATACCATTCGTATCTGATACAAAAGTCGCTGTTGATTTCCATAAAACATCATGAGCTAAACGCATGGGAGCATTGATACAATAATAATCAGATAGAAACATTTCGACTCGATATGTTTCTATTGGTTTTAAGTCATTGATGACAATATTAAAAGATTCATCTGCTGAAAGTTCTATAATGAAGTTAGCCACCTCGCCTTGCTTAAAAATATTTGTTTT
>OLRQ01002041.1_pt1 | contig 13563 bp, 10 predicted proteins | sample 1671971 | NCBI WGS metagenome assembly OLRQ01 (sample SAMEA3136631, study PRJEB25190) | human gut metagenome | biome: human gut; feature: human-associated habitat; material: faeces | place: Austria | collected 2013 | reverse complement strand
GCCTGCCCGCCTGACGGGCCAGCTGCTGCGGGCAGGCTTTGCCGCCGAGAGCGCCGCGCGGCTGGTCAACGTGGCGCTGGGCCTAAAGAGCGCCGAGCAGGAATCCGGCGCCACGCTGGACCTGCTGACGGTGGATCTTTACACAGGCCGGGCGGGGTTGTTCAAGGCTGGGGCCGCGCCCAGCTTTTTGGTGCGGGGCGGCCTGCCCCGCATGCTGGAGGGCGCCAGCCTGCCCATGGGCGTGTTGGAAAGTCTCGTGGGCCGCAGCACCACCTTTGCGCTGGACAGCGGGGACTGGGTGGTGCTGGTCAGCGACGGTGCGCTGACCGATGGCACCGAATGGCTGACGCAGCAATTGCAGCTCTGCGCCCGCCTGGGCCACACCCCGCAGCAGGCCGCCGAAACCATAGCCGATGCCGCCGCCCGACGGGCCGGGGAAAAACAGGATGACATCACCGTAGCGGTGTTTGCGCTTGGCAAAGCCGGGTGAACAGGCAACAGCCCGGCCCTGCCGCAAGGTAGGCGGGGCCGGTATCCGCGCGCACCCCCACAAAAATACATTCAATATCTGTTTTCACAAAATATTTTCAGAAATTTTAAAAAAACTGTTTAAAATTCTGCAAATCTGTGGTAAAGTAGTATCAATCGGTGAGATGTGTTCAAATTCACCACTTAGAGAGCCTGCTCTCTGTAAAATTTAAAACGCCGCAGCGGGCACGCAGCGCATGGCGGGCCCCCGGCGCGAAAAGAGGTTTGATTGTTCCATGGACTATGCAAGCAAAGACATCCGCAACATTCTGGTCGCCGGCCACGCTGGCTGCGGCAAAACCACGCTGACCGAAGCCCTGCTGTACATGAGCGGCGCGACCGAGCGCATGGGCCGTGTTGAGGACGGCACCACCGCCAGCGACTTCGACCCCGAAGAGGTCCGCCGCAAGGCATCGCTGAACTCCAGCGTTGTCCCCGTTGAGTACGAGGGCATCAAATATAACCTCATCGACGTGCCCGGCCTGTTCGATTTCGAGACCGGCGCAGCCGAGGGTATCATGGCCGCCGAAAGCGTACTGATCTGCGTGTCCGGCCGTTCCGGCGTCACCGTCGGCGCCGAGAAAGCCTACCAGCTGGCCCTTAAACACAACAAGGCGCGGATGGTCTTTGTCACCAAAGCCGACCTGGAAAACGCCGACTACTTCAAGATCCTGGAGCAGATGAAGATCAAGTTCGGCCCCAGCGTCTGCCCCTGTGTCGTGCCGGTCCGCCTGGACGACGGCACCGTCGCCTACATCAACCTGTTCAGCCAGAAAGCCTTTAAGTACGAGGGCGGCAAGCAGGTCCAGATCGACCTGCCCGACATCGGCCATCGCTTCGAGGGTCTGATCCAGGCCATGAGCGAGGCCATCGCCGAGACCGACGAAGCCCTGATGGAAAAGTTCTTCGAGGGTGAGCCTTTCACCACCGAGGAGATCGTCCAGGGCATGGCCGCGGGCGTCCGCAGCGGCCAGATCACCCCCGTATTCTGCGGCAGCGCCGTCAACAACCAGGCGTTGGATATGCTGCTGTACAACATGAACGTCCTGCTGCCCGGCGCTGACACCGCCGCTGCCGTGGGCGAGGATAAGGACGGCAGCCCTGTCGACATCACTGCCGATCCCGCTGCCCCGCTGTGCGCCTACGTCTTTAAGACCGTGGCCGACCCGTTCGTGGGCAAGATGAGCTTTATCAAGGTGCTGTCCGGCAAGCTGACCGCCGCCAGCAACACTGTCAACGCCCGCACCGGCCAGCCGGAGCGCATGGGCAAGACCCTCATCGTCTGCGGCAAAAAGCAGACCGACACTGCTGCCATCACCACCGGCGACATTGGCGTTGTCTCCAAGCTGGCCACCGCCAAGACCGGTGATACCCTGTGCGACCCCGCCCGCGTGGTGGCACTGCCCGCACCCGCCTACCCCACCGGCTGCTACCGCATGGCCGTCAAGGTCGCCAAGAAGGGCGACGAGGGCAAGGTCAGCGGTGCGCTGGCCCGCCTGATTGAGGAAGATCCCGCCATCACCTTCGTGGTCGATCCCGAGACCAAGCAGCAGATCATCAGCGGCCTGGGCACCCAGCATTTGGAAGTCGCCCTTGCCAAGCTGAAGAATAAGTTCGGTGTCGAGATCACGCTGGAAACCCCGCGCGTGCCCTACCGCGAATCCATCCGCAAGAGTTGCAAGGCCCAGGGCCGCCACAAGAAGCAGACCGGCGGCCACGGCCAGTTCGGTGATGTCTGGATCCAGTTCGAGCCTATCGAGGGCGAGGACATCGAGTTTGCCGAGAACGTGTTCGGCGGCAGCGTACCGAAGAACTTCTTCCCCGCTGTTGAAAAGGGTGTCCGCCAGGCGGCCGAGCACGGTGTGCTGGCCGGTTACCCGATGGTCGGCCTGAAAGCCACCCTGCTGGACGGCAGCTATCACCCTGTGGATTCCAGTGAAATGGCGTTCATTATGGCCGCCAAGCTGGCCTACAAGGCCGCTGTTCCTGAAGCTGGCCCTGTTCTGCTGGAGCCCATCGGGTCCCTGCAGGCCCATGTCCCGGCAGACAACACCGGCGACATCATGGGTGAGGTCACCAAGCGCCGCGGCCGTGTGCTGGGCATGAACCCGGATGAGGACGGCCTGCAGGTCGTGGAGGCCGAGGTGCCCATCGCCGAGATGCAGGATTTCACCACCTTCCTGCGTCAGCTGACCCAGGGCCGCGGCTGGTACACCTTCGATTTCGTCCGCTACGAGACTCTGCCCCAGATGCTGGAGGCCAAGGTCATCGAGCAGGCCAAAGCCCTCGGCAACTTCGCCGACGAGGACTAACCTACTTTCTTTGGAAAAGAAAGTAGGCAAAGAAACTTTTAATATTTCCTAAAACAAAGAGCGATGCAGTGGGAAACTGCATCGCTCTTTTGTGTTGGGATGAACGGGGGAAAGGCCCCCTCTGGGAGAGGGCTCCCGCAGTCAGCGCTACGCACTGCCAGTGTTCCCCGCTGGCACCTCGTGCCACCTCCCCCCGATACGGGGAGTCTGTCTCACAGAGGGAACCTTTAATCAGTGCTTTTTACTATAATCCCGCGCCCCATAAATCGCCGTACCTACGCGCACAATCGTCGCACCTTCGGCAATGGCGGCGGCATAATCGTGGCTCATGCCCATGGACAAAATATTCATCCGGGCATTTCCGTACCCGCGGGCAGCGGCCTTTGCCAGCAATTCCCGCATCTCGGCAAAAAAGCGGCGGGTAGCGGTGTCATCGGCATCGGCGGGCGGAATGGCCATCAACCCGCGCACCTTGATGTGGGTCTTGGCGGCGGCGGCATCCAGCAGCGGCCACAGGTCGTCCGGGCCAACGCCGCTCTTGCTTTCCTCGGCGCCGATGTTGATCTCCATCAGGATCTCCTGGGTGATGCCCAGCCGCTCGGCGGCGGCCTCGATCTTATCCAGCAGCCGCGTGCTGTCCACGCTCTGGATCAGCGCGGCGCGGCCCACCACCTTGTTGACCTTGTTGGTCTGCAGGTGGCCGATGAAATGCCCCGGCTTGCCGTTGTAAGCTCCGGCGTCGGTCTTTTCCACAAGTTCCTGCACGTGGTTTTCGCCAAACAGGTCAATGGGCAAATCGGCGCTGTAGCGCACTTCTTCCACTGTGCGGGTCTTGCAGGCGGCGCACAGCAGCACCTCGCCGGGATCACGGCCTGCGGCCTTGGCGGCGGTGGTCATGTTCTCGCGGATCCTGGCAACGGCCTCGGCCATTGCCTGCTTCTGTGCTTCGTCCATCAACGCACCTCCGTGTCGCTGTACACCGCGCGGCTGCCGCCAATAAACGGCGGGCGGGTGCGGGCGCACAGCAAAATTGCTTCACCGATGTGATCCATCGACAAGCGCACCGGCACGGCTACCCGGCGCAGGTGCATGCCGATCAGAGTACCGCCGATGTCCATACCAGCGGCGGCTTTCACTTCCTCCACCAGCACAGGGTCCTTAAAGGTGCGCCAGCAGTTGGTGGCCCAGCTGCCGCCCGCATGGGGCTGGGGGATGGCGGCCACGATCTGGCAGCCGTACTTTTTGGCGGCTTCGCGTTCAATGACGATCGAGCGGTTCAGATGCTCGCAGCACTGGGCGGCCAGGTAGACGCCCTGCTCCTGCAGCGGAGGCAGCACGCCCGCCAGCACAGCGGCAGCAACCTCCATGCTGGAATCATGGCCGATGCGCCCGCCGCGGATCTCGCTGCTGGAGCAGCCGACAACGAAGATGTCGCCGGTCTCCAGATGGGCAGCTTCCAACAATTCTTCGGTGGCCCTGCGGGCCTGGGCCGTCAGTTCAGAAAGTTCTATCATGAAATAAACCTCCTAAAAACGTTCTATTTTGTGGGTGAAAAATACAAAAACACATCCACCCGGTTCGGCAAAATTATTTGCGGGCCGCGCAGGTCAGGTCCCGGATGGTCAGCCCGCGGCAGTACTGCACCGGCAGGGTCATGGTGCCGGTCTCGTTCTCCACGGTGATGCCGTCCAGTACCACGTCCCGCAGCTCGTGGCCGGGGGCGTCAAAGCCTGCCAGCTCAATCGGCTCCACGTTCTCAAAGCTGCCGTCCCGCAGGCCGCGGCCGGTCAGGGTCAACCGCTCAAAGCTCAAATGGCTGAATACCGGCTGGCGGGGGGCCGCTTCGCCGTCGTCGTTGTAGAGCACGGTGTGTACCAGCAGGCGGGAGGCGGTGCAGTCCCGCACCGACACGCCGCGCACATAGCCGCCGCGCTTGGGCGTGGCCTTGATCTCAATGCCCGACCAGCTGTTGGTCAGGTCGCAATCCCAAATTTGCACATCCTCGATGCCGCCGCTCATCTCGCTGCCCAGGCAGATGCCGTGCCCGGCGGTGCTGCGGCAATCGAACACATAAATATGAGCGCTGGGGCGGCCGATTTTGTTGCCCTCGGGATTTTTGCCGGACTTGATGGCCACAGCGTCGCCGCCGGTGGCAAACTCGCAGGCAAACAGCGTGCAGTTGGTGCTGGAGTCCGGGTCCCAGCCGTCGCCGTTCCACACATCCTCGGATACAAAGCGGCAGTGGTCGGTAGTGATGTTGTCGCTGTAGATCATGTGCTGGTTCCAGCTGGCGCCGTTTTTCAGCGTCAGGCCGTGTACCCACACATTGCGGCAGTTGCTCATGTTGATCAGCCGCGGCCGCACCCGGCCGGGGATGGTCCGCTCGTTCTCACACTCGGCCACCAGGGCGGCGTGCTCGGCCAGGTAGTCCTTCAGGTGCTCCTGCTCGTCGGCGATGATCTTCTCAGCCAATTCGCGGCCGCCGCTGGCAATGGTGCCCTTGCCGCGGATGACCACGTTTTCGCAGTTCGGCCCGGCGGCGTGGTCCAGCGTGCCCAGGTTCAAAAGGCTTGAGTAGCAGCGCATCTCGGTGCCCTCAAACCGGCTGGGGATGCGGGGCTGGTAGTCTACGATCTCGGCGGTGCCCTGCAAGATGGCGCCGTCGTCTAGGTACAGCTCCATGTTGCTGTGCAGCCGCAGCGCGCCGGTCAGGTAGATGCCGGCGGGAATATACACGGCATCCCCGCCGCCGCAGGCGTCGATGGCACGCTGCAAAGCGGCGGTGTTTTTGGTTTTGCCGTCGCCCTTGGCCCAGAACGGTGCCTCGGTCACATCAAGGCGGTTCTTGACCGGTGTGGTGCGGAATACGCAGCTGCCCACGCACTGATGGCCGAAAAACACGTCGGCCTGGTAGTCGCTCTGGCTGCGCAGGTCGGTCAGGGTAAAGTGGGTGCGGCCGCAGGTGGCCACGGGCTGGCCGTCCAGGTAAACGGTATATTGCGCCCCGGCCTTGGCGGCTGCGGGCTTATCCCAGTACAGCACGGAAGAATGCGCGGTACTGCGTGCAAAAACGTGCGATTCAAACATGCGGGGTCCCTTTCCATGATGCAAAATTCGGTGCATACGCCTCTATCTTTGCTCTTATTGTAACACAGAAAATCTATGGGGGAAAGGTGCAAAACTTGCCAACATTTAGGGGCCACTAGGGGCATTTTTTCTCCAAAAAGCAGCCCGGCTCATGGGCATACAGCACGCCCACGGCCTGCAAATAGGCGTAAATGATCGTGGAGCCGACAAACTTCATGCCGCGCTTTTTCAAATCTTTCGAGATGGCGTCGGACAGGGGAGAGGTGGTCGGCCCGCACTCCACCAGCGTTTTGCCGCCGGTCCACTGCCAAAGGTAGCTATCGAAGCTGCCAAACTCCTGCCGGATGGCGGCAAACGCAGCGGCGTTGCCTACGGCCGCCGCAATTTTGCGCCGGTTGCGGATGATGCCGGGGTCGGCGTACAGCGCGGCCTGCCTGGCCTCATCGTAGGCGGCGACTTTGTCCCAATCGAAATCGTCGAACGCCCGGCGGAAAGCCTCCTGCTTGTTCAGCACGCACTCCCACGAAAGCCCGGCCTGGAAGCCCTCTAAAATGAGCATTTCAAACAGCCTGCGGTCGTCGTGCACCGGCACGCCCCATTCTTCGTCGTGGTAGCGGATATACCGCGGGTTGCCCGGGTTCGCCCAACGGCACCTGCATTTTCCATCGGACCAGGTCATAGCATAGCTCCTTTGCCAGAGGTTGTAAGGGCCGCTTGCATCGGCCCGCGGGCGTACACTGTACGCCTCTGCCTATAATTATAGTATAACACGCTTAGCAAGGCTTGCACCCTGCCCCTGAATTGTGTATAATAAGATGTTACAATCACTATTCTGGGGAGGTGTGCCGTATGAGCCTGCAAAGCATTGGCTTTTTCGGCTTTTTGCTGATCGTGGCTGCGGTGTACCTGCACCTGCCGCAGCGCTGGCAGAATCCGTTTCTGCTGGCGGCCAGCTGGTACTTTTACGCCAAGGCCATGCCCGCCATGCTGCCTGTCACTATCGCCATTGCCGCGTGTACCTACGCCTGCGGCCGGGCGATGCAGCGGCACAAAACAGCGGCGCTGCGGGTGGGCGTGATCGGCCTGTTGGTAATTTTGGCTTTCTTTAAATATAACGGCGCTTTTGCCGCCGATGGCGGTTGGCAGGCTGTGGCCATGCCGCTGGGCATCAGCTTTTACAGCTTCGCGGCCATCAGCTACCTGATCGACGCTGCCCGCGGCGATTGCGAGGTCGAGACCAACTTCATCGATTGTGTGCTTTACCTCAACTTTTTCGCCACCATCACCCAAGGCCCCATCTGCCGCGCCGGGGACCTGCTGCCGCAGCTCAAGCAGGAGCATCGCTTTGATGCCGCCCGCACGGTGCGCGGCCTGCGGCTGCTGGCGCTGGGCCTGTTTAAAATGGTGGCCATCAGCGATGTGCTGGGCCTGGTGGTGGATGAGGTGTTCCCCAACTACCGCAGCTACGGCGGGCCGATGCTGATCCTGGCAGCAATTTTTTACACGTTCCAGCTGTATTTTAACTTCTCCGGTTACTCTGAAGTGGCGCGGGCTGTGGGCCTGCTGCTGGGGCTGAATCTGCCCGAAAACTTCAAGACCCCGTTTTTTGCCACCAACTTTTCCGGTTTCTGGAGCCGCTGGCACATCAGCTTTTCCTCCTGGCTGCAGGACTACCTGTTTATGCCGCTGGCCTGGGCCGATGTCTCGGGCCTGACGGGCGGAAAGATCCAGCGTCTTCCTGCAGAATTCTGCGTGTTCACGGTGTTTTTTGTCTCCGGCTTTTGGCATGGCAATACGCTGCCCTTTGTTATTTGGGGCCTGCTGCAGGCCTGCTACCGCCTGGGTGAGGAACTGATGCACCGCCGCTTCGGCAAGCCCAAAAAGAAAGCCCCGGCTAAAACCCTGTGGGCCAAGCGTGCGGGCGTATTTGTGCTGTGGACCATCAGCATGGTGTTCTTCTGCGCGGGCATGTCCGGTGCGGGCTTAACAGCAGGGGATGCCTTCGCCTATCTGGGTGGCTGGTTCACCGGCTGGTCCCCGGCCCGCTTTGGGGCCGAGCTGTACGGCGCGGCCTACAACGGGTTCTACGCCAACACCATCATGGTGGCGGCCTACTACGCCTTTGTGGTGGTTACGCTGGCCCTGGGCTTTGCCCTTGACGCTCGCCGCGCCTTTACCTATAAAAATAAGCCGTCCGAAATTTGCCTGGCCAACGAAAAGCACCGCTGGGGGATTTACTACGTATTAGTAATTTGTTTGCTGGTAGGTTATATCATGCAAAACGGCGGCTTTGGCGGGGCATCCGGGTTTGGCATGTATGCAAACTTTTAACGCGCTTCGCGCGCAAAGAAGGGGTTCATCGCTTGTGGCTGCGCCACGCTCCTGCACCCCTCCTTTGGATTCACCCCGTCGCAAAAAGCACATTTTCACGCCTGACGACACAAAAATGCACTTTTTTGCTCAAGAGGTGTCAGCATAGGCGGCGCATGTCCGTCGATGCTGACGGTTTAAAAAGAAAGGAGGTTTTCGCCCAATGAAAAATATCCTGAAAAAACTGGCGCTGCTCTGCATCCCGGTCGTGGTGTGGTTCGTGTTTTTTGCGGCGTTTGAGCCGAACAACTACTTTGGGGTGAAAGCCTCCGCTACCTCCAGCCAGCCGGTGGCCCGGGTGCGGGCCTACCAGCAGGAGCCGGGCACCAACCTGATCTTGGGCGACAGTCGCCTGGCCCACTTTGATATGGCCCGGGTCGAGCAGGTCAGCGGCAAGGCGTGGCAAAATTTGGCTTTCGGCGGTGCATCGTTAAAAGAAACATTGGACCTGGCCGATTACGTGCTGGATTCCGGCAATCAGGTGGACAGCCTGCTGGTGGAAGTCTCGTTCTACACCCTCAACGCCGGGTACAACACCGACCGCTTCCAGGCGCTGGAGGAAACGCTGAACAACCCTTTGGCCTACTGCCTAAATCTCGAATACAACGTCAACGCCCTGACCGTGGCGATGGACACCCTGAAGGGCACGCCGGATACCATTGAATCCGGCGATTGGACCGCCGCAGACTATCTGGCGGACGACGGCACTACCCTGCCGCTGCACCGCAAACTGTACGATTACCCGGCCATCATCACCCCCAAGTGCCGCAGCTGGACGCTGAACGAAGCCCAGCTGACCCGCCTGGCCGAGCTGGCCGCCCGCTGCCAGAACGAAGGCATCGCCCTGACCATCGTACTGCCGCCCATGGCCGAGAATGTGCGCACCGAGGTGTGCGATCCGTTCGGCATTACCGAGGCCATGCAGGATGAGGTCTTGCCCGAACTGCACGCCATCGCCGCCGAGACCGGCTGCACCCTGCTGGATTACGAGTGGAACGGCAGCTGCATTACCGACGATGATACGCAGTTCTTTGATGGCTTCCACCTGGATGAAAAGTATGGCCTGCCGGACTGGACAGAAGAACTTTTTACGGATATAGGGTAAAGAAGTAGACTGTTAAAGAGCCTCCCAGAGGGGGCCGAAGTAAATTGGCAATTAAATCTACAACGAGGCAAACCATGGCTTTAGACTTCCTGATTTTGTACGAGCACACTGTGCGCGAATATGAGAGCGACCTGCTGCTCAAGCTGGAGTTGGAGCGCCGCGGCTATACCGCCGAGATCCGCCAGCTGCTGGACCCCAAGCACCTGCGGCTTTTCGGCAAAGATAAGCCGGAAGTGCTGGTCGCCAGCTGCATGTATGATAACGAGGCCATCAACAGCCACGTCTACAACAACATCGGCAAATGCAACAAGATCGTCAACCTGCATTGGGAGCAGATGCTTTCCGATACGCAGGAGGAGGGCGATTGGTTCAACATGAACGGCAACGCCAAGCGCTGCGTGCAGACCTGCTGGGGCAAGCGCACCGCCGCCCGCCTGCAGGCCCACGGCGTGGACGCCAAAAACACCCCCGTGACCGGCGCCGTCATGATGGATTTTTTGCGGCCTGAATTTAACGGGTATTTTAAGGATAAAGCCACCCTCTGCCGGGAGTTCGGCCTCGACCCCAACAAAAAGCTGCACCTGTATATTTCCAGCTTCGGCTACGCCAGCATGAACAATGACGAGGTGGCCGAGCTTTCCAGAATGGCGGGCACCGACTTTACCGGCTTTGCCAAAACAAACCGTGTATCGATGAAAGAGACGCTGAGCTGGTTTGAACAGTACCTCACCGCCCACCCGGAGGTAGAGCTTGTCTACCGCCGCCACCCCAGCGAGTGGAACAGCCCCGCGCTGGAAGAACTGGCCAGGAAATGCCCCAACTTCCACGTGATCTTTGCCGATTCGGTCAAGCAGTGGATCGTGGCAGCGGACTCCATCTCCATCTGGATGAGCACCGCTATCGCCGAGGTGTACATGGCGGGCAAAAGCTGCCACATCCTGCGCCCCGTGCCCATTGAGCACGAGTATGACCCGGTCATCTACAAGGGCGCCCGCTATATCACCACTTACGCGGACTTTGCCGCCGCCATGCAGCAGGACGACCCGCCGTTCCCCATTGCGCGCGAAGTCATCGAGGGCTACTTCGACCCCAGCGAGACGCCGGCCTACGTCCGCATGGCTGATCTGCTGGAGGATGTCTACAAAAATCCCCCCCGGGACGAGCCGATGGGCGAGGGCTTTACCCCCCACTTTAACCTGCTGAAATTCTGTGCACTGGCGGGCGTACACTTTTTGTACCGCCGCGGCTGGGAGCCGAAAAAGGTGTTCGCCTTCTGCCCGCCGCTGGCCAATTTCGCCCAGCGCATCTACGGTTATGTGGATAAAGCCCATGTGACGCCCGAGCAGGTGGAAGCTATGACGGCCCGCATCCGGCCCTACGTGAAATAAGGCAATACCGCATAATTCTAAGTGCCGATACGGCGAGCGAGGTGCGGCAGATGCTAAGCCAAAAGCGCAGATAATACTTTGTTCGAGCATTTTGGCAACGCAGATGCCGTGCCGCAGCCGCCGGAGCGGTGCTTAAGCCGTTAGGCGGGAATTGTGCGGTATTGCCATAAGTATAAAAGTTTCTTCGCTTCCTTCTTTTCAAAGAAGGAGGGAAAGGACCTCGAATCATGCCAGAAAAAAAATCCGCCGGGGAATCCTTTGCCGGCAACGTAATGAAATACTCGGTGGCAACCTACCTGGGTTTTGCCATCACCGGCCTGGCGCTCATCGTCAAGGGCCTGCTGCCTGCCGAGGTGCTGGGCGCGCCGGTCACCTTTATGACCTACACCGCCACCGTCATGAACCTTGGCATCCTGGGCCTGGACCAGACCCTGCTGCGCTTTTACCATGAGCCGCCCGCCGGGGCCGAACCCCGCCAGCTGTTTGCCGCCTGCACCCGGATGTCGGTGGTGTTCATGCTGGTGCTGGGGGCTGTGTGCAGCCTGTTCGCCGCCCGGCCCATGGCGGTGGCCTTCGGCTTTGGCGCTGACGGCCAGGGGCTGGTGCCGCTGCTGTTCGTGAACGCCGCGCTGTACATGCTGGTGCGCTACCTGAACGTGCTGCTGCGGCTGGAAAACGACCTGAAAGCCTACACCGCCGAGACGCTGTGGATGCAGGGGTGCTTCAACCTCATCTACCTGCTGCCCGGCTTCTTCACCTCCAACGTCTACCTGCTGGCCATGGCGGCCATCATCAGCTTCGGCGTGGTGGTCATTGCGTTTGGGTATAAGTACCGCGGCGCCTTCTTCAGTCCGCTGCCTGCCGAAAAATTCGGCGGTATCGCCAAGGTGGCTGTGCCTTATGGCATCGCGCTGGCCCCGGCGCAGATTCTGTTCAGCCTGTCCAGCGGCATCTGCCTGTCCTTTGTGGGCAACAAGTGCGGCGAAAGCGCCCAGGGACTCTTTGCCTTCGGCTACAGCCTGGCGCAGCTGGTCACCGCTATCCAGGCGGGCTTCTCCACCTACTGGGGCCCCTATGTGTACGCCCACTACCGCGAGGAACAGGAGCGCATCGGCCGCGTGCACGACGTGCTGAACCTGCTGATCTTCGGCTTTTTCTGCGTGCTGGTGATGTTTGAGGACATCGTATTCCTCATCTTCCCCAACAAAAAAGAGTGCCTGACCATCTTCCCGCTGCTGATGCTGGCGGTGGTGTTCAACATTTTGTGCGAGGGCACCGTCTACGGCAACTCCATCGCCCGCAAACCCTGGCATGATACCATTGGCATTGGCATCGGGGCGCTGTCTAATTTGGGGCTGTGCGCGGCCTTCGTGCCCCGCTTCGGCATGACCGGCGCGGCCTTTGCGCTGGCCGCCAGCAACGGTCTGGCATTTTTGTACCGCAGCGTTACCGGGCAAATGTACTACCGCACCATCCCCAGCTTTGCCAAGACCATCTCCGGCTTTCTGCTGGCGTTCGCCGTCACGGCGGCCGGCACGCTGCTGTGGCAGCATTTTGTCCTGAAATTCGTGCTCACCGGCGCGGTGCTGTTCATCTACTGCACCCTCTACCGCGCCCAACTGCTCAAACTGTGGAATATGGGGCTGGGCATCCTGCGCGGCCTGTTAAAGAAGTGAGGAAAAACCATGAAACATTGCGGCACACAGGAATTGGAGACCGGGCGGCTGCTGCTGCGGCGGCTGACCGTGGATGACAGCGAGATGATGTTCAACAACTGGGCCAGCGACCCCGAGGTGACCAGGTATCTGCGCTGGAACGCCCACCGCAGCTGGGCCGAGACCGCCGAGATGCTGAACGAGTGGGAAAAGCACTACGGCGACCCCACCTTTTACCAGTGGGGCGTAGAAAATAAGCGCAGCGGCGTGCTGATGGGCACCATCAGCCTGTTCCCCGCGCCGGAGCTGAAGACCGGCTGGCACCTGAATACCGAGATTCTGGGCTCTGCCTGGGAGGCGGGCTATGCACTGGGCCGCAAGTGGTGGAACAACGGCTATATGACCGAGGCCCTCTGCGCCGTGCGGGACTACTGGTTCAACACGGTGGATGCCCCCTGGCTGGTGGCCATCCATGCCAACGAGAATGTGGCCAGCAGCGCCGTGCTGCAAAAAGCCGGTTTCGTTTACGACCACGATGTGATCGACCACAAATTTGACGGCACGGCGGTGCCCTGCCGCGCCTACCACCTGGTAAAAGAGGATCTATGAGCGAGAATACGATCGATTTGGACTTTGGCACCACGGCCCAGAAACAGCAGGACGGCGAGAAACTGCCCGTCGTGCTGCTGGCGCTGGACCAGGGCAAGTACGATATGGCCCGCAGCCTGGACGAGCTGCGGGCGCTGGCTGACGCCAACGGCATGGAGGCCGTGGCCGAGGTTACGCAGAAACGCGCCACCCCCGAAGCCGCCACCCTGCTGGGGGAGGGCAAGGTGGCCGAAGCGCGGCTTGTCTGCCAAAATTTGAACGCTGCGGCAGCTATTTTTGACGGCGAACTCACCGGCAGCCAGATCCGCAACCTGTCCGCCGCTTTGCAGGTGGAAGTGCTGGACCGCACGATGCTGATTTTGGAAATTTTCCGTGCCCGCGCTACCACCAATGAGGGCAAGCTGCAGACCGAACTGGCCACCCTGCGCTACCAGCTGCCCCGTTTGCAGGGCCTGGGTGAATCCCTCAGCCGCAGAGCATTATGGAGGATCAGGAATCGCGCCGGGAAC
>OLRQ01002040.1_pt1 | contig 13569 bp, 8 predicted proteins | sample 1671971 | NCBI WGS metagenome assembly OLRQ01 (sample SAMEA3136631, study PRJEB25190) | human gut metagenome | biome: human gut; feature: human-associated habitat; material: faeces | place: Austria | collected 2013 | reverse complement strand
CCACTGGGCGGCGATGTCCGGGAAGCGGGTGGCAAAGTCGTTCACGCCGGGCTGGAGCCGCCGGGTGGTGCAGTAGGGGCAGCCCCGCCCGGAGGTCCGGGACTTCACCGGGGCCTGCCAGCGGTGGCCCTTTTTTCACTGCCACCAGTATTCGTCTCTCGTGCCGTAGGTCACGTTCTGGGGCGTGGCGGGCAGGTTGGCCGGGTCCCACTGCTCCAGAAGCTCCTCCTGGTGGTGCAGGAGGCAGAATTCATATAATGTTACTTTCATCGCATCTGATATGGTCAGGAGGGGGACCCCATTCGGTCCCCCTCCATAGGTTTTCGGTACGAAACTGTGTCTGGCTTCTCTCGAAGCGTTTCTTACACCACGTTCCCGTTCCCCTGGGAAGAGTTGGCGTTGGACCACGCCTTCTCCAGGGCCTCCCAGTTGCGGATGGGCAGCGTCTTGGTCCAGTTTTCATACTTGGTCTTGTCGCTGTTCTCCTTCATCTGGTAGGTGTGGGAGTTGGTGGCTTCCTGCATGTCGGCGTAGTACCACTTGGTCTGGTCCATGTTGTCGGGCCACACCAGCATGTCCTTGGTGAAGTGGTTCTTGTCCGGGTGCCGGTCCAGGGTGCGGTTGACCAGGGTCACGGCCTCGGCGCGGGTGATGTTGCGGTCGGGCTTAAAGGTCCCGTCCTCATAGCCGTTGACGAAGCCCTTGTTGGCGGCCTGGTTGATGTAGTCCTTGGCCCAGTGGCCGCTGATGTCGGGGAAGAGGTCCTTGCCGTTGTAGGTCACGTCGAAGAACCGCGCCGCGATGGTCGCGAACTCTGCGCGGGTGATATACCCGTTGGGTTTAAAGCTGCCGTCCTCATAGCCGGCAATGATCCCGGCCTTGCTCAGCGTGGACACGGCATTGTTGAACCAGTCCCCCGCCTTCACGTCAGAGTAAGAATTGCTCTGGCTCCAGAACTTGGTCCGGCTCTCGTCGGTCAGCATCCGGAAGTAGATCGTCGCCACCTCAGCGCGGGTGATCTTCCCCTCCGGCCGCACGGGCTTCTTCGTCTGGTCGGTCGTCGGCTGACCGGTGTAGTAATCCACAGGATAGCCGATGATGTAACCATAGTGATCCTTCGTGTTCAGCGAAGGCCGAGAGCCACCGCTATGACTACCGGAGCTGCCCTTCACCGTATAAGAAACAGTAGGCTCGTTGAAATCAACGGTACCAGAACTCTGATTTGCAGACTGGTAAGCCAATGTTGCAGATTCATTGGTCGGCACTTCATACGTTCCAGCGGCTGTCCGCTTGCTGGTCAAAGACAAGTTATACTTCAAGTCCAAACTGACCACAGGCACGTTCATCTCCAGGACAAAGAACTCGTCCGAAACAGAGCCGTTGACCTCACTGGCCGTATCGCAAGGCGTATAGGTGTAGGTTGTACTGCCAGAAGTGATCGTACACGTGTTGCCTTCGTTCTTGGCTGCCTTGCCTTTATAATAGGTCAGTACATAGGGATACTGTCCGGCCTCATTCGCTTCACCGAAAGTAACTACATTATCGGTTGGATCATTGGCAGCAACCGTTTTTCCATTGACTGTCAAAGTGAAGGTATCTTTCGTCAGCGTCTGATCCGTCAGCGAGAAGTCAGCGCCGATCACATCTGTAATGCTACCAGACTGAATTTCATAGTAGATAACATTCTTTATCCCACTAAAAATTTTCCCTGGATTCGTATTGGATACATTTCCGTCCCATGTTTTGTTAAAACTGATAGACTTACAATACTCCATGACTTCACGTCCCCAAGGGAACCTCGTCCAGTTCGTTACGTTATCTTCCCCAGTCTTTTTATTAAGCTCAGGGAGTGCATACGCAAATGTTTTGGTAAATTCTGTTGCAAGCTGTTCATACCCAGTTATTGAATAGTACATAGCCGCCTCTGGGCCACACGCATACTTGTCCGTCGTTTCCTTTGTTTTTTCCGCATTGTAGATATATGTGTCAATTGGATTTTCTAAGCTAGGATATTCCTGTACGTGGCTATCATTTTTCGTTTGCGTTATCTTAGATTGTATCGCAGACAAAAATTGCGGAACACCACCATAAACCTCTTCCAGGGACTTTCCGTAGTCATACATCATATCCCATGTATCAACGGCGTTTTGAGTACTACTTTCGCTATCGCTATTCCCTGTAGCACTTACCGGAATACAATACACTTTTCCTTGATCCACTTCAGACCAAACATACGTGATACCATCACTCAAGGTAATCAAGTATGTTTCGGTATATTCTTTATGTGTGTTCTTCAGGCTTGCAATATCAGATTTCGCTTTCAAAATACCCGCCGACATATTGGTTCCGTCGGTTGGATTAGAACCTACAAAATTATCTTTTATTGCGTCAAGTGTTGTGCTATCTTGGATGTCCTGCCAACCAGAAGAGCTAGCTGTTCCAGAGAAAATAACAACATCATAGAGAATATTGGTATTTGTCTTTGTTGCTAATTCATCTAGCATATTGGCAGCTTCATCTCGTATACCTTGACTCGTAGACTTATCCAGCAAGAACATCACCGCAACATTTTCTTTTGCGCTCTTGCCGCCAACCGACAACGTCACATCCGTCTTGTCATTTACCAAGTCAGTGGCAGTCTTGTTGACATCCGGCTTAGATGTGTCGGGGGTAGGTTCAACTTCCTGCTTCTTGTACTTGTTGGTCACAGTCATGGTGCTAGTCTGATTCTCCGTCACAGTAACCTTCTGAGAAGCCTGCGCATCCGTAGCCGGCTGATTCTGGACAGCGCTAGCACCGCTATTTACAATTACAGTAGCACCATTGGTCGCATTGTACGTTGCTGTGCAGTCATAGCCAGTTACATCAGCATTGCTCTCGCTGACTGTGTATTCATCAGCGGGGAGGCTGGAGATGGTCCAGGTGGCTTCTGTCTTGGATTCATTCACGTTAACGCCGCTATCCTTCAAGGAAAGTTCCTTGCTTTCACCATTTCCAGACACCGTAATCTTAAATTCTTTGGAACCTGTGGGCAGGTCATTCAGAGTGAGACTTTCTCCGCTTACTACCTTTTTGACGATTAGGTTGCCAGTCGTAGGTTTGTTTTCCGTGAAGGTCCATGTACCAGTGATTACAATTTCTTGGTTAGCAGTTCCTTCAATTGTACCGCTCTTATCCCATGTACAACTCCATATGCCAGTTTTTCCATCAGCATTTATTGCAACACTACTCTGTGGAACATCTGCCACGGTATACTTCTGATCAACAGTAAAGGTACCACCTTGTGGCAAAAGTGTATCAGCATCAGACGGTTTTTCACCCTCTGCCCATCGATAAGTTACCGTATAGGTCTGAGGTGCCGGTTTTGTCACCGTTGTAGTCACATTCTGTTCTTTATTGTTCGGTCCATTCGCATTGTCACCAGGGACAATGGTAGCAGTATTGCTGACAGTCTTCGTGTTGGCATCAATATCAAAGTGCTTACTCACATAGAAAACTGTCTCGCCGGTAGTACCAACTGTACCAGAGAAGGTGCTGTCGGTCTGGTTAAAGACGATAGAATCATCCGTCGGCGGTACCAGCGTTGCCCCGGTATCTATCACGGTAAACTTTGCTCCCTTATCACCACTCACAGTGATCTTGTACAGCAGGGTCACGCCGTTTTCACCTACGGTCACTGTGGAAGTTGCGTTTTCAGGGATGGTAACACCCGCTGGAGGGTTACTAAAGTTATCCTCCTCCGTCACCAATTCCTTCTTAAAGTTTGTCAGCGAGTAGGTCACTTTCCCTGCCGGGATCGGGAAGGGGATCTGAACCGGACTGCCATTATGCTGAACAGTCAGTATAGTGGGCGTATTAAGAGGTGCGTAGTTTACCTCGCCAACCTTAACTGTGCTTACGGCAGCAGGATCAACATTTACTTTGTAAGTTTTTGTATAAGTATAGACGTTGTACTCACCATCCTTGCTAACTGTCGCCTCATTAGACTTAAGTTCCCAACGCTCCGTAAAACCGCTGTCTTTAACAGCCGTCACACCTGTCGGCAGGCCATCGGTCACAACGCCCTCATTCAAGCCATCAGTGATGGTCTGAGTAATGGCCGCAAATGCTTTATAAAGGCCGTCAGCATCGTTGGCATTATAGGCGTATTTTTTGTTGCTACCGTCGGCCGGCTGAGTAGCAATATTTTCTTTCAAGAAATTGCCAACCGTGGGGCCGTCAGTTGCATGCGTTTTATATGGAATCAATGTATGCACACTATCTTCCGTCCAGCATTTATCGTTCGCCGCGCCAAAGCAGACAGTGTAGACTGCATTTACGTTTGCTTTCAAAACGTCAGCAGATCGAGTAGTTGCAACATTAGTATCTGGGCAACCATAACTTTTATGCTGAGAGACATTGCCTGTCCCCCACCTTGTTTCCTTTACATAGTATGTCGGTACTCCGTCAGTCAATGCGATAACATTCTTTGTGCTTGGTTCAATCTGCTTAATGCTGTCACTCTGCATTTGTGCCTTTGCTAAACGAAGTGCAGCATCTAAGTTTGTGCCTCCCGTTGCCGGAATTTTATTGATCGCCTCAACTAACTTGTTGTATCCATCTTTTGTGGAAACATCAATCCAGCTTTCCTTGTTATTCCAGTTTCCCCATTCTTGCACGGATGCCGAGTCATTAAACGTAACCAAAGAAACATAACGTTTCAGATTTTTGTCACTAACTTTCTTTTTCAGGTTTCCATCCTTATCAAAGTTCGAGTCAGAAAATCCGCTGTAACTTTTCAGGAAATTGATTGCCGCCGTTTTGGCTGCCGACAAACGGTTGTTATCACTCATCGAACCAGATTTATCGATCACAAGAACCGTTGCTGCTGCTCCGGGCAGCACGGCTGTTTCCCTGTGCTTCATCTCTACCTTTAAGGTAACTTCATACTGGTTGTCTGCTACCTTCTTTGCTGTCTTATCGACAGTTGTCACTGTGTCTTTAAGCGAATCCGGAATAGCATTTGCTGGCTTGCCAGATTCCCAGTTCCCTTCATCGTTATAGTGGCCATCAACGACATCCTTTGTCGTAGTGTCAGGCGTCTCGCCCGTTGCGAACGCTGTCACGGGCAGTAGGGAAAACGCCATTGCCACGGCCATTAGCATGGCCACGATCTTCTTGCTCATGTCTTTCCTCCTTCGTTTTTTTCCTTTGTTTTGGGGTCTCGTGTGCTCCAACGCATCCCTCCTAAAACGTGCCAAAAGGTATACATTTTGGCAAAGCGGATCGTTTGGGAAAAACTGGGCTATTTACCGTGATTTTGACGGAAATTCATAGGGAACCGCTCTTGCTTTTTAGGAATATTCGCTGTACTATGTTGTTATAAAGGCGAGTCTCAAAAGGTATACCTTTTGACACAGGGGGTTTGTGGTTTTTGTGCAAAATCATGGAGGATTTTCCTGTCGGGTCGGCCGCCTGGCAAAGCGTCCTAAAAAACTGCACAAAAAAAGAGCCGGGAAGACGGGGCGTTGTCTGCTCGGCTCTGGGGATGGGCTGTAAAATTTTATGAAAAATACCGGTGGTTTTTCGAGTTCTTTTTTCCGACAATATTTTTGTGTTTGTCGGGCGCAGGGCGCGCCGCGCTGCCAAAATCATCCACCGCAGGCTCGGCGGGAATAACTGGGCAGAAAATGGTGGACAATATGGGTGCAAAGACAGGATATTGCATCTTTGGATATAAAATCGCAGGAAAGGTTTGAACGACTATGAAAGCTACTGGTATCGTGCGCCGCATCGACGACCTGGGCCGGGTGGTCATCCCGAAGGAGATCCGCCGCACCATGCGCATCCGGGAGGGGGACCCCCTGGAGATCTTCACCAACGGCGAGGGCGGCGTCGTGTTTCAAAAATATTCCCTTATGGGCGGCCTGGCGGATTTCTCCGCCCAGCTGTGCGAGTCCCTGCACAAGAGCACGGGCAAGCTCGTCACCATCACCGACCGGGACACCTGCCTCTCCGTCGCCGGCGGCGGCCGGCGGGAGCTGACCGACAAGAGCATCTCCCCCGCCCTGGCCCAGATCATGGAGGGCCGGCAGATCTACCAACATCAGCCCGGCCAGCCCGCGCTGCCCGTGAGCGACTACACGGAGCGCTACGTCATCTCCACCGCCGCGCCCATTCTGTCCGAGGGGGACGTGCTGGGCTGCGTGGTCTTCCTCTGCGAGCAGGACCACCTGGCCGTGGGGGAGACGGAGTACCCCCTGGCCCAGACCATCGCCGGTTTTCTCGGCCGGCACATGGAAGCCTGATGGCTTCCCATTATTCTGATCCAATAGAAGCCTGATAGCTTCCAGCCATTCTAAAAAAGACACACGCCCTGTCCCCGTTGACGCGGAGATCGGGCGTGTGTTTTTGGTTCTACTTGTCTCCGCCCCCACATAGAGTGGTGACACGGACAACGTTGGGAGTGGTGGAACTTGCGCACGGACATTGAGGAACGCGCCTGCGACCTGGCCCTCTACATCATCGAGCACCGCGGGACCGTCCGGGCTGCGGCGAAGCAGTTCGGCATCAGCAAATCCACGGTCCACAAGGACCTTTCTCAGCGGCTGCCGACCTTCAACCGGACGCTCTACCTGCAAGTGAAGGAGATCCTGGAGCAAAACAAGGCCGAGCGCCACATCCGGGGCGGCATCGCCACCCGGCGGAAATATAAAGGCGAATAAGAGCCGCGGTATCGCAGACGCAAAAAATCGAACCAGCCCCCAGAGCTTGCTTCTGGGTCGCTGGTTCGATTTGATGTGATCGGGAATATCTTACTTCTTCTGGCCGAACTTGGCGTCGTAGTTCTCCTGGGCCTTGGAGATGATGTTGACTGCCGCCTCGCGGCCGTTGACGTCTCCGGCCACGGCCTCCTTGCCCTCCAGGGCCTTGTAGACGCTGAAGAAGTGGGCCATCTCGTCGAAGATGTGGCTGGGCAGGTCCAAAATATCGTGGTACATGTTGTACATGGGGTCCGAGAAGGGGATGGCGATGATCTTCTCGTCGTTCTTCCCACAGTCGGTCATGGAGATGTACCCCACGGGGAAACAGCGCACCAGCGTCAGCGGGGCCAGGGACTCGGAGCAGAGCACCAGCACGTCCAGCGGGTCGCCGTCGTCGCCGTAGGTCCGGGGGATAAAGCCGTAGTTGGCGGGGTAATGGGTGGAGGTGTACAAAATGCGGTCCAGGACGATCAGGCCCGTCTCTTTGTCTAGCTCGTACTTGTTCTTGCTGCCCTTGGGGATCTCGATGACCGCCATAAAGTCTTCCGGCTGGATCCGGTCCGCAGAAATGTCATGCCAAATGTTCATGAGAACCAATTCCTCCTATCATATCGTCCAAAAATCCGTTCTCATTATACCACACCGACACAGCTTGTCTACCAGTTTTCGCCAGATACCCTACTCATTTTCCCTGATAGGCCCGATACAAAAACGTCACGATCTGCGCCCGCGTGCAGCTCCCGTCCGGCCCGAACAGCGTCTCGCTGATGCCCTTGGTCACGCCGTTCTCCGCGGCCCAATTCACCGCGTCGGCGTAATAGCTGTCTGCTGCCACGTCCGTGAACCCGGCCTGCGCCGCCGCCAGCTTGCCCAGCGCACGGTACAGGAACGTCACGCCCTGGGCGCGGGTGCAGGTCTCGTCCGGGTGGAACGTCGTCTCCGACGTCCCCTTGGTGATCCCGTTCTCCACAGCCCAAGCCACGGCCTTGGCGTAATAGGCATCCGCCGCCACGTCCGCAAAGCTGCTCCCGCTCTTCGGCTCCGGGGACCCGGCGGCCCGCCACAGGAAGGTCACGATCTGCGCCCGGGTACAAGCCTGATCCGGCCCGAACAGCGTCTCGCTGACCCCGTTCGTGATGCCCTTGTTCACGGCCCACTTCACGGCGTCATAGTAATACACGTCCGTGGCCACATCGGCAAAGGGGCTGACCTCCACTTCCTTCACGAACTCGGCCGCAACCTCGACCTTGCCGCTGGGCATGGTGAACGTATACTGCCCGTTCCCCTTGTCCGTCAGCTCCAGTTTCTTCCCGTCCTTGTCCGTCACGACCAGCTCACCCAGCTTGTACCCGCTGTCCGGCGTCACCGTGACCGTCACCCGGCTGCCGCTCCGAGCCCGCTCAGGATCCACCGTCACAGACCCATTCTCCGGCTTGCTGGGAGTGGTGATGGAATAGCTAGGACGGCTACTGCTGGAAGAATAGGTTCTTACAGTTACCGTGCAAATAGCGGTTTTCTCGCCAGCCTGTGCAGTGATAGTAGTCGTGCCGTTGCCTACAGCAGTTACAACACCGTTTTCAACCGTTGCAACTTTTTCGTCAGCACTAGTCCAAGTTACTGTTTTATCCGTTGCGTTATCCGGAGATACTGTTGCGGTAAGAGCAGCTGTTTTCGGGTCACGATTTGTGTAGAGTGTCAACGTGTTTTCGTTCAATGCAATGCTTTCCACATTAACTTTCTGTGTACCATTCTTTGCTACAGTACCGCCAGCCAACCATACCGTGCCATTAACACTGCCGCCAGCCGGAACAATAATAACACCGTTTTCTTCATCAAGTACCAACGGCTCATCATTTCCAGACTGAATCGTTGTACCGTTCGTCGGATTCAATTGAATTGTGGTTCCATTGTCAGATACCAGCATCAACATCAGTTTTGTTCCCTGATATGCCGAGTTATCAGAAGCTGCTGCCACCTTAAAAGACTTTCCATCAGCAGGAATCAGCCGATAGCTGCTGCCTTCCTGTTCAGCAGGTGCAGTTACCGTATAGTTGCCCGCAGCACAAGTCGTTCCAATACCCTTATAGCCACCAGCCAGTGTAATATTCTGCGTGTTGCTATCATCAGCAGTCAGCGTCAAAGAAACATTCTGAGTACCCAAATTGATATCGTTAGCGTACATATTGATGATGCTTGCAGAACCCTCTTGCGGAGTACCAGTAATAGCAGCTTTTCTGCCATCCGAATATGCAGTAATGACTGCATCTGAACCAATCGACAGCTTCACAGAAGCGGAGGCAGAACCTTGACCTAATCCAGATGCATACTTACCACCATAGGCAATCACACTTGCCGAACCTGAGATCGTAATCGTGCTCTCGCCCTTATTCTGGTTATAACCGCCAATACCGGCGGCGGCTGCTCCACCATAAGCAGTCACTTTAGCATTGTCGGTAATGGTTATGTCATTCTTGCCACCACCAATGCCAGCGCACGCATAGCCGCCATACGCTTTTACTTCTGCATTACCAGAAATAGTAATTGAACCACTGTCCATACCCTGCGAGCCGCCAATGCCGCTTGCTTGCTTATGCGTATTACTGCTCCAGCCATCAGGTTCTGTACCACCATTGATAGCAGTTACTTTACCACCAGAAATCTGAATAGTACCACCGGAGCTATAATCACCGCCACCAATACCGGCACCGTAACCAAAACCATATGCATTTACAATACCGCTTTCAATTTTAATCGTTCCGGTATATGTTAATTGGCTACTGCTGTTCGGTCCGCCAATTCCTGCAAAGCCTCCGCCTGGAGATGCTGTAATATCGCCTCCGCCCGTATAATTTTCTTGTTGTGCACCAGTTACCGTAAGGCTGTTTACTACTGAGCTATTATCCACTTCTTTGATAGTCAGCGTTGCACCCTGATTGACCAAAATACCAGGACCACCAGCATCGGCTGTCAGCTTATTTTTCCCTGTAATAATAATAGTTGCTGATTTATTTTCTGCAATTTCAATCGGGCTTCCATTATATTCACCAAGAAGTATGGATACATTATTCAGATTCAGCTTCACATTATTTCCAGTTACAACTATCCGGCTATTGTTTGTACTACCAGTGACTGTAATATTTGCGTTTTCCTGCGAGATTCTATATTCTTTAGCATCTAATGCTCCGGCGCTTGTTGAAGTAAGCTCAGTTTCTCCATTTTTTACACTAAAGGTGGGCTCTACCGCCCAAGCTGTTGCTGGCAATAGCGACAGACACAGGGTCAGAACTAGGGCCAGGCTTACGATTTTTTTCTTCATTGAGGTACCTCCTTCAGTCGATCAGTTGGATGGTATGGGAAGGCTTATTATCCCGTAGGGGGAACCTCTACGGGATAGAAGGAAGCGCTTCCTTCTCGTTTTCCATATTTTTCTATGTTGTGTTGTTATTATTTTATCACAGGTGAGCTAGGAAATCAATCCGTCTAAAGTATGAGATGGTGTAAAAATGACGAACCACCAGGGCAAGATTTTCCTACCCTGGTGGTGTATTACTTTACTGTTGTGTTTTCTGCGCCATGGATCAGCTTTCGCAGAGATTTCGCCACGGTCAGGAAGTCTTGCCCCTTTGCGCCGGAAGCGATCTCTCGTTCTGCTTCTTCTAACTTTTGATAGAGGTCAGAAATATGAGAAGCCTCCGCCATAGGATGCACCTTCCTTTGTTTATCCATAGTATAGTGGAATTATGGTGAAGTGTCAATATGGTTTTTGCGTAGCGAGCGATTGCATTTTTTCACACAAAAGGATATAATTATGTGAGCAGAATCACAAAATTCTAAAGAAAAATGTGATGGAGGGGTGTTATGGAACGACTGATCTTACAACGGCTCTTGAAATGGAAACACTCCCCCTACCGCAAACCGCTCATTTTGAAAGGCGTGCGGCAGGTGGGCAAGACGTGGATCTTAAAGGAATTTGGCCGGCGGTACTATGAAAACGTCGCCTATTTTAACTTCGATGAGCAGGAGGAATATCAGCAATTTTTCGAGACGACGAAGAACGTGGACCGTATTTTGCAAAACCTGATGCTGGCCAGCGGGCAGACGATCCACCCGGAAAAGACGCTGATCATTTTTGACGAGGTGCAGGACTGCCCCAAGGTCATCAACGCCATGAAATATTTTTGCGAGAACGCGCCGCAGTACCACGTGGCCTGCGCCGGTTCTCTGCTGGGCATCGCGCTGGCCAAGCCCTCTTCTTTCCCGGTGGGCAAGGTCAATTTCATGCAGATCGACCCCATGACGTTCACCGAGTTTTTGCTGGCCAACGGCGACAAGAACCTGGCGCAGTATCTGGAGCAGATCGACACACTGGACCCTCTTCCGGACGCTTTTTTCAACCCGCTCTATGAAAAGCTCAAGATGTATTATGTGACCGGCGGGATGCCGGAACCCGTCCTCATGTGGACCGAGGCACGGGACATCGAGGCCATGCAGGAGGCGCTCTCCAACATCGTGGACGCTTACGAACGGGATTTTGCCAAGCATCCCGACACCCGCGAGTTCCCCAAAATTTCGATGATCTGGAAGTCCATCCCCTCGCAGCTGGCCCGCGAGAACAAGAAATTTCTCTATAAAGTCGTCAAAGAGGGTGCCAGGGCGCGGGAATATGAGGACGCCCTGCAATGGCTGGTGGATGCCCGGCTGGTCCACAAGGTCTATCGAAGCACAGCGCCGGGCCTGCCCGTGTCGGCGTATGACAACCTGTCCGCCTTCAAAATTTATCTGGTCGACGTCGGCCTGCTCCGCCGCCTGGCCCAGCTGTCCCCCACCGCCTTTGGGGAGGGCAATCGGCTGTTTACGGAGTTCAAGGGGGCGCTGACCGAAAACTATGTCCTGCAATCCCTCCTCCCCCAGTTTGAGGTCATGCCCCGCTACTGGAGCCAGAGCAACCCGCCTTACGAAGTCGATTTTCTCATCCAGCGGGAAAACGACATTTTCCCTGTCGAGGTCAAGTCAGAGACCAATATCACCAGCAAGAGCATGAAAAAATTCAAGGAGCTGTTTCCCGATCAAGTCAAGCTCCGCGTGCGCTTCTCGTTGGAAAACTTGAAGCTGAATGACGATGTGCTGAACATCCCCCTCTTCCTGGCCGACCAAGCAGACCGCCTGATCGGGCTGGCCTTGGCACAGAGGAAGCACGAACATCCCCTCTCATAAATCGCAAAAACCACCAGGGCAGTTTTTTCTACCCTGGTGGTTTTCTGCCGCGCGGCTTTCTTCGTTACCGTGTCATACTCGATCAGTCCGGCGTCCATTTCGCAAAAAATCACATCAGGCAGGCTTGCTCTCAGTCAGAGTCTTGACTTCGTCAACACTGATTTCCAGTACATCGGCAATATCTTCATAGGTATATTTGCCGGAATTCAACATACGCTGCGCAATCTTGACCATTCTGGCTTTATCGGCTTCACGCGCAGCTTCATTTCTCATATCTTCCATAACCTTGCACATAGTCGCAACTCCTTCCGTATCTTCTTTGAAATAGCGAACTCTGTCCGCCAGAATTTGATAGTGCATCTCTTCGGCGCTGGTGCAGGAAAAGTCGTGCATAAGCTGCCCCAGAGCCGTATCGTCTTTGATTTGGGCGTTTACATATAGGATATGCGATTCGTCCCCAAACAATGCGCCGGTTTCTCTGACCGTCCGGTCGATATGATAGATCGGGTGGCCATCGCCCAGCACATCATGCTCAGTGATGAAAATGACATAGGTTTCGTTCAGCTTCTCATATTCATCACCGGGTTCGGTCACATTGGCGTCGATCAGGCTGCTGTTATACCGGGCACGCTTGACGCCGGCGCCTTTATCGCTGCGCTGCACCTCGATATTGTAAACGCGGTCTGTTTCATCGACGGCCAGAATATCCAGCCGCACAGAGCGTCCCTGCAAATTCTTAATATCGTGCTGACCGTGTACGCGCTGTACGCGCAGATCGGTGCGCTGCAAGATGATCTGGAGCAGAAACTCGGCACAAGCCTTGTCCTCAAACACCTTGTTCATAAAGTCATCATCCAGCAGACGAAAACCGCGCAGCCGCTGCAAATCCTCTGCGTGCTTGCGCTCGAAATCCAGGTCGGACATAACGTCACATCCTTATCTATAATATACCATGGAAATCCGGGCGGTTCAAGCCGTGACGGCGGCTGTTTTCCCCGCTTTCTGCCCTTTTTCTTGTTTCCTTTTGTTTGGCGAAAGGTGTATCTCACGAGCGACCTCCATCTGGGTGCGGCCCTCGAAAAAGCGCAGGCGGATGATGCGCTTTTCGCGGTCATCCAGACCGTCGATAGCCTCGCGCAGGGCGATGGCGGCGAGCCAGTGATCGTCCGTATTGCGCGTGTCGCCGACCTGATCCATGACGCAGACCGTGTCGGTGCCGTCATGAAAAACCGGCTCGAACAGCGAGACCGGGTCGAGAATGGCGTCGAGCGCGAAAACGACCTCCTCCTTGGGCACGTTCATCGCCCGGGCAAGCTCGACAATATCCGGCTCGCGCTGATGCTCGCGCACGAAGGCCTCCTTGGCCTGAAGAGCACGGTATGCTGTGTCGCGCAGGCTTCGCGAGACGCGCAGCGTGCTGTTGTCGCGCAGGTAGCGGCGGATTTCCCCAATGATCATCGGCATGAACGTTCAAAGGGGAAAAACAGCTATCCGGCGCGGACCTCAGAGCGTTCCGCGCCCTCGATGGCGTAAAATATTTCGATGCGGTCATTTCGGAGTACGATCCTGTCCACGCAGGCGCGGACAAGCGACTGCTTCTCTCTCGCGTCCA
>OLRQ01002026.1_pt1 | contig 13627 bp, 10 predicted proteins | sample 1671971 | NCBI WGS metagenome assembly OLRQ01 (sample SAMEA3136631, study PRJEB25190) | human gut metagenome | biome: human gut; feature: human-associated habitat; material: faeces | place: Austria | collected 2013 | reverse complement strand
GGCGGCCGGTACCTCCCCCTTTGACACGGCAGGCCTCGCGGCATCCGACGCGCCGGCCCCTGGCACGAAAGGACGAACGCCAGCGCCCGGCACGCAAGAGCGAACGCGGCCCGAACCGCCGCCCGCTCCTGGAAATTGAATCACGTTATTCGCCATGGGTATAACACCTTTCTTGGAAACCAAGGCCGCCTCGCAGCGCTACCGCTTCGCCATATCGCAAGCGCGTTCGCGCAAAGCCGCCCCGCGTTCTTCGAGCATGAGGTCTTCGCTATGTTCGAAGTAGCTCTGACATCCGTAGCGGTTGATAAACGAAACCGCGGCCGGGTCGGCCGAGATGTCGGTGGTGAAGAGCAGAGTCTCCTTACCTGCCCCGAATGCCTCGTCGAGAAAAGCATAGGCGAAATCGACCATGGATGCGCAAGACTCTACCGAATTGTCAAGTTGGGAGGCGAAGTCGGCGAAGCGGGCCTGCTCTTCGGAAAGCGAGAGGGCAGCCGGCTCATCAGCCGCATCTCGCAGGAAATGCGCGGCGCTCGCAAGCGCTGCGCATTCGTCGGTGGACGCAAGGCGGCTTTCCCTCCCCTCGCGCGCCCGTTCGTCCAAACGCAAGGCGGCTGCGCCGCAGGCCGCGCGAACGTCCGATTCGTCCTGCTCTCCCGCATCGCAGCATCGGGATATGTCTCGCAGCTCTTCGTATGCGGCAGCGACTGACGAATCCAGCAGCATAACCTGGTGCAACTGCGCAGAAATCGCGCTCACCAGAAGCCCCACCAACGCAAGACGCTCGTCAAAAGCGGCGGCCTTTGCCCTTTCGAACACGGCGCCGGGAGCTTCGCCCGCAAGGATGGCGTCCACGTGATAGTCCGCTCGGTACTTCTTGAACAGATCGTAATACATCGCGAAACGTTTGGAGGTCCTTGGGTCTTGCACGTACTGGGCGATGAGACGCTCCGTAACGGGAATGCCGCGGCTCTCGTACGCCCGCATGACGCGGGAAAGGTCGTCCCATCCACGGGCCGTGACGAACTGCTTGCCGTCAAGCGTCGTCTCAATGTGGTAGAAATCGTCCTTTTCAACGTCAAGATACGACGTGATGGCAGGATGCACGCGCGTAGCCAGGGCATACGCCTTCCATGCGCTGTAATCTGGGTCGACGTCTATCCGCTTCAAGCGATCCCACGTCGCAACGTCGAAATCATGCGTGCTGCGATTGAATTCAGACGGATTGCCGGCAGTGACGACCACCCAGCCTTCGGGAACCGCATGGCGACCGAATACCTTGTACTGAAGGAATTGCAAAATCGCGGGCGTAAGTGTTTCGGAGACGCAGTTGATCTCGTCCAGAAATAAAATCCCCTCTTTTCGCCCCGTACGCTCCATGCTTTCGTATATCGAGGCGATGATCTCGCTCATGGTGTATTCGGAAACGCTGAATGTGCGATCGCCGAACGTGCGCTCGGCGATATACGGAAGACCAAGGGCGCTTTGGCGCGTATGATGCGTCATCGAATAGCTCACCAGGCCTACTCCCATCTCCTGGGCAACCTGCTCCATGATGGCCGTCTTCCCCAACCCCGGCGCGCCCAGAAGAAATAGCGGCCGTTGGCGCTCTACAGGAATGAGATACGATCCGTTGTCGTCTTTCGCCAAATACACCTCGACCGCATGGGCCACTTCCTCTTTCGCCTGACGAATGTTCATCTCTTATCCCCCTTCGATGCCTTGCGAAACTCCCCCGAATCAAGCTTGACGCGCATCGCCCACGGCGGCACGTCGGGCTCTTCGACATACGCCTCGTCCGTTAGCACGAAGGCGACGTCGTATTTCGGCTTGATGCGCGGATAAGCCCCTTGGCCGTCGGTGAAATACAGAAGTCCCTTCAAATGGGCGAGCTCGCCCGATTCCACCAGCTCATCCACGTAGGAAAACACGGGGCGGAAATCGGTGCCGCCAAGCCCTTTAAGCTCCAGGTTTTCCAGATACGCATCGATGTCGGCCCTATTTCGAATGCGAACCACATCTTGGATCTGCGCATCGCATTGAATCAGGTAGATATTGAGCTCATCGGCAAAAAGACCCGATTCCTGCAAGATGTCGTACGTGCGCTCCACAAACGAGAACACCGTCTCGCCCTTCGTGGACGCCGAGGTGTCGATAGCAATCGCGAAATCTCGTATGCGGCCGTCGTCGGTGTATTCCAGCGGCTCTATAAGCGGCATGTTCCCGAACACGTCCAGCCCGTAGCAGTAATACACGTAGTCGAATTCTTCGTCGTTTATGGAAAGCTGCTCGTCTCTGGAGACGAACCGACGAAGAAACTCCCCGTAGTCCACACGCTCGACGTTCGAACGCTTGAGCGCCAAGGAAAACTCGCCGCCGTGCGAGCCCCACAGCTGCGAGAAATCATCAAGCGACACGTCTGCGCGCAAGGAAATCTCGCGCCATTTCTCGCGCATCGTCTCATCGAGGAAATCGTAAGACACCGGACGTTTGCGCTGCTGAGGCTCGGGCCTTCCCGACGCCACCAGGTCGGCCGAAGGAACGCCCCCGTCTCCGCATCCATCGTGCACATCGCCTAAATCCTCGGGCCGACCGCCCGAAGAAAACGACATCAGCAGCGAAGCAAGCGCATCGTCGCTTTCAACAGGAGGAATCCTACCGTCGTCTGCCGGCGAATCCTCGGTCGCGGCGTCGTCGAGGCCACGAAAGTTGCTCCCTTGTGCATCTTGGCCGCCTGTTCGCTCGTTCGTCGGGGAAGCATCGCCCGTATTCCCCGAACCGCCGAGCGACCCTTCGGGTCCGCGACCACGAGCCCAGAAGGCATGGTCGTCAACAAAGAAGGCACGCCGGGCGTCGATGGCATCCTGCTCCGTCATGCCTGCGTCCAAGAAACGGTAATACAGCGTTTCCGCAGTAACGTACGCCAACCCCTCCGACAGCCGCGCGTATGACGCCCTCTGCAACGACTCGCGGCGGCAGGACAGAGAACTCAGCCCAAGATCGCTCAGGCATCCTTCGACCGCCATGTCGCACGCCAAATCCCAATGAACGGCCGAAAACGACGGACTCGAAAACGGATGGCGAAAAAGGCAGTGAAGCACCATGTGCATGTAGTCGCGCAGGATACGCTGCGGCTCTTCGGCGAAGGAGCGGACGACGCTGCCTGCGTCGAAAAACAGCGTAGCCCCGTCTACGGCAAACAGGCTTCCGGGATGCTCCCGTGCCTCTATCTGGGAAAACGCAGGCTCCAAAAAGCGAAGATCCACTAGCATCGATTCTCTCGCATGCTCAAGAATCCCATATGCCAACGCGCTCACGCCGTCTTCGTTTCCTCCCGCCGCACGATTGCGGGCATCTCCCCCGTATCCGATCTGCATACCCATGCGAACAGCCTCCCCTCAGCTTGCCGCGTCGTCCGTCCATCATACTCGCTGTCGCGCGTAATGGGCACTTCGAAACATCCTTGCATGCTCGGTTCGCAATACGCAAGATCCAGCGATGCCTGAAGCATCACGCACCATCGCCCCTTCTTTGCGTTACCATAGGCCCCAATGCACGCTCCGTTGCGAATCGCGGCGGAGGGCAACAAGTCCAGGCGAAGCAAAAGCGCGAAACGGAGGATCAATGGAAGCCCGCATGAGAAAGGCGCTTGAATCCGTGCTGTTCTTTGACGAGACGACGCCCGTGAAAGAACTCATAGGCCGCTGCGCGAACGAGCCGCTTCATCTTCTCGGAGAAGCCAGCACGCTACTCGCCGGACCAGGCTCGATCTTTTCCCTATGGCGCCAAGCGCAATCGTACTCCCTTCTTGCGACCGACCTCCATTCGTTCGCGCGCGACGCAGGCCTGCCACAGTCGGGCCTTGTGCTGCGCCTGCCGAGCAGCATCGACGGGGTTCCTTTGACGCGCATATCGTCCGAGGCATTTCGCTCCTGGCTTTCCTACGGCATATCAGTCAGGATTCTCATCCTCCCCGAAGGCATGGAGGAAATCTCCGACGAGGCGCTTTCGCCGCTGTGCTTCGAGCATTGCCACCTGCCCTCTACGCTCGAGCACTTCGGCGCACGAAACGTCCGCTGGAACAAGCTCACCTGCTACCCACGCCGCGTGCGCTATTCGGTTTCGGAAGAAAACACGTCGTTCTCGGCAAAAGACGGCTCGCTGCTCAGCGCCGACGGCAGAACCCTTGTGGCGCAGAGCTATCCCTTTTCCGACACCGTCTCCATCCCGGACGGCACCGTTGCGATTCGGCCAGATGCGTTCATGCACACGCCCCGTCCTCCAAAAACCATCCTCTGCCCCGATTCTCTCGAAACGGTCGACGATTTGGTGGACGAATTCACGGTGTGGACGTGCAGACAGAACGGAAACCTTGCGCGAAGCATCCGCGCGCGAGGCGGCTACACCGTGTCCCAAGAAGGAAAAGAGGAAGACGGCATCGTGTACGACAAAGCGGGAGACACCGCTTCGCTTATCCTATGCCGCCCCGACCGTGACAAAACGACCATCCTTGACACGATCGACGGCGCAGCACTGCGCACTATCGGAGCGCGTTCTCTCAAAGGCGCGATAGAAACGCTCGCGCTGCCTGCGCACGTTCGCGCCGTCGAGGACGGAAACGCCCCGCGCCCATGCCGAAAACTCGTCTTGAACGAAGGGCTTGAGACAATCGGGGACCGCTGCTTTTCCGAACTTGCCGCCGAAAGCCCCGTTCGCATTCCGCGCAGCGTTCGCGCAATCGGCAAAGGCTCGTTTTCAGGGACGATGCTCGGCTTCGACGCGCTTGACGCCATTGTGGCCATTCCCGGCGGACCGCACGCCCTTTTTAAGCCCTGCCGATACCTTGAAAACGAAAAAGGCGAACTCGTATGTGCAGGGCCGTGCAACAACGGCAAAGAGGCCGAAGGGCCAAAACGCCCGGCATCGACGGAGAGCGAAACGCCTGGGCGCAACGCGTCCATCGTCCCCTTCGACATGAACGCCTACGACACTATGCTGCTTTCGGGCCGATACGTGAAGAACAAGAGCAAGGCGCTGCTCTTTCGCTTCGAAAGCGGCATCGCGCTTCCCGAGGCGTCTGCACGTAAGTTCGCGCGACTGCTCAGGAGCGATAGCGAGTCGGTCCTTGAGCTTGTCACGACGACAAGCGATGCGCCGCGAACGGTCAGACGTCTCGCGCAAGCGGGGTTCTACGATAACGACCTCGCCGAAAAGCAGTGCGAGATTCTTCGCCGCGCACGCAAGACAAAAGCACTCCATGTTTTAATGGAATGGCTCGCGCAGCAATCTCCCCGCAAGCCCGAAAAGCCCTCCGCGCGCTTTGCGTTCTAGCGCACGATGGCGCGCGGCCGAGCGAACAGAAAGCTCAGCCTGCGCCGCGCGCGATGCAAGAATAAGCACGGCGCGAACGAAAAGGACTATTCGTCGAACCGATACAGGTCGTACTGATCCATCAGCAAGACGAGATGCTCCGCGTACGAACTGTCGGTGGCCCATCCGGCATCCTGCAAGCCCCACGCCATCAGCGCAGAATTGCCCGTCTCGATCGCGCGTTTGATCGTGGGATTGTCAGCATAGGTGGAAGCCTGCAAAAACACGCTCGAACGAAACTCGATGCACGCTTTTTGGCTCTCGAAGCGGATGAACGTGCCCGTGATGGAGACCGTGGCGCCGTCGTACTCTTCGTTGGTGCCCCAGTCAACCGGACCCACCACGCCGGGCTTGCCCTCAAAAGAAGCGGCCCATTTCATGCCGAACAGGTTGTTGTCCTGCTCGGCAAGGGCCGAAAGCCCCGTCCCCTGGCCGCTTTCCTGAATGATCTGCGCCAACGTGCATCCGGCAGGATGGCCATACTGCTTCTGCATGTCCTGTGCGGTCTGCACCATTTCGTCGGTGATGTAGGAAGGCAGACCGTCGGAGCGAAGCACCGAAGTTTCCTTTTCGCCCTGCATGTTCGCAACTCCAAGAGCAGCAACGAGCACGAAGGCGAGCACGACCAATACAAGCAAGAAAGGCTTCGCGAAACGCCTCGGAGAAGACGCCCGAGCCGGCTTCGAGCGAGAACTCTGCGGGTTTTTCGACCCGGACCGAGACGAAGAGGTCTTCGGCGCCGCCGCCTTTGCCTTGGGCGAGCCTGTTCGCCTCGCTGCCGTCCGGACCATTAGCGACCCCTCCTTGCAGAAGAGGGACGCGAGACATCCTTGCTCGGTGCAACGGTTCCTTCGGAAAGATTGACCAGGAACTCGTACACGGCAGCAATGAGGCTCTCGTCCTCTTTCAAGCCGAAATACTTCAAAGGAAGCACAAGCTTGCCGCTTTGGGCGACATAGCGTCCGGAAGCGCGGCGCAGCGAAGCGAGGGCGTCTTTGGGCACGTCCACGGGTTCGACGGTCAGCTTGCCCGCCGACACGCCGACGAGCTTGACGCCGTGTTCGTTTGCCCAGGCGCGCACGAGCGATTTCGCGAACATATTGGTGCAGGCCTGAGGCATGGCGCCATAGCGCTCGCTCGTCTGCTCCCGAAGCTCCTCGACCACCGAAGGCGTGTCGGCGCACGCGAGCTTTCGGTACAACAGCACGCGTTCGTCGGCATCGGATACGTATTCCTCGGGAATGTAGGTGTGCTCGGGGAAATTGACCGTGATGTCGGAAAGCGCAGGAGGCAGCACGGCATCTTCGCCGGAAGCCCCTTCGCGCGCGTTGGCGACGGCCTGGCTGAGCATCTGCGCGAACAGGTCGAAGCCGACGCCGCTCATGTTACCGCTCTGCTCCGCTCCAAGCAGGCTGCCCGCGCCGCGAATTTCGAGGTCTCGCATGGCGACGCGCATGCCGCTGCCCAGGTCGCGATGCTCGTTGATGGCATCAAGGCGCGCCATGGCCTCCTCGGTCAGGCTTACGTTGTCGGGGAACATGAAGTAGGCATACGCCTGCACCGAGCTGCGTCCGACACGCCCCTTGAGCTGATACATCTGAGCCAGGCCCAGACGCTGGGAATCCTCGATGATCAACGTGTTGGTATGGAGGTTGTCGATGCCGCTTTCGATAATCGTGGTGGCAACGAGCACGTCAATGGCGCCTGCGGAGAAATCCTCCATGACGCGCTCGAGCTCCTCTTTCGTCATCTTGCCGTGCGCCACGCCCACGCGCGCCTCGGCCGCGGCCGCACCGACGCGCTCAACCGCTTCGTCGATCGTGCGAACGCGATTACTCACGTAATACACCTGGCCTCCGCGCTGAAGCTCGCGACGAATGGCCTCGCTCACCACATCGACGTCCCATTCGCCCACATGGACCTCCACGGGACGACGATTGTCAGGAGGGGTGAGTATCAGGCTCATGTCACGCACGCCCGACAAGCTCATCTGCATAGTGCGCGGAATGGGCGTTGCAGACAGCGTGAGCACGTCTATCTGCTCGCGGAGATTCTTCATCTGCTCTTTATGACCGACGCCGAAACGCTGCTCCTCGTCGATGATGACGAGTCCGAGGTCATGCGGGTTCACGTCGCGCGATAGCAGGCGATGCGTGCCCACCAGCACCTGCACCGTGCCTTTGGCAAACCCCTCGAGCGCAAGCTTCTGCTCAGCGGGGCTACGAAAACGCGAAAGAACCTCAACGCGCACGTCAAAGGGATCGAAGCGCTCTTTGAAGGTTGTATAGTGCTGCTGCGCCAGAATGGTGGTGGGACACAGCACCATGACCTGCTTGTTGTCCTGCGTGGCCTTAAACGCCGCACGCAAAGCAACCTCGGTCTTGCCAAACCCGACGTCACCGCAGACCAGGCGGTCCATGGGCTTGGAAGACTGCATATCGGCCTTCACCTCCGCGATGGCGGAGAGCTGATCAGGGGTTTCATCATAGGGAAACGCCTCTTCCATCTCGCGCTGCCAGGGAGTGTCGGGCGCGTAGCGGAAGCCTTGCACGCTCGCGCGGCGCGTGTAAACATCCACCAAGTCGAACGCAAGCTCCTTGGTGGCCTTGCGCGCCTTGGAAAGCGCGCGCGACCAGTCGCTCGTGTTCAGGCGCGTGCAACGAGGCGACGAGCCCTCGGGGCCCACATAGCGCGTCACGCGGTCGAGCTGTTCCACGGGAACGAAGAGCTTGTCGCCTTCGGCGTATTCGAGCAGCAGGTAATCACGCATCATGCCGCCGACGTCTTGGCGGACGAGGTCTTTAAACAGCGCGATGCCATGGGCCGCATGGACGACGTAGTCGCCCGGGGCGAACGGAAACGTGACCTCGGTCATGTCCACGCGACGGCGGTTGCGGATCTGCGCGTTGCGGCCCTGTGTGTCATGAACCGAAACCAGGCCGATCTTCGCCTTGGGCACGATCATGCCCAAAGGAACGTCCACATCCACCACGTTCACCACGCCGCGCTTAAGGCGGCGCACGTTGCGATGCCATTCGGGATGATCGGACCCAAAACGCACCGAACCCCTGCGCGAGCGCCTCGTACGCGTAGGGACGCTATCGGAAGCATCCTGCGAAGAATCATCAAGCTCGGCATCGAGCACCTCTACGACAGGCAGCGCGTTATCCACCAGAAGAAGCATCATGTCTTTGCGGGCGCGAACGTCGGGAACGCTGAACACCGTGGTGAAGCGCTGGTCAACCAGGCTGCGCAGGCGGCCTATAAGCTTTTCCGCGCTGCCTGCGATCTCGGTGCGCTTCACCGGAAGCTGCTCGTCGATCATGCCGCCTACTTTCATGATGGACGAAAGCGTATAGCGCTGCGCGGACCCGAAATCGAGCCCGGTCGGAGGCAGATAGAGCCCCTCGGGCGAAATATGGCTTCCTTCGGCGCGCTTGCATGCGTCGTCATATGTGCGAGAGGCATCGTCGAAGATGCTTCTCGGTTCGCTGAGCACCACGAGCGTCTGCTCGGAGGCGTAGGCGCACAGCGTTTCGGTTTTCGTGTAAAGAAGCGGCAGCAAGGCATCGGCCCCGGGAAAATCAGCCCCCGCCTGAAGGCGGCCGAACATCTCGCGCCACACCGGATCGGTCTCGGCACGTTTCGCCACCGTAGGCATAGCGCGCGCCACGCCCTTCTTCGTGAGGCGGTATTCACGCACCGGGAAGATTTCGACATCGGGAAGGGACGTGATCGTCTGCCCGGTGGAAGGAACGATGCGGCGTATTTCTTCCACTTCGTCCCCGAAGAAATCAAGGCGAACAGGGTACGGCACATTGCCCAGAAACACATCGATCGTTCCGCCGCGGACGCAAAACGACCCCGGACCTTCGAGAGAATCACCCGTGTTGACGAAGCCGCGCGTCACAAGGGCGTCTGCCACCGACTCGAAATCGAGCACCTCGCCCGTAGACGCATCGACCACCTCCGCCCCTTCGGCCGCAACAATCGGCGCGAAGACCCGCGATGCGCTCGGCGGAAGAGCACGCACGAGAGAGGCCGCAGATGCCACGACGATAACGTCTGCGCTCGATTGAAGGGCCCAGGCCGCATGAGCACGGCGGGCGGCGAAGCGTGCATCAGGTTCTTTGGGAGCGAACGGATAATCGCAACGCATGGGAAAAACCGCTACGTGAGCATCTCCCACATACGCAGCGATGCTTCGGGCAAAACCGTCTACCGCATCTTCGCCTGGAATGACCGCCAGCATAGACTGCGGATGTGCGGCAAAGCGCGCGGCGATTGCGAACGGGCGGGCGGAAGCGGCTATGGCCAGCGTTGCATCCTGGCCCGCGTCGAGCTTCTCGTAGACGGGCGCGAGCGCACCGCTTTCTTCGATGGCGAACGCGAGCGAATCGATGAGCATACATTCCTCCATGAACCAAAAGCCCGCGCAGCATACGGGCGAAAAGACAAACACAACAAGGCCGCACAAGCGACCCGAATCTATCTGAATTGTAGCAAACGATTGTTCGCATTCTGCGGCACTGCATACATTCTCGAAGAACCCACGAACCCGTATTGGGCTACAATGCCGTCAAACCACCGTACAAAGGACACGCCCATGCCACGCGAAAACCTGACCCAAAAACGAGAACGAGCAGCTGAGATAGAACGCCGTCTATACGAATACTACGGCGAGGGCGAATGCTCGCTCGACCATGAAGACCCGTTCACCCTCACCATCGCGGTGATTCTTTCGGCACAATGCACAGACGCCGCCGTGAACAAGGTGACTCCCGAGCTTTTCTCGCGCTTCGGAACCCCGGAGGCAATGGCCCACGCCCGCGTAGAGGACATCGAAGCGATCATCCACCCGCTCGGGTTCTTTCGCTCGAAGGCGAAAAACATCGTGGCATGCGCGCAAACCGTGCTTGCAGATTTCGGCGGAACCATCCCCAACGACATCGACGCCTTGCAGACGCTTCCCGGCGTCGGCCGCAAAACCGCCAACGTCGTCATGTGCCAGGCATTTCGCAATCCGCAGGGCATCGCCGTCGACACGCACGTGTATCGCATAGCGCACAGGCTCGGATTCGCAACGCGCAACGACGATACGCCGCAAAAGACTGAGGCCAGGCTCTTGAAAATCTACCCGCAGCACGACTGGCTGTTCATCAATCACCAGTGGGTGCATTTCGGGCGTGAGTTCTGCAGCGCGCGCAACCCGAAATGCGAAATGTGCCTGATTAACGACTTATGTCCGAGCTGCGGAAAGGCGAAATAAGATCCCTCCGCAAAGCAAACACTCCGCAAAACGCAAAAGAGCGCGCAGCCTCGGGCTTGCGCGCTCTTTCTTTGAATCATTCCGAAGACAGACGGGCTACTGTCCAAGCGTCTCCATGATGGCGTCCACGATATCGTCGACCGGAGCAAGAACGCCCTTGGCAACGTCGCCGCAGGCAAGCTTGCCCACGCCGGGCCCGACGATTTTCATGCCACGCTCTTCGAGAATGCGCAAATTCGCTTGCGTGGCGGCATTTTCGTACATGTTGGTGTTCATCGCGGGACACACCAGCACAGGACACGTCGCCGCAAGAAACGTCGAAGACACCATGTCATCGGCAATGCCGTGAGCCATCTTTGCCATGATGTTCGCCGTGGCGGGAGCGACGCAGAACAAATCGGCCTCCTGCGCCAGGGAGATGTGCTTGATGGAGGCATCATAGGAATAATCGAAGGTGTCGGTGAACACCATATGCTTGGACAGGGCCTCGAATGTCAGGGGCGTGACGAACTTCGTAGCATTCTCGGTCATGATGACCTGCACATCGACGTTGCGCTTCGTGAGCTTGCTCACGATATCGCACGCTTTATAAACAGCGATGCCGCCCGAAACAGCCAGGAGAACCTTTTTCATCTTCCATTCCTTTCAGAAGAATCGCCGACCCAATTGCCGAACGCGAGGCAAGCTACACAAGAGAGGGGCCGTACATGAGAACGGCGAGGGAGCACACGCCTACGAGGATGCACCACGCGAGGGATTTCGTCTTCAGCCCGACGCCCATGGTGATAAGCGCGGCAATAAGCGGCGCAAGCCACGACCACACATCGCCCGACGAAATCTTTGCGGGATCGAACAGGTCGTTGGCAACCAGAGCCGCGAATGCCGCGGGCGGAATGAAGTTCAGAGCACGAACCATGGTCTCGGGAAGCTTCTTGCCCTTCAGCAGGAATACGGGAAGGACGCGACAGGCGAGCATGGTGAGTGCGCAGGAAACGAATACAATGAAGAAGTCCGAGATAGACACGCTACGCTCCCATCCTGATATCGGAATCGCCCGGCTCTTCCATCTTGAGGCTGAACGCAAGCGCAGCGCCGATGCCGATCAAGGCCCCGATCAAAATGGCAGGGCCAGAAAGGCCGATGCATTTGCAGATTATGACGCCGAGAAACGCGCTTCCCGCCGCAACGAGGTTCGCGCGAGAGATTTTCTGCATGCACAGGAGGCAGATGAACAACGCCGTCATGGCAAATGAGGCCAGAGCCGTCGGAAGAGAAATCGCGGAACCTACCACGGCGCCCGCCACGTTGGAAAGCAGCCAGGTGGACTGGGAGAACAGATTCACGCCCAACGCCTTGCCGACCGACCAGTTGCCGTTGAAGAAATTGGCGAGGTTCACGCCGAAGCTTTCGTCGGTGACCGTGGCGCCGAATATGAACGCCAGGCGCTTACGGCACGTACCACAGAACTGCGAGAGCGAGGCGCCGTAGAGCATCTGGCGCGTATTGACCAGAGACACACTTGCGATGATGGCCGTGAGCGGATTGCCCGCCATGTACATGTTGGGAATCATGTACTGACCCGCCCCCGAATAGAACAGGGCGCACATGAGCGCGACCATCCAGACCTCCATGCCGGCGGCAGCGCAAAGAATGCCGCAAGGAAGCCCGAGCACGACGTAGCCCGCCATGATAGGCGCAGCCGCTTTGAATGATTCTTGCACAATCGATGTATTCATAGTTGCCCTATTATACGAAGATGACCCCGCTTTTCTAGATGCTTTTGCAAGCGGACGAGAAAAAGGCGGGCTGAGGAATGAAAAGGTCCTGATAGACCCTGGTAGCGTATCGGTCGGTCATACCCGCGATATAGTCGGTCACTGCGCGCACAACATCGCCTTCGGCGACGGCGAGGCATTCCGCCGGAACCGCTTCGGGATGCGATACGAAATAATCGAACAGCCCGGCAATCAAATGCTGGGCCTTGGCCACTTCGCGCAGAACGGGCTCGCTTTTGTAGACGGAATCGAAGAGGAACTCGCGCAACTCCCCCATGGCAGCAAAGGCCGAATCGCTCAGTCGGATATCGCCCGCCGCCGCAGAAGCCACGACCGCATCCGTGACAAGCGTCTCGATGCGCGCAGAGTGGTCGGATCCGAGCACCACATGGGTGCTTTCGGGCAGGTTTTTCTCCTCGAGGATGCCCGCGCGGATCGCGTCGTCGATATCGTGGTTGACATAGGCGATCCGATCGGCCACGGCTACAATGCGCCCCTCGAGCGTTTCCGCGCGCACGGGGCCTGTGTGACAGACGATGCCGTCACGAACCTCCGAGGTGAGGTTGAGGCCTCTGCCTTCGTTTTCCACGAACTCCACTACGCGCAGGCTCTGAACGTTGTGCCTATACAGGTCTGCCACGCGCGAATCGTCCGCCGGAATTCCCCGATGCCTTCCTATGGCCGCCGCAAGAGCCTCCTCACCGGTGTGGCCGAAGGGAGTATGCCCCAGGTCGTGGCCGAGGGCCACGGCTTCGGTCAAATCTTCGTTCAGGCCGAGCGCACGCGCAATCGTGCGGGCGATCTGCGCCACTTCGAGCGTATGTGTGAGGCGCGTGCGAAAGTGATCGCCCTCGGGAGCGATAAACACCTGCGTCTTGTGAGACAAGCGGCGAAAACTCTTCGCATGGATGATTTTGTCGCGGTCGCGCTGAAACTCGTTGCGCAGGAAATCAGGCTCGGCAGAACGCGCACGCCCTTCTGTCTCGCACGAGAGCATAGCGTCTTGAGAAAGACCGGCGCGCTCGCGCTCTACCTGGTTTTCACGTCGAATGATATGCATGCATGCCGCCTTTCCGCGTGCGATATACGCCATCGCAGTGTACCACGTTGAACCCTTCGCCCGGAAAAACATCGAAAGCAAACGAAGGCTGCTACAATCGGGTCACTCGAAAAACTAAACGCAACGCTGCAAAGGTAAATGCAACATTGCGTT
>OLRQ01002025.1_pt1 | contig 13633 bp, 11 predicted proteins | sample 1671971 | NCBI WGS metagenome assembly OLRQ01 (sample SAMEA3136631, study PRJEB25190) | human gut metagenome | biome: human gut; feature: human-associated habitat; material: faeces | place: Austria | collected 2013 | reverse complement strand
TCAATTCGTTCGTCGATGAACGTCGGGACCCGGTACAGGCGACCCGCGCCGCCTGCTCCTGCGTCAGCCCTGCAATGTCCGCATAGGTCATCAGCACCGCCTGAGCGCAGTTCACCCCGGATGCAAACAGGCGAACCGCCGTCTTTTCCCGTTCTGAAATCGCCATTTTATTGTGCCGTGATCACTTTCAGCGTGTCGCGCAGTTTGTCGTAGACGTTTGTCTTGTAGGTGTCGGTGTACCCTGCCGGGTAGGTGAGGTGGACGGTGTAGAGCACGTTATCCTTGTAAACCGCCGCGATGCGCCCCGCGATTTGCAGATTGCCATCCAGCGTGGCGGTGTAATTAGCGTACACACCCGTTGCGCCGAGGAACAGCCCCTTGCGCGTCGCCGTGTTTGACGGGCTGAACTTGGGGTAATTCGCGTTGCGGAGGTTCGTCAGCATGGACTTGACTTCCGTCGTCAGCGAATCGGTCGTGTACTCAATGCTCGTGCTGTTTGCGCGGATGACGAGGGTCGCCGCGTAGCCCGTCGCCCAGTCGGGACTCTGGATTTTGTAGCTGTTCGCCTCGGACGTATCCACCACCCAGCCAGCCGGGCCTTCAAACGTCAGATTCAGGTTCGACGCGGTGTAGGTCTGGTAGGTGAAGGACAGCGCCGGCAGGGGCGTGGGGGTCGGCTTGTCAATGGGGTCAATCACGACGGGCGTCGCGCCGGAATACTGCCCGGAAATGACCGGAATGGGCGTATTCGTGGGGGGAGGCGTGACGAGCGTCGGCAGCTGAATTTGCTCCGGCGCGCTGGTATCGTCGCCCGTGTAGTCGTCCTCCTCGGACGCGGGGTCGTAATCCGCCGGAAGGCTGCTGCCGGCGGTATTTGTGCTGGATGTGTTTGCCGCCCCCTGCGTATTTGCCGCCCCCTGCGTATTGACGTTATACTGCGTCTTCGGTTCAGATGCGCAGCCCGCCAGCAGAACGAGGCACGCGCTCAGCAGAAGCACTGTCCGAAAGCCCTTTTTCATCGTGATTCCCTCCTTATGGTTGTTATCCTAAGGTAACACCGTACAAATGAGGTGGTGCCTTAATTCAAAAACGATTGAAACACCCGTTTTCTTGCAAAAGAATGTGGATGACGTCATTCCGCCCCATCAATCTCCTGATACTTTGGGTGATAGATCCGCCGGTCAAGGCTCCAGACCTTCTCCGAGAACGCACCCTCCGGCACGCGCGCGAGAATCCCCTGCATTTCGTTCATCTTCGCGTCCAAATCGTCGATGCGCGCGAGCACCTCCGCTTCGGGGAACATCGGCGCCTTCGGGCTGCCGTATTCCGGGATGCTGTGATGCGAGAGCACCATGTGCTCCAGCAGCAGCACAATTTCCCCGGATACGCCCACGTTCTTCGCCGCTTCCTCAATCCGCGCCACGCCGCGCACCAAATGCCCAATCAGCAGCCCGTCCGCGGAATAATCGCTCACGCTGCCCGTTTCGTCGCTGATCATTTCCGTCGTCTTGCACAGGTCGTGCAGGATAACGCCCGCGTAGAGCAGCTCCGCGTTCAGGAACGGGTACGCCGCCACGACGTGCCGCGCCAGATTCAGCATACTCGTCGTGTGGTGGAGCAGACCGGAGCGTTCCGCGTGGTGCAGCCGCTGCGCCGCCGGGAACCATTCCAGCTTGTCGCCCGTCAGCCGAAGCATCTCGCGCACGATTTTCTTCAGTCCATCGGACTGGAAGGTATCAATCGTGTCCTCGATGTCCTTGCGCATCACTTCAGGCTTTTCGGGCGCGCACGCGACCAGCTGCGCCATGTCCACCTCGTCCTGCGGCAAGGCGGCGCGCATCCGCTCAATGCGGAGCTGCTTGCGGCTGTTGTACTCCTGCACCAGCCCCTGCACTTTGATGACCGAGCCTTGCTTGGGCACGTCCATCAGCTGATTCCAGTCCCAGTATTTGCAGTTGATGTCGCCCGTTTTATCCGCGAGGGTGAGGTCGAGGTACGCGCCGCCCTTCTTATCCGTCCGCGCATCCGCAGAGCGAACGAGCAGAAACCCGACGAAGCGGGCGTTGGTTTCCAGCTGATTGACTGTCATGGGTGATTTTCCTCCGATGGATGAAAATGGTTGATGATTTTGGAATCCTCATAGTCGTTAGTAGTCGGATTTTCAGGTTCACAAACTAAATAACTTGCGATAAAAAACAAGTATGCAGAAGTGGACTGCCGAAGGAGTCCAGAGGGCGATCGGAAAGCCCTCTGGTACTATGCCAAAGCACTGTTTGGAAAGAGAAAACAGCTTGGCATAGCAAGATGCAGCAAGTCAGAAAGGCGCATCCCCGCCGTTCTCTCCCCCCATCGCCGAGGGCGGCAAATCTGTGTACGTCGTGTATTCGCTCAGCCACGCGACCTTCACCGTGCCCAGCGGGCCGTTTCTCTGCTTCGCAATGATGATTTCACCCACGTTCTTGTCCGCCGTTTCGGGGTCGTAGTACCCCTCGCGGTGGATGAACATGACGACGTCCGCGTCCTGCTCGATGGAGCCGGAGTCGCGCAGGTCGGACAGCGCGGGACGCTTGTTGTCGCGCGTCGTCGATGCACGGGAGAGCTGCGCGCAGGCAATCAGCGGCACTTTCAGCTCCAGCGCAATCGCCTTCAGCTGGCGGCTGATTTCGCTCACCTCCAGCTGGCGGTTCTCGGTCTTGCCGTCGGCGTGCATAAGACCCAGATAGTCTACGATGATGAGGTCAAGCCCCTTGTCCATCATCAGGCGGCGGCAGCGCGAACGGAGCTGCGTTGGCGTGATGCCCGCCGTATCGTCAATGTAAACAGGGGAGTTCGACATAGGGCCGATGGATTTCGCCAGCTTTATCCAGTCCTCTTCACGCAGGGTGCCTTGGCGGACGCTCTGCATGTTGACGCGCGCATCGGAGCAGAGCATACGCAAGGCAATCTGCTCGCGCGGCATTTCCAGCGAGAACACGGCGACGCTTTTGTTCGCGTAGAGTGCGGCGTGGGTGGCGATGTTCATCGCGAAGGACGTTTTGCCCATGGACGGGCGTGCGCCGATGATGATGAGTTCGCCGCCGTGCAGACCGGTGAGCATGTTGTCCAGCAGGGTGAAGCCGGTCGGCACGCCGGAGACGCGCCCCTTGAGCTTCGCCAGCTCCTCGATGTTGGCGTAGGTGTTGTACAGCACGTCGCGGACGTGGACGAGGCTCTCGCCGGATGCGCGGTTCATCACGATGTCGAAAATCGCCTTTTCCGCGTGTCCGAGCGTCTCCTGCAGGGGATTCTGCTGGCTGTAACACTCCTGCGAAATCTCCTGCGACGCCTTGATGAGCTTGCGCAGGGTCGATTTTTCGGCTACCAAGGTGATGTACGCCTTGACGTTCGCGGTCGTCGGCACGAAGCTCATCAGCCGCATGAGGTACTCCGTGCCGCCGATGCCTTCCAGCGTCCCACGGCGGGTCAGCTCCGCATCGACGGTCACGAGGTCAATTGGGCGCTGCTGATGGTGCAGGGCAACCATCGCCTCGAAGATTTCGCGGTGCGCCGGCTGATAGAAATCGTCGGTGGACAAGGCTTCCGCTGCCTGCAGCACCGCGTTTTCATCCTGCATCATCGCGCCCAGCACGGACTGCTCCGCTTCGACGCTATTGGGCGGCGTCACGCCACGAAATTCTGACATAAACCTCTCCCAAGGGGAGTTTTATGGATTCCCCTTGAATTTTTTGCGTTATGGAGTTGGTGACTTCTCCCCAACTGGTCTTGTTTGCGGCAACCAGAGGGCTTTGCGGTCGCCCTCTGGACTCCTTCGCCTGCACTCCCATGTTTGTTGAACTGTATTGAAACTGATTTAGTTTGTGTACTGTTCGTACCTTCCAAGCAACAATACAGCACTGTAACATGGGAGGGCACGCGCCGAAGGGGAGGAGGGGGCGATCGGAAAGCCCCCTCCTCGCCTCCGCAGAGGCGAAACCCCTGCTGCAAACAAAATCCAATACAATAGGAAACAATCCTTCCAGCAGGGAGGACAGCCCCCCGGCGGTGACGGCCTTACTTCACCGCCGCCGCTTCCACATGCACAACCATCTTCGCGGAGATGTCCTTGTACAGGCGCACCTCAATCTCCACATCGCCGACGGCGCGGATGTTCTCGCACTTGATGTCGCGCTTGTCCACCGCAACGCCGTGCTGCGCCTTCAGCTGCTCGGCAACTTCCGCGCTCGTAATTGAGCCGTACAGCCGCCCCTGTGCGCCGCACTTCACCGACATGCTGATGACCTTGCCGCGCAGGGCGTCCGCCTGTGCCGTCGCGTCGGCGCGGCGCTGGGCCTCGCGTTCGGCTTCCGCCTTGCGCATTTTCTCAACGCCCTTCATCGCGCCGGGGGTCGCTTCCACCGCCAGCTTCTTGGGGAACAGGAAGTTGCGCGCGTAGCCATCCGCCGCATTCACAATCTGATCCTTCTTGCCGACACCCTTCACATCTTCCAGCAAAATAACCTTCATAATCTGTATCCTCCTTAAATCTTAAAAATCAGAAAAATCATCGTCTTTTCGATGGCGGTCGTCGCGCAGTCCGCGCGGGTCGCGGATTTGGTCAACGCAGCCCGCGAACATCGGCAGAATCGGCACGAACAGCACCATCAGGATGGTCAGAAACCAGCGGCGGCCGCGCGTTGCACCCGCGCGTATCATGGCGAAATTCTGCGCCGAAACGCCCTGCACCGCGAAGCTCCAGAACGCCACACTGCCCAGCAGCGAAGCCGCCAGCGCAACTGTCGCGTTCGTTGTAAACAGCTGCGCCGCGCTCAGAAGCAGCAGCACCGCCATGCTGATGCCCAGCGGAGTGGGCATGAACCAGCGGTCGGTGGACGGCGTGTCCTCCGCATCGGGAAATTTGCGCCAGCACAGCAGCATCCCCAGCGAAAACGCCATGATTCCTTTGACCAGCAGGTCAGGCACGACGGATGGCAGCGTTACCTCAATCGTTGCGCGCAGGCTCCATTCCAGCTGCTGCAGCACATCCTCGGAAAGCCACGGCAGCACGTTTCCGCCCGTCAGCGCCGCCATGCGTTTTGCATCCAGCGCCGCCAGCCCGGACACATACGCGGAATACAGCACCTGCGGGCGAGTCCGCGCGTTCATCATGACACGCAGAATGTCATAGGACAAGCCCTCATACAGGTCGCCGTACGCCTGATAGCGCTGAAGGAGCATTATCAGCAGCGCGACGACGGCGGCGAAGCAAATCACCGCCCAATACATTGCCATGCGCGATTTGCGGAAGGCGCCGGGCGGCAGGAACAGCATCAGCGCGCCGCCGAAGAGCCAGACGCAGGCGGACGGAATGAGCAGCTTCGGCAGTAGGAGCAGCAGAGAGGAAAATGCGCCGATGACGAGCAGCGGGATGCTGATGCAGAGCAATGTCTGGCAGATTGGCGCGTTGCGGGTCGGCAGGGGCAGTTCCCCCGTGAGGGAGAGCAGCGAAAAGGGCATGAACAGCAGCAGAAGCACCGCCAGCGGCACGCTGCGCAGGCTAAATGTCAAAGCGAATACGATACAAGCGCCCATCATGTACCAATCGGGCCTGCCGACTTTGGCTTTGCCGTACATGCTGTCCTCACCTCCTTGTGTAAGCTCATCCATCTTCCTATTGTACAGCACAATCGCCAAAAAAGCAAGCCGGGGAGGCGCGGATGCACGAAAAAAGGAAGCGCCCGTCGCAGTCGCTTCCTTTATATATGCTGATTTTTTATTTGCCGCGCACAAGCGACTTACGCTTTGCCAGCTCAGCCACCAGCGCTGCCGGCAGCAAATCCCGATGCGGCTCTTCCTGCGGCACAGCCCCGCGATAGACCGCCAACCTCCGCTGCGTCACCGTGTCCCAGCTGTGCAAATGGCAGATGTAATCCGGCGCTTCCGCCTTGTACTTTGCCACCTTCGCCGGATTCGCCAGCAAATCCGCCAGCTTTGCGCGCAAATCGTCGATATCGCCGCGGCGGAAGGTCACGCCGTGCTCCTGAACGACGGAGGCGCACTCGTCGATGTCGCTTGTCAGCACGCAGCAGCCGTAACTCATCGCCTCCATCAGCGAAAGGGGCATCCCCTCGACGTCGCTGGGCAGGACGTAGGTGTAAGCGTTGCTGTACAATTCCGCCAGCAGCTGCCCCTGCACAAAGCCGAGGAAGATCACGCGGTCGTCGTCCTTTGCCATTTCGCGCAGCTCGTCGAAATATTCCTGTGAGTCGGACGCGCCGCCCGCAATGACCAGCTTCTTGTCCGTCGGCAGATGCTTGTACGCCTCAATCAGGTAGTGTTCGCCCTTTTCCGGCACGATGCGTCCCAGATAGAGGATGTAGTTGTCCTTTTCCAGCCCGTACTGGCGAATCAGCTCCGGCGCGCACGGCTGGTAGCTCGGCACGCCGTTGGGAATCAACAGCGTCTCGCGCCATAGGTGTCCGCAAAATACTGCTGCATGCCGTGGCTCAGCACAATCAGCTCATCCGCGTAGCGCACCGCCATCTTTTCGCCCAGCCTGATGCACTTGGACGCAATGCCGTTTTGCCATTTCGCGCGCGTCCAGTCCAGCCCGTGTACCGTTACGATAACGCGCTTGCCCATCAGCTTCGGCAGCCAGCAGAACAGCGCCGGCCCTTCCGCGTGCACATGCACCACGTCATAATTGCCCAACGCCGCGCACAGGCAGCCGAAGAAACTTGCGGAAACCGCCGCCAGCCCCTTCTTCTGGATGGTCGGTACATACTTCAGGCTGATGCCGTTGAAATTTTCGGGCTGCGGCTGCTGCTTGTCGGTTCGGTTGTAGCACGTCACGGAATGCCCCTGCGCCACCATGCGCTTGGCCAGTTCGCCCACCACAACCTCGATGCCGCCATCATGGGACGGTACGCGCTTCTGTCCGACCATGGCAATTTTCATATATTTCCGAGCCATCCCTTGCAGCCTCCTTTGTTGCTTGAAATCTCCCATTATGCGGGGGAGGGGAACCCCATCAGCAGCCCCGATGCGCTTTGATGTACGTTTCGGTGTCATCTGATGCACTCATCATACCACACACATGGGTTAATTGAAACGAAGTTACATCGGTTTTCCGAAATTCTTTCGATATTCCGCGTATTCCGAAAGTTTTCAGGAAATTTCAGGAAAGATGGCGGCGGCTTTTCACAAAATGCCCTGTCCATTCGCGTCTGTTTTTAGCCGAAAACGATATACTTGCGGTTCAAAAAAACAGCGTTATTTTATGTGTAAGAAGACCGTGTAACAACGAAGAAAAACTGGTTACATAGTGCAATGGCATGACGCGCGAACGAACCCTGCCAATTTATCCGCTAAATTGCCATATTTATGCTGGTCACTCTTGACATGTTGATTTTTGTCAGGTATAATTTACATATGAACAGCATCGGTGCAGCGCCTCTGGTGGATGCTGTCCGCAGCAATGGGTGTAGCCGGACGAATAGGGGAGGAGAGAAACCATGAAAACGAGTTGGCTCAATGGAAGCAAACGAATCCTGTCAGCACTGCTGATTGCGGCGGCGCTGATGTTTGGCTGGACGCCGCTGGGGGAAGGGAAGGCGCTGGCGGCGACGGATAAGGGGAAACAGTTCGCACAGGCGGCGATGCTGTTTGCGAAGACGGAAGCGGCTTACGCACAGGAAATCTACAAAACAGCGGGTGCAAGCGATACGCCGTTTTTCACCAACACCTATTGGTGCGCGGCGTTTGTTTCGGTTATCGCACGTCAGCTTGGCATCAGCACAAGCGTCATTCCGGACTCGGCAGGTGCGGCGGATTTTGCGCCTGCAACGTCATCCTTCCACCCAATGCTGAATCCGTCGACGTATTCGGCGTACTCTGGGTATTCCAAATACCAGACGCGCTACAATACGGATGTGCTGACGTATGGTCACGGCCTCTATACACCGCAGGTCGGCGATATCGTGGTGCTGAATGAGTACACCTCCAAGACGGGCACAGCCATCAAAACGGGCTGGCAGCATGTGGGCATCGTGACTTCTGTCAACACGAGCACGAAAAAGGTGAATTTCGTCAGCGGTAACTGGAGCGGTCTCCGCTGCTCGGAAAGCAAAAACTACAACTACGCAGCGGGCGTGCCCACGTCCTTCTCCAACTATACGCAGAATTATGGCATCCTTGGCTTCTTCCATCCGGATTGGAGCAAAGTTTCCAGCCTGAAGAGCGTGTCGGCAATCACGGGCATTTCGCTGTATTCGGACGCATATGGCACGATTTCGGACGGCACAACCATTCTGATGGCGCTTGATGAACAGCAGAAAATTACGCCTTCTGTCACGCCTTCCAACGCGATTTGGAATCCGCAGGGGGACATTTACCGCTTCTACGGTGCGAACAACAGCTATGGCGCAGCGTATGGCAGCCGCAAAACCTCGTCTGTTGCAAAAGACAAAGACTTTACCGGACTTTACTGGGTGAGCAGTGCACCTGAAATCGTCAAGGTTGACCGCAACACAGGGCTGTTGACGGCTGTTGGCAGTGGTACGGCGGCCATCACGGTTTATGCAATTGCGGACGGCAAGCGCACGCGTGCAACCGCTGTTAAGACGAGCTTCGACGTGTATGTAGACAGCAACCTGCCCGTCACACGCGAATGGTATCCCTACGAAACGCAGAAGAACATCGAACTGCGCACAACCCCGACGTACAGCAGCAACAACCTCGACGGAACGATTATTGCAGGGACGGAATTGCAGATTGACCTGCTGCATGTGACCAAGGCAGTCGTGAACAGCAAGACGTACTGGTATGCGCCGGTGCAGCTGAACGATGATGAAGTGGTCTACTGCGACATCAGCGACCAGTCGGTGATTCGCCCGATGCGTGCGCCGAGCGGAAACGACTGGTGGAAGTATAAGGTTGTTTGGAAAGACGGCGTGAACATCCGCGCTTTCGCTAACTCTTATCCGACAACAAACATCGTCACAAAGATTCCAACGAATGATACGGTTGAACTTGACCTCAACCACACTGTCACCGAGCCGAAGTTTGGCGACACATGGGCATTTGCGCGCTACAAGCAGGCCGATGGCACATACGTTTACGGCTGGTGCATTGAGAGCGACCCGGAATATACGCAGAGACAGGAACGCGTGGAACAGTTCTGGTATGGTTATGTTCCAAGTCAGGGCTGCGTGGTGTACGTTTACCAAGCGCAGGACATTGACAGCAACATTGTGGCGGCGTATACGGCGGACGACTATTTCCAGCTGGAATTTAACAACACATATCGCGATAACAGCGGTCACTTCTGGGCGGCTGCGGCAGACAATTTTGGCACAGAAATCGGGTACGTTGACCTGAATGATGAATATTCGTCCAGCGGATCAATCACGATGTATCCATCGGTTACGTTTATTTCTGCAACGGAACAGCATTATGCCGAGGTTAGGAGCGGAAGCAGAATCGTCGCAAAGGTTACGCCGTTCGATTCGGCAGCAACGGTATTTACGCTGACTGCGGGCGCAAAGTTCTGGCATGGTGAATTGTTCACTTACACGGATGCGGAAGGTCAGCAGTGGATTCCGATTTATGGTCAGCGCTACTTCGATGGAGGATACGAGTGCTGCGGCTGGATTAAAGCCGGCGAAGGCTATTTTGACGTGAGACAGGAAGCAGCGTATGTGCGGTCTTATTCAGTGAACGGGAAAACGTACAAACTCTATGATGGCCCGATGTCTTGGAGCGATGCGCTCAGCATGGCGGTTGACATGGGGGAAAGCAACGATGCTGTGAATCAGACGCTTGCAACGATTCGCAGTAATGCTGACACGGAAGCCGTGCGTGTCCTGCTGGGCAGCGGCAACATCGACTATGCATGGCTGGGGGCTTGTTCTTCGGATGGCTTGAACTGGACATGGTTCGATGGCTCCGAGATGAAGTACACCTATTGGATGCCGGAACATCCCTACGAATGGCCTGATAGTGCGCTGGTTGCCTATGTCAGCGGCGAATGGACACTCTTTGCAGATGCGCCGCAAATGGCGGTTCAGGGCTTCATCACCGAGCAGTTCACGGGCATCGGGCTGCCGCAGGTGAAGCTGCCCGCGTCGACGTTCTATGTGGATGACGAGGCGTTCGTGGGCAACAGCACGATTCAGGCAGTCGTTGCGCCGGATGGACTGCAAGTCATTGGCACGCGCGCCTTCGCGGACTGCGCGAACCTGAAGTGCATCACCCTGCCGGACTCCGTGTCCTACATCGCGGAGGATGCGTTCGAGAACACGCCGGATGTCGTCATCTTCGCCAGCGTCGGCAGCTATGCGTGGCAGTGGGCGGAGAAGCAGGGCATCCCGCACGGAACGCCGTACACCGAGTAAAATCCAAGCAAATAAAACAGGCGCAGCTCTTCCGTAGTGGAGGAGCTGCGCCTGTTCGTATGGCAATATGGCGGAAAAGAAACGCTTATTCTTCCGGCAGAAATTTGTACGGGATGTTATGGTCAACTGCGTACTGCGAGGCATAGGAACGCTGCGGAACGATGAGCGTCAGGTTTCGGCAGCCATCAAAAGCGTTATCTGCAATGTAGGTGATGGAGCGCGAAAGGGTGAGTTCCGTCAGCGAAATGCAGTAAACGAATGATTTTGCACCAATGCTTGTTACCGTTTCGGGAAGCTCCAGCGTTTCCAGTGCTTCGCAGTCGTAGAAGGTATAATCCGGAATGCTGGTCAGCCCGCTGGGGAGTTTCGCGGAAGTCAGATAAAATGCTTGGTAGAAAACACCCACGCCCAGATCGGTTACAGAATCAGGAAGAACAATTTCGCGCACGGATGTTGTGGTAAATGCATAGGGCCCTATGGATTCCAACGATGCCGGAATGGTGACTTCAGAAAGCACAGAATGCTCGAAGGCAGATTCGCCAATCACCTTAAGGGAAGCGGGCAGCTTGATGGTACGCAGCGAGGAACAGCCAAGAAAAGCACCATAAGAGATGGTTGTAATTGAATCGGGCAGAGAAACGTCCTCCAGCGAACTGCATTGGGCAAACGCAAACTCGCCGATTTCGGTTACGGAATCTGGAATGATGACTGATTTCAGATTTTCGCACCATCGAAAAGCTTCCTCATCAATGATGCGGATGCCGTTTGGCACGGTGAAGGTCGTCAGCGAGGAATCAACGCTGTGCAGAACATCATCCGTCGTCTCTTCAGCGAAAGCGGCAGGAGACGCAGAAAGAGCGCTGGCAAGCAGAAGGGACAAAAGAAAGCGGGACTTTTTCATAAGGATACTCCTTTCAAAGCAAGCATATGGGAAATATTCCTTTCATATTCCATTATACAGCAAATCGTGGAAAAGTCAACCGATAATTTACAGAAAAAACTCCGGCTTCGCGCAAAAAATCCGCCCAATCCCCCTTGACAAACCGAGCCCCCTGTGCTACAATATCCACGTTTGAAGCAGAGGCTTGCCCGTCTCTCACCTTGTGCGGCGTATGCTGCCGGGTTCACAGGCTTTTTCCCTTTCAGGCGGATTGAACGCCGAAAAAGGCGCAAAGTGCATGTCAGCGACGGGTGGAGTCACCCGCCGCTTTTTCTGTGGTATGGAGCAGAAAACGCTGGCTTCAACGAAAATTGGGAGGTGTATGGACATAGCACTCGATCTGATGATCAATGAGGAAATCCGCGACCGGGAAGTCCGCCTGATTGACGAAAACGGCGAACAGCTCGGCGTCATGCCAACAGCCAAGGCGATGGAGCTGGCGGAAGAGCGCGGCCTCGACCTCGCCAAAATCCAGCCCACGGCAAAACCGCCGGTGTGCAAACTGCTGGACTATGACAAGTACCGCTACGAACAGTCGCGGCGCGAACGCGAAAACCGGAAGAATCAGCGGGTCGTCGAAACCAAGGAGGTTCAGCTGTCCGCCACCATCGAGGAGAACGACGTTCTCACGAAGGCGAAAATGGCGCAGAAGTTCCTTCAGGGTGGCGATAAGGTGAAGGTGTCCATCCGTTTCCGTGGCCGCCAGATCACCCATAGCGAAATCGGCATGAAGGTCATGCAGGACTTCGCGGCCCGCTGCGCCGAGGTCAGCTCGGTGGAGCGCCGTCCCATGATGGACGGCCGTCATATGATTATGATCCTGGCCCCCAAGGCGGCAAAGGCTTCCTTCGCTGAAAAGAAGGCTGCCCGCGAAAACGCCAAGGGGAATCAAGAACAGGAATAAAACGGCTATCGCAGCTTGCCTGCGCCCCGTTTTATCAGCATTGGAAGGAGGACTACACCATGCCTAAGCAGAAGTCTCACCGTGGTGCTGCCAAGCGCTTTTCCTTTACCAAGACCGGTATCGTGAAGCATAAGCAGATGAACGCCAACCATCAGGTTCGCCTCAAGACCACCAAGCGCACCCGTCACCTGCGCGCTGACGGCATTGTGGACAACGCGGCGGAAGCCAAGACCATCCACAAGCTGCTGCCCTACAAGTAATTAAGCCCATTCGCTGGCAAGGAGGATACTCACAATGGCACGTATTAAGAGATCTGTGAACGCTCTGAAGAAGCGCCGCAAGGTCATGAAGCTGGCTAAGGGCTACTGGGGTGCAAAGTCCAAGCAGTACCGCGCCGCGTCCGAACAGGTTGCTCGTTCCCTGCGCTATGCCTTCAAGGGCCGCAAGCTGCGCAAGCGTGATTTCCGCTCCCTGTGGATCACCCGTATCAACGCCGCTGCTCGCCTGAACGGCATGAGCTATTCCACGTTCATCAATGGCCTGAAGAAGCACAACATCACCGTCAACCGCAAGATTCTCGCGGATCTGGCTGTGAACGATGCAGCTGCTTTCACCAAGCTCGTGGAAATCGCCAAGGCGTAATTGTCGCCCAAGCGTTTCATAGCACAAATTCGTCCGATGTTGAAACCGTGTTTCAGCGCCGGACGTTTTTTTGCCCTTTTTTCGGGGCAGGGTACTCACAAATTCAATGGTAGGATAGGTTTTTTTTGTCCAGACTGGTCATCAGCACACGAACTAATACTATTTCCAGATTCAACTGCGCCATCTGCTTGCGCCTTTTTCGTTCTGGCGTCCGCTCACTCCATTTAGCGTAGCGCTGCTACGCTGCATTTCGTTCCCGTTAGCCAGAACGAAAAATTCGCCGCGCATCTTGGCGCATTTTCATTTGGAAATAGTATAAAAACTTTCGCATGAAACCAATAAACATGGGAGACGCCGAAGAAGTCCAGAGGGCGATCGGAAAGCCCTCTGGAATTGCGACAAAGACCAGTTTGGAAGAAAAGTCAACATTGTTGGAGAGATAGAGGAAGTAAGGAAAGCAAAAATGCTCAAAAAGTACATTACCGACCTGAAACACGAATTCTCCGGCTACAACGCCGGCAAACTCCTCAAGGACATCCTGAGCGGCATCACAGTGGCGGCGGTGGCGCTGCCGCTTGCCCTCGCATTCGGCGTGTCCTCCGGCGCGGACGCCGCCGCGGGGCTTGTCACCGCCATCATCGGTGGACTTGTCATCGGGCTGCTTGGCGGCGCGTCCTTCCAAATCAGCGGCCCGACCGGGGCCATGAGCGCCATCCTCATCGGCATCGTCGCCCAGTACGGCTTGCAGGGCGTGTTCGTCGCGTCGCTTGCGGCGGG
>OLRQ01002017.1_pt1 | contig 13694 bp, 10 predicted proteins | sample 1671971 | NCBI WGS metagenome assembly OLRQ01 (sample SAMEA3136631, study PRJEB25190) | human gut metagenome | biome: human gut; feature: human-associated habitat; material: faeces | place: Austria | collected 2013 | reverse complement strand
CAGCGGCCCCGCAGGACTTTCAGCCGCAATTTATGCACAGCGTGAAAACCTTAAAGCGGTTGTGGTTGAAAAAGAATTTATGGGTACGGGACAGATTGCCGAGAGCGAGAGAGTAGATAATTACCCCGGACTTTACGGTGAAACGGGCTTTGACCTCGGAGAAAAGTTCAGAACTCACGCCGAAAAACTCGGTGCTGAATTTGTTGAGGGAGAGGTTACCGAGGTTGAAAGAGTTAACGGTAACTTCTCCGTAAACATTGACGGCGGTGAAAGCCTTGAAACAAAAACCGTAATCTATGCGGCAGGAACACAGCGCAGAAAGCTTGGTGTGAAAGGCGAAAAGGAATTTTCGGGTAACGGAGTTTCTTATTGTGCGGTGTGTGATGCGGCTTTCTATAAGGATAAAATTACCGTGGTAACAGGCGGCGGTGACACTGCTTTGGGTGACGCACTTCTGCTTTCAAGATTCTGCAAAAAGGTTTATCTCGTTCACAGAAGGGATTCCTTCAGAGCAGGCAGAGCCTTGCAGAACAGGGTGTTTGCCACGGAAAATATTGAAGCTCTTACAAATGCAACGGTATCTGAAATTAACGGAGATACAAAGGTGACTTCGGTCACGCTTTTACAAAACGGAGAAGAAAAACAGCTTGATTGCAACGGTGTTTTCGTTGCAGTCGGAAGTGTTCCCGATACAAAACCTCTTGCAAATCTTGTCAAAACCGACAAGTACGGTTACATTATTGCCGATGAAAGCGGAAAAACCTCCGCAAACGGTATTTTTGCAGGCGGTGACATCAGAACAAAAGCACTTCGTCAGGTCGTTACAGCCGTGTCGGACGGTGCAAACTGTGTGATTTCGGCAGAAAAATATCTTGACGAAAAACAATAACGGCAAGGGAGTGAAATCCTATGAAAACAGAAAAAATAAGCACCGATGTCCTCATTATAGGCGGCGGAACGGCAGGCTGTTATGCAGCTCTGACCATTTCCGAAAATTCAGACAAAAAGGTTCTTATCTGTGAAAAAGCACACATCAAAAGAAGCGGTTGTCTTGCCGCAGGTGTAAACGCTCTTAATGCATACATTGTTGAGGGCAGAAAACCGCAGGACTATGTTGACTACGCTAAAAAGGACGCCGACGGGATTGTCAGAGAGGATTTGCTCCTTACCATGTCCGAAAAGCTCAACGAAGTAACCGACAGGCTTGAAAAACTCGGTCTTGTAATTTTAAAGGACGAGAACGGAAAGTATGTTACACGAGGCAACCGAAACCTTAAAATCAACGGTGAAAACATAAAGCCGATTCTTGCGGACGCAGTCGAAAAGGCAAAGAATGTAACGGTTCTCAACCGTGTTAATATTTTTGATTACTCGGTAAAGGACAACAAAATCAACGGTGCATTCGGATTCGGCATTGAAAGCGGAATTTTCTACACAATCGAAGCAAAGGCTGTCATAATTGCCACAGGCGGTGCGGCAGGACTTTACAAGCCGAACAACCCCGGATTTTCCCGCCATAAGATGTGGTATCCGCCCTTTAATACAGGTGCAGGCTACGCAATGGGAATCAGAGCCGGTGCAGAGATGACAACCTTTGAAATGCGTTTTATCGCACTCAGATGCAAGGACACAATCGCTCCCACGGGAACTCTTGCACAGGGTGTAGGCGCAAAGCAGATTAATTCACTCGGCGAGGTTTATGAAACAAAGTACGGACTTACAACCTCCGAAAGAGTTTACGGTACGGTAAATGAAAACCAGGAGGGCAGAGGTCCCTGCTACCTCAGAACAGAGGGAATCACAGCCGAGCAGGACGAATCACTTTTAAAAGCCTATCTCAATATGGCACCTTCGCAGACAATCAAGTGGATTGAAAGCGGAAGAAATCCTTCACGGCAGAATGTTGAAATTGAGGGAACAGAGCCGTATATCGTAGGCGGTCACACGGCAAGCGGATACTGGGTTGACACAGAACGTGCAACCACAATTGAAGGACTTTTTGCAGGCGGTGATGTTGCAGGCGGTTGTCCGCAGAAGTATGTTACGGGCGCTCTTGCAGAGGGTGAAATTGCAGGGCTTTCGGCAGTTAAGTATATTGACAGCAAAGAAAGCTTTGAGAAAATCAGCGATGAAGATACAAATTATCACCTCAGGGAAACCGAGAAATATCTCACAGACCGCCATTCACTCTACACCACGGAACAGCTTGAAGAGGCAATGCAGACGGTTATGGACAGCTACGCAGGCGGTATAAAAACAAACTACCGTTTCAACGAAAAACAGCTTGACATTGCCGACTGCAAAATCAGACAGCTTGAAACGCTCACAGATGACCTCTATGCAGAAGATTTTCAGGAGCTAATGTATATCTGCGAGCTTAAAGAAAGGCTTACGGTCTGCAAAAGCGTAATTGCTCACCTCAGAGCGAGAAAGGAAACACGCTGGCACAGCTTTGCCGAAAACCTTGACTATCCCGAAAAGGACGACAGGAACTTTAACAAGTATGTTAATTCCCGTCTTGAAAACGGCGAGATAAAAATTATTATTCGTGACCTTGTAACGGGAGGTGAAAAGTATGAGCATAGTAATTGACAAGTCCAAGTGCATAGGCTGCAAAAGGTGTCGCAATGTCTGCCCCGGAAGTCTTATCAAGACTGACGAAAACGGCAAAGCGTACATCAAATATCCCAAGGATTGCTGGGGCTGCACCTCCTGCATAAAAGAATGTCCCGCATATGCAATCAACTTTTTCCTCGGTTCTGATATCGGCGGTATGGGCAGTAAGGTTCACACCGAAAAGAACGGAGATATCCTCTCGTGGTTAATTGAAAAACCGCATGGCGAGGTCATTAAGATTGATATAAATCAAAAAGAATCAAACAAATACTAAGGAAACACTTTGTAAGTATTTCCGTGAAAAGGAGATAAGGTATGAGTCAGCTTTCACATTTAGATGAGCTTGAAGCAGAAGCTATATACATAATCAGAGAAGTTGCGGCAGAGTGCGAAAAGCCTGTTATGCTCTACTCAATAGGCAAGGACAGCTCGGTTATGCTCCACCTTGCAATGAAGGCGTTTTATCCCGAAAAACCGCCGTTCCCGTTCCTCCACATTGACACAACATGGAAGTTCAAGGATATGATAAAATTCCGTGATGACACAGCAAAAAAGCTCGGAATTGAAATGCTCGTTTACACCAATGAAGAAGGTGTTAAAAAAGGCATCAACCCGTTTGATCACGGTGCGGCTTACACAGATATTATGAAAACACAGGCTCTCAAACAGGCTCTCAACAAATACGGCTTTACTGCGGCATTCGGCGGCGGCAGACGAGATGAGGAAAAGTCAAGAGCCAAGGAAAGAATTTTCTCTTTCAGAAATAAAGCACAGGCATGGGATCCTAAGAACCAGCGCCCCGAGATGTGGAAGCTTTACAACACAAAAATCAATAAGGGCGAAAGCATTCGTGTGTTTCCAATTTCCAACTGGACAGAAAAGGACATATGGCAGTACATTCAAAGGGAAAAAATTGACATCGTTCCGCTTTACTTTGCGGCAAAAAGACCTGTTGTTTACCGTGACGGCAACATTATTATGGTTGATGACGATCGTTTTCCGCTCAAAGAGGGCGAAGTACCCGAATTGAAATCGGTTCGTTTCAGAACACTCGGCTGTTATCCTCTCACAGGCGGCATAGAGTCAACTGCAACAACTCTTGATGAAATTATTGACGAAACCCTCAGCTCCGTTTCTTCGGAGCGTACCTCCAGAGTAATTGACAACGAGGCACAGGGAAGTATGGAACGCAGAAAAAGGGAGGGTTACTTCTGATGAAAGGTTTACTTAAATTTATTACCTGCGGCAGTGTTGATGACGGTAAATCAACACTCATAGGTCACATACTTTATGATGCAAAGCTTATTTATGCCGATCAGGAAAAGGCTCTTGAGCTTGACAGTAAGGTCGGCAGTCGCAGCGGTGACATTGACTATTCGCTTTTGCTTGACGGTCTTATGGCTGAGCGTGAGCAGGGCATCACAATTGATGTTGCTTATCGCTACTTCACAACCGACAACCGCAGTTTTATCGTTGCCGACACACCCGGTCACGAGGAATATACAAGAAACATGGCTGTAGGCGCATCTTTTGCAGACCTCGCAGTTATCCTCATTGACGCATCACAGGGCGTTCTTGTTCAGACAAGACGGCACGCAAGAATCTGTAAGCTTATGGGTATAAGACATTTTGTCTTTGCCGTTAATAAGATGGATTTGGTAAAGTACAGCAAGTCACGCTTTGACGAAATCGTAAAGCAGATTAAAGAACTTAAAAACGAGCTTTTACTTGACGATATCTACATCATTCCGCTTTCCGCAACAGAGGGCGACAATGTTACCGTAAAGTCTGAAAACATTCCGTGGTACAACGGTGTTCCGCTCCTTCAGTATCTTGAAACTGTTGATGTTGATTCCTCGGAGGAGGAAGAAGGATTCTATCTTCCTGTTCAGCGAGTTTGCCGTCCCGACCACACATTCAGAGGCTTTCAGGGACAGATTGAGTCGGGCAGTATCAGCGTAGGCGATGAAATCGTAACACTCCCGAGCAATGAAAAGGCTCATGTAAAGCAGATCCTTATGACAGATAAGGATGTAAGAACTGCTTTCAAGGGACAGCCCGTTACAATCACACTTGACAAGGAAGTTGATGTATCCCGTGGCTGTGTAATAACAAAGGGCACAAATCTTGCGTCTTATCAGGAGCTTACAGCGTCAATTCTCTGGATGGATGACGAACAGCTTACAGTCGGCAAGGATTATCTTGTAAAGCTCGGCACAAAGACTATTTCGGGTATCGTTTCCGAAATCAAGTACGCTGTTGATGTGAACACAGGCGAGCATATTCCTGCCGATTCACTCACAAAGAACGGAATCGCAGTCTGCACAATTCTGCTTGCAGAGCCGATTGCGGTTGACCTTTTCTCAAAGCATAAAACACTCGGCGAGCTTATTTTGATTGACCGTGTGTCAAATATGACATCAGCCTGCGGTGTTGTTGATTCGGTTGAAGAAAAAGCCGATGATGCAAAAAAGGCGTCATTCGTACTCGGCTCACTTGAGGCAAGAGGTGATATCTTTGAAGAGTTTTTCTACGACACTTCAAGCCTTAATGTTCTCAAATATCAGCCTGTCAAGGAAACCTATACAAAGGGGGACACAATCCCTGTTGAGGGCAAAAGCTATAAGTATCCCGACAGCTTTGATATTATAGTTCTTCGTGACAGCGTTGCCGTAAAGGTTCGTGACCGCAATATTACCGATATCGTTCCGACATCGGAGTACAGCTACGGCGGTGTTCCTGTTGTAAACGGCAGAGGCTTCGAGGTTCTTGCCGACAGCAACGAAAAAATTCAGCAGTTTCTTTCCGAGTATTCAAATCTTAAAAGCATCAACGATGCGGATTTCTTTGCAAAGTGGGTTAAGTTCGATACCTACAGAGAAATTGCAATTCAAAACAGATAACAGGTTCATTCATTTTAACTCATTCGCAGAGGGCATTGTCATTTGGCAATGTCCTTTGTGATTTTATGACTTTCTTGCCGAAAAACTGACCTTGCTGCCAAATTGTTGCATTTATAATTTTTATTCTGTATAGTGTACTCAACAAATAAATTTAAAGGAGTGCTTACAAATGAGCAAAACAGCGGCGGTACTAATCACATTTTTTCTCGGTGAACTCGGTGTTCACAGATTTATGACAGGCAAAATCGGAACAGGTATCATCTGGCTTTTAACTTGTGGTGTTTTCGGTATCGGTTGGCTTGTTGATTTTATTATGGTTCTTACAGGCAAATTCACGGACAAAAACGGAAATGTCTGGGGTGCTAACTAATCTGAAAGGAAGTTACTATGGCATTCGGAGTTAAAACCAAAAACATTAAGACAAAAAATTCTTATACGATTGAGAGCTTTTTTGATGCAATCAAAGACAAAGAGTTTACGGCAGGAACTCCGTCACTTACAAAGCATGGAATGGCTACCGTAATAACATTTCCCGCTCTCGACAGTCAGAATCAGGTGTGGATTATGAAGAGCGGTTTCGGCAAGGAAACGCAGAAATTCTCAATTCAAAAGTCCACTCAGGCGGGTATGGACAATGTAGCAAAAAATGCGGCATTGGATTCAATCACAGGCGGGCTTTTCAGCGTTGGCGGAATGATCAGCGAAAACACAAAGAAGTGTGAAAAACTTGTTGATGCAACCGCAAAAGAACTTTCAGAAATGAATCTGTAACCAAAGTCGGCACGATTTTCGTGTCGATTTTTTCTTGCCAAAAACTGCCTTTAACGGTACAATTAGGCGGGGTGAGATTATGTTTTTTAACGATTATTACAATTCTCCGATTGGCAATATAACTATGGCATCTGACGGTGAGAGCCTTTGCGGTTTGTGGTTTGATGGACAAAAGTACTTTGCGTCAACCGTAAAAGGTGAAACTGAGGATAAAACCCTGCCTGTTTTTGAACAGACAAAAAAGTGGCTTGACATATATTTTTCGGGCAACGAACCCGATTTTACGCCCAAACTTTCGCTTAACGGCTCAGAATTTCGCAAGGCTGTGTGGGATATTCTCCTGACAATTCCCTACGGCTCAGTTATGACCTACGGTGAAATTGCAAAAATTTTGGCAAAACAGCGTGGCGTTGCCAAGATGTCCGCACAGGCGGTCGGTGGTGCTGTGGGCCACAATCCCGTTTCGATAATCGTGCCATGTCACCGTGTTGTCGGGACAAACGGAAACCTTACGGGTTATGCGGGCGGCATAGACAAAAAAATCAGCCTTCTCAAAATTGAAAAGACTGATGTTAAAAAGCTTATTCAAAAATTCCCGAAAAGAATTAACTAAAATTATTAATTACCCAACCTGTGGTTATTGCAAGTCTGTTATCCGACAGGCTTGTTTCAATTTTACCGCCGTTTTTTTCGGCAAGATTTTTCAAAGTTTTATACGCAAAGCTGTGGTACAGAACATTGTTCTGTGCCTTTTTTATTTCATTTTCAATCGGAAAGCTTATGCAGCAAAAGAGAAATCCGGCCCTTGTTTCTGCTTTTAAGGCGATAATTTGTTTTCCGTTTCCGCAAAATTCCTTTACATTTTCAAACGCAATGTCAATCATATTGTTAAACAAAACGCAGATTTCAAGGTTGTCGGCAGGCACATTTGCAAGCGAACCCTCAAAAGTGATTTTAATATTTTCATCTGCATTTTTCTGCTTATCGCTTAAAATTGCATCGGTCAGATCATTGCCCGTGTTGTACAAAATCTGAAATGAGCTTATAATCTCGCTGTCATATTTTTGCAGGAGAGGAAGAACCTCATCATATTTCCGACTGTTGATAAGCGATTTTAATCCGATAGAAAGATCGTTATAATCATGCCTGATTTTTCTCAGTTCATATCCCGAAGTCGTAATGCTCTTGTAATAATTAATCTGTGCGTTAAGCTGTCTTTCGTAGATATCGTTTTCATGCATATATCGGCTCTTTTTTATCTGATTGTACAAAAGAATCGGTATTGAAAACGAGAATACAATCGACACAATCAAGGTTAGAATTTTGAGCGCAATCGTTCTGTAATCAGATGACGGAATTATGTAGTATGTGCCGAAAGTCGCCATACTTCCGCCGAGATACAGAAAAATCAATATCATAATTATTGTCGGTTTGGTAATTGACTCAACCACAAGCTTTGTTTTGATTTTCAGCGGACTTGACAGGATTATAAATATTCCGAAAACAATCAAATTAGAAATAAGTTCAAAGGCGGCAGAGCTTTGAGAGTTTAACTCTATATGTAAAATTGAACATACTAATTGATTTATGGAATAAATAAAAAATGTCAATCCTGAAAAAAACAAGGAAGAGAATATTAGCATTATCTTTCTGTTATGTCCGAGTGAAAGAGGAAGAAATGTTAATGCAATAAAATGCAAAACCGGCAGAATCACATATTGTTGTTCATCTTTTAAAAAACAAGCAACCGAAGCGGTTAATATTATAAAAATTAAAGACAGGGCAAAATACATTTTATACTTGATAATTGAAAATACTTTTGAAGTAAAGAAAAAAACTGCAATCAGTCCCACTACAAGCTCCGCATAGCTGTAAAATAGCATAAATTATAACCTCACATAATTTTTTTTAAGAAAATTCATATATGATGTCCGAAAGGATTTTTGATAATTTTTACTGAGATAAGCCGATTCGCCGTTACTCAGATACACCGTATCTGATGAGTATGATTTTATATAGTGAAGATTTACCACGAAAGAACGATGAGTTTTTACAAAACAATACTTTGGGAGAAGGTTTGTAACTCCCGAAAGAGTTTTTGAACAGTGCATGACCTTGGTGTTTAAATGAATGTTTGAGTACTTTCCGTCTGCCTCAATAAAGCAGATTTCATTTGAGTTAATTTTTTTCAATTCCTTATTTTGAATAAGAGTTATCGGATAATTTGCATCTACAATTTTTACATAGTCGTCAATTGCCTTGAAAAATTTTGATTTGTCAATCGGTTTCAAAAGAAATCTGAATGTGTTTACTTCAAACGCATCAATCATAAAGTGGGGATAAGATGTCAGAAAAATTATGCAGGAAAGCACATTGCGTTTTCTGAGCTCCTTTGCAACAGTCAGTCCGTCTGTACTGCCAAGCTGAAAATCAAGCACGATTATATCGTAATTATTCTCGGAATTTAAAAGCTTTTCACCGCTTTCAAATTCATCAATATCAATAATTATACGATTTTCCTTTGCATATGTCAAAAGCAGCTTTTTTAGCTCTTCAATTATGTATTTATCGTCATCACACAAAGCCGCAAACATATTTTCACCCTCTTGCTCCCAAAACAGAGTATCTTGCTCCAAACTGTATTTATGTTGCCTTTTTTGTTTGCTATTGTAATCCCATACAATAGAATAAAGGGGGAGCAAAAAGTGTTTGGTACAATTTTCAAATGGCTTTTCGGTTGGCTCTGATGCCTGAAAAATAAAAGGCAATCGTTTGATTGCTTTTTATTTGCAAAGTAATTTCACTCCCGAAAACCGCACTTTTGCTCCTATCGGTTCACTTCTCCTACACAATAAATTATAGTGTTTAAGCACCATATTGTCAATAACACAGTGCGTAGTTGCATTGCTTCTGCGTGGTATTTAATCGAGTAAGAAAAATTGACAATATTTTTAAATTATGATATAATCATCCATATTCTTATAAGCAAAAAAGGAGAGGTGTCAGTGATAGATAAGGAATTTGCTATAATGTTTGGAATTATAGCAATAATTTTTGCAATGGTAATCTGCATTTTGTTAAAAAAAGGTGTTAAAAAGACGGCTTTGGTTTGTATCTTCATAGCTTACATAACAGCTGTTGTGTGCATAGTTTTCTTTCCAATACCGTATGACGAAGAACCTATTGAGTATTTAAACGGCTATACCTGGTACAATCTTGTGCCGTTTGCTACAATTGCTGAAACAGTTAGCGACGGTTTCGGTGAAACGGCATTTTTACAGATTTTCGGCAATATATTCTTATCTGTTCCGTTCGGATTTTTTGTTATGATGTGGATGAAAAAGCCTAAGCTTTGGAAGATGTTTGTATTTGCATTCGCATTTACAATTACAATTGAGCTTTCTCAAATGTTTATCGGTTTTGCAATCAACAATATGTACCGCAATGTTGATATTGATGATGTAATACTCAATGCAACGGGTGCGTTTATCGGTTTCGGTATTTATAAGATTTTACCGAAGTCATTTAAGAAAATGCTCACCGCATAATTAAATACATAACTACGGCTCTGTTTTATTTGGACAGAGCCGTTATTTTTTGCTGATTTTATTCTAAAACCCCTTTTACTCCCAAAAACCGCTCTTTTACTCCAAGGTATATTTATTTTCGACTTTGAATATTTAAAATGTAGACAGGGATTATTATTGAAATCTTGTTTATTAATTTGACAGTAAGTGCATAATTTGACAAGCATTTAACTTTACCGTCCTTGTCCTGTTTTTTTGCAGAGCAGGGGCGGTGCTTTTTATGCTTGCCGTTATTATAAAATATAAAAACAGCGGACAATCCATTAATTCGGAATGTCCGCTGTTTTGCCTTTTATTATGACTTGATGTTGTATTATTAATCGAAGAAGCCAAGACCTCTTAATGCGTTGATGAATCGTTTCATATAGTCAAGCGAGGTAACGGGCCACACAAATCCCATTCTGTAAAGAACCTGCATTGTGTATGTGTTGCTCTTGCCGACTGTAAATGTCTTTTGACCGTGAGCCATGTTCTGATATGCAATCATACTTGAAAGAATCTTTGCTTTTTCGGGATCCTGCTCGGCTCTGTCAAGTGCAATCATATATTCCTCATACTCTGCACCCTGTGAATGAAGTCCGATTTTGTTCATCTCGGTGTAGAGGTCACCCATAATGAGAGTATGGTTGTTGAACGGGTGGAACACGGTGCAATCCTTCGGAGCCTGTGCAAGCAGAAGAATTGCCTTTGCCACAAAATCAATCGGAGAAAGCTCAAACGGCATTTCCATTGCCTCATACGGATATTTGCCTATAAGGAGTGTAGATTTGAGTCTGCCCATAAATGTGTTGGTGGTGAAATTAATCTGATATTCACCATCGCTGTTTCTTGCGGCAAGTGTGCCTACACGCATAATCTTTGCGTTAAAGCCCTTTGAAACCTCTTCAAGAATTGCCCTTTCCGCAAGGAATTTTGACAGGGTGTACTTTGAACCCTCATGCTGACCAAAGTAAAGTTGATTTTCTTTGAGCTTGTCAACAGAACCTTGCTCGCCCACAAACATACCGCCTACGCTCATTGTTGACACATGAACAAGTCTTGCATTAGCCTTTTTGCAGAAGTCAAGCACATTGAGAGTACCGTAAAGGTTTACATCTTCAATGTCTGTACCCTTTGAGAAGTGCTTAACATTTGCGGCACAGTTGATGACCGTGTTAATATCCTTGTCAATAAATTTATCGAATGATTCACGGTTTGTAACATCACCGCTGATAACGGTAACTCTGTCGGGATATCTTTCTTTCAGACTTTCTTCAAAGTAGTAATAGTAGATTGAGTTCATTCTGTTTTCGGCAGGATTATTGTTCTTGTCACGAATCATGCAGTAAACCTTGCCGTTATACTTGTGAAGAAGTTCGTAGAGAATGTGTACTCCGAGGAAGCCGGCAGAGCCTGTCAGAAGAACATTGCCGAGTTTTTGAAGCTCACCGTTTTTGAATGTATCAATATTATTCTTTTCAAGAACTTTATTGATATTTGTATAATCGTAGTCCGAAAGATTTTCAAGGTCTTCTTCGGCTGAATCATCCTTGCTCACAAATTTTGCAAGAGTCTGCGGAGTAGGATTTGCAAAAATGTCGCTGTATGCAACCTCAATGTTTTTCTTTGATGCGGAGATTACAATTCTTGTTGCTGTAAGCGATGTTCCGCCGAGGTTAAAGAAGTTATCGTCTGCAAAAACATTGTCAAGTTCAAGAATTTCTGCAAAGATGTCGCAGAATGTTTTTTCAAGTTCATTCTTCGGCAACCGACCTCTTTCGGATTTGTTGCTTTTAGGTTCGGGAAGAACCTTTGTGTTGACCTTGCCGTTTGGTGTGAGAGGCATTTTGTCAAGCTGAACATATGCGCTCGGAACCATATAATCCGTGAGAGATTTTGCAAGCTCAGACTTAATTTCATTTGGCTCAATCTGTCTGTCGGCTGTATAGTAAACGCAGATTGCGTCAGCCTTGCCGACCTTTCTGATGAGAGCAATTCCGCTCTTAATGCCGTCAACTGCGGTCAGACACTTTTCAATTTCACCGAGTTCAATTCTTAATCCTCTCAGCTTAACCTGATTGTCTGTTCTGCCGAGAATAATAACATCGCCGTTCGTTGTCCATTTTGCATAGTCGCCCGAGCGGTAGGTGCGTTCACCGTTAAATTCGATGAATGCCTTTGCAGTCTGTTCGGGAAGTTTGTTGTAGCCGAGTGCAACACCGCATCCCTGAATGAGAAGCTCACCCACAACTCCGATTGGAAGGAGATTGTTGTCTGAGTCAACGATATATTCCGTGTAGTTGCGTAACGGCCTGCCGATTGAAATTTCGTCTGCATTCGTAAGATTTTTTGCGTTTGAAGAAACCGTGATTTCAGTCGGACCGTAGGTGTTGATTATTATTGCGTTCGTCTTTTCACGCAGTATCCTTAATAGCTTGTCGGGATATTTTTCACCGCCCGACAGTATAACTTTGCAGTTTGCCATTGCTTCTGCAAATTCGTCAAGCTCCATATACTGCAAAAGTCTTGACGGTGTAGAGTTGAACGCATCAACATTGTTTTCTTTAAAGAATTCTGCAAGTAACATCGGGTTTACCGTCTGTTCATTACTTGCAAAAACGAGGGTAAGACCGTTGCAGAGCGACAGCATGGTTTCCTTTAGCGACATATCAAAGCTGATTGTAGTTACAGAGCCGTATGCGTGACAGTTGTCAACAACCTCTTTAACCTGAATGTTTGAGTCGCTGTATGCAAGGTAGTTTGCAATGCCGATGTGGCGGAGCATAACGCCCTTTGGCTTGCCTGTTGAACCTGAGGTGTAGATAAGGTACGCAAGGTCGTCAGGCTGTACATCAACATTCGGATTTTCTTCATTATTGCCCGAAAGAAGTTTTGAAACATCAACCGTGCGGTCATATACGCCAAGCAGTTCGCCCTCGGTAATTACAAAGTCTGCGTCGCTGTCCTCAATAATACTGTCAATTCGCTCCTTTGGATAGTCGGGACATGACGGAATAAACGCACCGCCGGCCTTGAGAATACCGAAAAGTGATATGAAGAATTTTGAGGTTCTTTCAAGCAGAATAAGAACCTTTCCGCCCTTTTCAAGACCTTTTTCAATGAGTGAGTTTGCCGTGATATTTGCAAGACGGTCAAGCTCTTTATAGGTCAGTTTGCCGTCACAAGCTGAAAGTGCAATTCTGTCGGGAGTTTTTGCAACCTGCTCCTCAAACATTTTGTGAAGAAGTTTTGTATTAACGGGAGCAATTTCTGTTGACTTAAAGCTTTCAAGCTGTGCAATTGCGGCGTTGTCAAGGAGTGAAACCTTTCTGATTTTGCCGTTTGGATTTTCTATAATATGTTCAACGGCGCAGAGAACGGATTTTGCAAGCGTTCTCATAAGTTCACCGCTGTAAAGTGCGTCATTGTACTGAACCACAACGCTCGGCTTGCCCTTGTAATCCTCAATGTGAATGGCTGTTTTGAACTTTGCAGTATTCATTTCAAGGTAATCACGGACAACGGCTTTGCCGTCAATTTCAAGGTTATCAACAACACCAAGCTGATATTCGTACATAATGTTCGGTGCATAGCCGTATTTTGCACAAAGCTGTGCGTAGGGGTAAATTTCATTTTCAATTGAATCCGTGAAAACAGCCTTGCTTTTTTCAACAAATTCAAGTGAGGTGATGTCCTCAATTTCAATGCCGAGCGCAAGAGTTTTTACAAACATACCAAAGCAGTTTGTAAGCCGCATATCGCTTCTGCCGTTGCTGATTGTGCTGATGTAAACATTTCTGCTGTTCACAAATCTTGAAACAGCGTAGAATGTGCCGGC
>OLRQ01002011.1_pt1 | contig 13748 bp, 17 predicted proteins | sample 1671971 | NCBI WGS metagenome assembly OLRQ01 (sample SAMEA3136631, study PRJEB25190) | human gut metagenome | biome: human gut; feature: human-associated habitat; material: faeces | place: Austria | collected 2013 | reverse complement strand
AAACTGTGGATCCGCACATTTTTTCCGTAACCTGTTTTACCAGAAACGTGACTTATCACTGGCTTCCTACTGCAGCCATGACTACTTTGCGCCAGCTCACCAACATGGCAGTCCGGGGCACTCTTACTCCTTTGATTTTGGAAGGATGCATTCTCCAGTGTCTTGGAAGCATCAGTGAATCTGTAAAAAACGGCCAGTTCAGCCTGGATGAAAAATGCCCAAGTACCATGCTGGGAAACAGGCAGATTACTTTTTCTTCTTTCGACCTGTCTGCCATCAGCCAGGCGTATCAGATTCTCACCGATCACCCGGAGTCTGCTCCCAGTATTCCGGAGCTGAGTAAGCTGCTGCTTCTGAATGAACAGAAGCTGAAAGCTGGTTTTCAAATGTGCTATCACATATCCATCGGACAATATGTCCATGAATGCCGTATGACAAAAGCCGCCCAGCTTCTTGGCAATACCAGCCTCAGTGTCCTGGAGATCAGCCATGAAACCGGATACAAAAGCTGCGCCAGCTTCATAAAAGCATTCCGGAAATTTTACCAGAAAACACCCCTGCAGTTCCGCGCCAGCCAGAAAACCAGCCAACAAGCCAGCAGCTCCCAGGAAAGTTTTTCTTGACTTAAACCCATGTTTAAGCCTTATTATGATATCAGGGGCAAAATAGGGGCAAAAGACCTTTTGCCCCTAACCTCTGCCTCCACGCTGGCAAACAAGGTTCTGGATATGGGCCTAATCGACATGATGATGTTTTCCATCAACCCTATGTACGATTACGGACAGGGAGATTTTTCCATCGGAAGCAATGCCGAGCGCTATGAACTGTATTCCAGATGTGAAAAAAAGGCGTTGGAATCTCCGTCATGAAGCCATTCAATGCCGGACAGCTTTTCCCCCTTATGACCATCAAGAACCATTCCAATCTTGCCTCAGACGACCGTGTTTACGGCTTGAGAAGCGTGACAACACCAATTTCATCGTCACCTCCGTAATCTCCGACTGGGCCATCAAATTCAAAACCGGATGCAAATCTGAGTATTCATTAGTGGATATTCAGGGAAAATAAATACAATTGCGAAATAGTTGCTGCATGCTTTCGGCGCAGCAACTATTTTTGGTTACTGGTTCACTCCGTGCCCAGTAACACGCTTCGCGATGCACAGAAATCATGCTTTGCATGATTTCGCGCCGCAATCCTCGGGTTTTCTGTGAACTTTGTTCACAAAAAACACCTCGCGGAATATTACCTATGAACAGTAACTATTTTTGTACAAAATGCTTGTTAAAAATATAATTTTTATTGCTTTTTGGTTAATTTATCACTATAATAAACACAAATAACTTGTTGTTTTTTTATTTTACAGAAAGGATTTTCCATGGAAACACGAGTTGCTGTGATCAGCATTATTGTAGAGAATACGGACGCCGTCGAACCACTGAACGGACTTTTGCATACCTATGGAGAATACATCATCGGACGGATGGGTATTCCCCATCGTGAAAAAGGCATCAACATTATCTGCGTGGTGCTGGATGCTCCCCTTGACAAGATCAATGCACTGTCCGGTGCTCTTGGACGGCTGAATGGGATTTCCACCAAGGTGGCTTATTCCAAGGTCTGAAAGAGGTATAGCCTGGAAAAGTTTAGAAGCTTTTACAATTGAATACAAGCATCCCCTGACACTGAAACCAATCCTTGAGGTGAAAGATACGATGATTTTTTTGCAGACATATGATCTGTGATATTTTTGCAGACACAAATCCTGCCGCTGTATCTTTCTCTTTTAAGAGGGGGAGCGAAGCGGCGGGATTTTTTTTATAAAAGGGAGATGGTTTATGATCCAAGCACAAATAGAACGCATTGACAAATTAGAACAGCAGCACATTCTGCCAAAAGAAGAACTGATCACACTTTTGGACGGGCAAAATGAAGCGCTTTCTGCCTATCTTTTTTCTAGAGCAGATGCTGTGCGCAGGGTCAATTACGGTACAGATGTCTACGTCCGCGGTCTGATCGAGTTCACCAACTACTGCAGAAATGACTGCTATTACTGCGGCATCCGCCGTTCCAACCCAAATGCCAGCCGTTACCGGCTGACCGAAGAGGAGATTCTTGGCTGCTGCAAAGAGGGCTATCAGCTTGGTTTTCGCACCTTCGTACTGCAGGGCGGAGAGGACCCTTTTTACACTCCAGAACGGATTGAGCATCTGGTGCGCTCTATCAAAAGTCAGCATCCTGACTGCGCCATCACCCTTTCCGTGGGAGAGCATGATCGGGAAACCTACCAGCGCTGGTTTGACGCAGGAGCAGAACGGTACCTTCTCCGTCACGAAACTGCCGAGGATGCTCACTACCGGATTTTACATCCGCCGGAACTAAGCCTGGCTCACCGGAAACAATGCCTGTGGGATTTAAAAAGCATTGGCTACCAGGTTGGCTGCGGATTCATGGTAGGCTCTCCTGGACAGAACAGTTCGCAGCTGGCAGAGGACCTGCTTTTTATCCACGAGCTGCAGCCGGAGATGGTGGGCATCGGCCCTTTTATTCCACAGAAAGACACCCCATTTCGGGCTCAGGCCCCCGGCACCTTAGAGCAGACCCTTTTTCTCCTTGGCATCCTTCGTCTGATGCTTCCCCAGGCTCTGCTTCCGGCCACCACAGCCCTTGGAACCATCCACCCAAAGGGCCGGGAAAAAGGCATCCAGGCTGGTGCAAACGTGTGCATGCCCAACCTTTCCCCTACAGAGGTGCGGGAAAAATACGCACTCTACGACAACAAGATCTGCACCGGGGATGAGGCAGCACAGTGCCGCAACTGTCTTTCCATGCGCATGAAATCCATTGGATATCAGGTAGTGGTGTCTAGAGGCGACCATCTTTCCAGGCGCTCAAAATAAAAACTGAATACGGAACTCCATAACACTTCACTAATGGGAAAGGCCCGTCCTGACCCAAAAGAAAGGAAACCATTATGTACGATCCCAAATCATTAAAAGCCGAAGAATTTATTGACCACGAAGAAATCCTTGCATCCCTTGCCTATGCAGACGAACACAAAGACGACCTCCCCCTGATTGATGAGATCCTGGAAAAAGCAAAGCTGCGTAAAGGCTTAAGCCACAGGGATGCCTCCGTGCTTCTTGCCTGCGAAACCCCGGAAAAGGTTCAGGAAATCTATGCTCTGGCCGAGCAGATCAAAAAGGATTTTTACGGCAACCGTATTGTAATGTTTGCGCCTTTGTACCTTTCCAACTATTGCGTAAACGGCTGTACTTACTGTCCCTACCATGCCATCAACAAGCACATCCCCCGCAAAAAGCTGACCCAGGAGGAAATCCGCGCGGAAGTTATCGCTCTTCAGGATCAGGGCCACAAGCGTCTTACCCTGGAAGCAGGAGAGGATCCCATCCACAATCCCATTGAATACATACTGGAATCTATCCAAACCATTTATTCCATCAAACACAAAAACGGCGCCATCCGCAGGGTAAACGTAAACATCGCTGCAACCACCGTGGAAAATTACCGGAAGCTTCACGATGCCGGCATCGGCACCTACATTCTTTTCCAGGAAACCTATCACAAGGAATCTTATGAGCAGCTTCACCCATGGGGACCGAAGCATGACTATGCTTATCATACCGAAGCTATGGACCGTGCCATGGAGGGCGGCATTGATGATGTAGGACTTGGCGTTTTGTTCGGGCTGGATAAATACCGCTATGAGTTTGCGGGAATCCTTATGCACGCCGAGCATCTGGAGGCTGTTCACGGGGTGGGACCGCATACCATTTCCGTTCCCCGTATCTGTCCGGCGGATGATATCGATCCTTCTGCTTTTTCCAATGCAATCAGCGATGATACCTTTGCCAAGATCGTGGCATGTATCCGCATTGCCGTTCCTTACACTGGCATGATCGTATCCACCCGGGAAAGCCAGCGCTGCCGTGAGCGGGTGCTCCATCTTGGAATTTCCCAGATCAGCGGAGGTTCCCGCACAAGCGTAGGCGGATACACGGAAGAGGAGCGACCGGAAGACACGGTACAGTTTGATATTTCTGACCGCCGCAGCCTGGATGAGGTAGTCTGTTGGTTAATGGAAATGGGCTATGTTCCTTCTTTTTGCACTGCCTGTTACCGGGAGGGGCGGACAGGCGACCGGTTCATGTCTCTTTGCAAATCCGGTCAGATCCAGAACTGCTGTCTGCCAAACGCCCTGATGACCTTAAAAGAATACCTGCAGGATTACGCCTCCGCCAAAACCCGCACCCTCGGCGACACCATGATCCAGTCCCAGCTTCAGGATATTCCAAACGAAAAAGTAAGAAAAATTGTGGAAGAGCGCCTTGTGAAGATTGCAGGCGGAGAGCGGGATTTCCGGTTCTAGAGCCTTTTTCAAACACGCTCTAGAGCAAATATCTTGGGGGATGGCGTCTGCTGTCCCCACATTTGTATTTTCAAAGAAAAAGGAGATGCTAAGCTATGAGCACTTTAAATCAAACACCCTCCGCAGGCCGCCTCCACATCAGCTTTTTCGGCTGCCGAAACGCAGGTAAATCAAGCGTAGTCAACGCCGTAACTGGCCAGGAGCTTTCCATTGTATCAGACATAAAAGGAACCACCACCGACCCGGTTACCAAATCCATGGAGCTTCTTCCCCTTGGCCCCGTAGTCATCATTGACACTCCAGGCATTGATGATGTAGGAGAGCTTGGCGAACTTCGCGTAAAACGCACCAAACGAATCCTGAACAAAACTGACATTGCCGTACTTGTGGTAGATGCCACAGCAGGACCAACCACTGCCGATCAGGAACTGATCACTCTTTTCCGTGAAAAAGAGCTTCCCTATCTGATCGTATACAACAAATCCGACCTTATTTCTCCCATACCAGATGCCGGGGAACATGAGATCTGGGTCAGCGCCCTAAAGAAAACCAATATCCAAGAATTAAAGGAACGCTTAGGCCACCTGATTCAAAACGACACCATGACAAAAAAACTGGTCGGCCACTTGCTAAAACCTCTTGATACCGTGATCCTGGTCTGTCCCATCGATGAATCCGCACCAAAAGGAAGGCTGATCCTGCCCCAGCAGCAGGCCATCCGGGATGTATTAGAAGCCGGGGCAATTGCAGTGGTAGTCCGGGAGCATGAACTTGCAGCAGCCCTGGACCAGCTGGGAAATAAGGCAGCAATGGTCATCACAGACAGCCAGGCATTTTCCATGGTAGGAAAAATCACACCCGATTCCATCCCCCTGACTTCTTTTTCCATACTGATGGCAAATTACAAAGGCTTCCTGAAAACTGCAGTGGCAGGCGTTTCCGCCCTGAAAAACCTTCAGGACGGGGACACTGTTCTCATCGCTGAGGGCTGTACCCACCACCGCCAGTGCAACGACATCGGCACCGTAAAGCTGCCAAACTGGCTCCAGCAGTACACCGGCAAGTCCCTGAATTTCCAATTCTGCTCCGGCACCGAATTCCCAGAGAACCTTGCCCCTTATTCCATGGTGATCCACTGCGGCGGCTGCATGCTGAACCACCGCGAAATCCAGTACCGCATGCGCACCGCCACCGACCAGTCCATCCCCTTCACCAACTACGGCACCATAATCGCCCTGATCACCGGAACCTTAGCCCGCAGCCTTTGCATCTTCCCGGAGATTCATGAGATGCTGTGATTATATTACCAGTGAACGGTAATATAATAATTTGCAATTGACAATATGGTATATATACCATATACCAATCTAAAGGAACCAAACCTGCCATAGAATTTCTTAATGGTTTAGATACAAAAATGCGGGCAAAAGTTGGTTCTGATACTGGTGAGTCCTGCTATCTTCTGGACCAACTGATGGGACTGGAACATCATGCCAGAATAACGGAAGATGCACAGGCAAGAATCCTGCAATCAGACGGAGGACCTGATGGTCCTCCATTTTTTATATAGGAGGATTTGATTATGCTGTTATTACAACTTATCCTGTACTGTCTCCTGTTCTTTTTGCTGGTAAAATGCGCGGCTAAAGACAGCGGACTCAACTGTATCTATTTTTATCCAAAGGAATACATAAACGAGGCCGAGAAACGCGGCCTGGCCACCATTCTGTATCTGATCATCGCCCTTGCCGTCGCCGGAATTGTAGTATTGATCAGTAAAATCTAATGAAGGAGCCATATTCCTGCCCTTTTGATTTGATGAATAAAATTTCAATAATTCTTTACACTTCCGCCAGACATGGAAAATATTGGATACATCATTCCAGTATCCCCATATCCGGCGAAAGTTCTATATTTTCATAAGTGTGAAGCAGTCTTTCCAGTTCATGAATAGCAGGAGAGAGGAACTTGTTTTTGTGATAAACAAGTTTGAATTTTCGGTTCCATTCCCCATTTTGATTATAAAAAACCCTGATTTTTCCATGCCGGATCTCATGCGGCATCAGGCGAAGAGACATAACCGCAAGTACCCGGTCATAAAGCACAGCATTCAGAAGCGCCCGGGGACTGTTGGCCTCCCAAACCGTCTGCACAAAAATATGATGCTTCGCAGCATACTCCTCAAACAGCTGCCTGGTTCCGCTTCCCTGTTCACGCATAGCAAAAGGTTCCCCCACAAGATCCTGTACTTGAATGCGTTTTTTCCCATAAAATGGATGATCCTTTCCCACCGCAAGCACCAAGCAGTCATCAATAATCGGAAGAACAGTAAGATCCGGAGAAAGGATTTCCCCCTCCACAATTCCCACATCCAGCTCCGAGCGAAGAAGCTTCTGCTCAATATCCTTGGTATTGCTCACATAAGAATGGACCCGAATCTCCGGGCAGTTCTTTTGAAGCCGGGGAATCAGAAAGGGCGTCAAACAAGTTCCCACCGTAATAGTAGAACCCAGCTTCAGTGTGGAAGACTGCCCCTGATTCAGCATCAGTTCCTCCAGCTGCTGAAACTGCCGGATCAGATTTCGCGCCTGGGGAAGCAAAAGCTGGCCCCGTTCTGTGAGATACAGCTTCTTTCCCAATCGTTCAAAAAGAAGACCATTGTAATGCTTTTCCAACTCCCGAATGGCCTGGCTCACCGTCGGCTGAGACAAATATAAAGAAGCAGCAGCGGCGCTCATAGACCCCAGATCCGCCACTGCAACAAAAATCGTCAGATGTCTTATCGTCATATCTATTGCTCCTTATATAGAAAATACCTATCATTTCTATAAAATAATATCATTTTTCAAATACATCCTCAAGTGCTATATTAAAGGAAATACACATGAAACGAGGTAGCAAAATGTCAGCATTAACAGTCAGCAAAGAAGACGAAGCCCGCGTAAAAGGAATGGGCTTTCTTAACAATCGCGGAACAGACCTTTTTTCCGCCCGTGTCCTTACCGTAAACGGCAAAGTAACCGCCGCACAGCACCGCTGCATGGCAGAAGCAGCAGAGAAGTTCGGCAACGGCAACCTTCTATATACCACCAGACTTTCCGTGGAAATTCAGGGGATTCCCTATGATAAGATTGAAGAATTCCAGCAGTTTATCGCCAAAGAAGGCCTGGTAACCGGTGGAACCGGAGCCAAAGTCCGTCCTGTAGTATCCTGCAAGGGAACCACCTGCCAGTACGGACTTCTGGATTCCTACGCCATTTCCGAGGAAATCTACAAGCGCTTCTATGAAGGCTACCGGAATGTTGCCCTTCCCCACAAATTTAAGATTGCAGTAGGCGGCTGCCCAAACAACTGTGTCAAGCCAAACCTGAACGATGTCGGCATCATCGGCCAGAAAATCCCCCAGGTGGACACCGATGTCTGTAAAGGCTGCAAAAAATGTGCCATCGAAGCCGCCTGTCCAAACAAAGCAGCAAAAGTAGTGGACGGAAAAATCCAGATCGACAAAGACACCTGCCGCCACTGCGGACGCTGCGTAGGAAAATGCCCGTTCCACACCATCGAAGACGGCACCTACGGCTACAAGATCTACATCGGCGGCCGCTGGGGCAAAAAAGTATCAAAAGGACGCTCCCTCAGTAAAATTTTCACCTCCAAAGACGAAGCCTTAGACGTAATCGAAAAGGCAATCCTTTTCTTCCGTGATAACGGCATCAAGGGAGAACGCTTCGCAGAAACCATCGAGCGAATCGGATTTGAAAATGTAGAGAAACAGCTGCTTGGCTAAATAAGCAGATTACGAAAAGAACATTCCATGACCCAGGAGCAGTTAGCAGAAGCACTGGGCTCTTCTATACGCTGATTGCAAAGAGAGGGTATTTCTATTCTCTGTTCACAGTTGCACAATAATCCCCAACAGCAAGCCAGCTAAATATGAAGAGAAATACCATGCAGTATCTACATGACAACTACATAGAGAGGTGTTATAATTAGGCTGCAAATAAAAATACAATAACAACTGCCTTTAAAAATTTATTTATTCGGTTCTTTTGCAAATGATACCTATACGGAAGAAAGCGATTTTGATTTTTATATCATTGTAAACGATGAAATAAAAAATTTAAAAGACTTAACTACCCAAGCATATCGTTCTATTCGAAAGATAAAAAAACGTCCAGTCGATATTATTGTTGAAACAGAAAGCACATTCGAAAATAAAAAATCAGGTATCTATCCAGGATAAATTTTATGATTATGCAGACGAACTGACACCATATGGTGTTGTTGTAAGATATCCCAGTGAACTGTTTTTAGAGGAACATCATGTTATAGATGCCTTAAAAATGGCAGATGAAATTATAAAATGGGGAAAAACAACGATTGAGTCGTTATAGCAGCCATATGCAAAATAAAAATGTATAATGCAGTCTCTGGAAATCTGCATTATACATTTTTTATTTTACAGGAAGTTTCTTCAATTGCGAACAAGCGGATCTCTTTGTTTCCATAATTCTGATGTAAATACAGTGTTTGACATAAGCCGCACTCTTTATGAACGGAATTTTGAAAAAATCAATACAATATACAAAGAAAAATCAATTCCAGCTGAACTGGGACTTGTAATTGGAGCCATCACGGAATCCCAGAAATTAATCAACCTTGCTACCGTTTCGAAAAATTAATTTAACTCTGAGGCTGGATACGTTTCCCCCACAGGGCTTGTTCCCCTCATCCTTGTTTGTTAAGCTGTATATGCAGACGAAATATTTCGAACAAGTAAAACGAAGGAGAATAAGAATAGAATGAGAAAAAGAAAAACATTGCTTGGACTTGGAATTGCCTGTGCATGCATGATGATTCCCGCTGTCTGTGTATGCGCTAAAGAAAACGACACCACGCTAGTTTACGGAAGCGGTGTTTATACAAGGATCAATCCCGCCATGGATGAGCACGGAGAAATCAACATTTTGCTTTTTGACGGTCTGACCGCCCACGATGGCGACAACCAGGTAGTTCCCGGACTTGCCAGCAGCTGGGATTTTGATACCCAAACAAATACCTATACATTTCACATGGCAGAAAATGCCACATGGCACGACGGTGAACCGGTTACTGCAGAGGATGTGAAATTCACCATCGAAGCAATTATGAATCCGGAAAACGGTTCCGAAAATGCACCAAACTACGAGGATGTCCAGGAAATCAACGTAATTGATGATCACACCATTTCTTTTCAGCTGGATGCCCCCCAATGTAGCATTTCTGGATTACATGACCATGGCAGTTCTTCCCAAACACCTTCTGGAAGGAGAAGATATGCAGACCAGTGATTTCTTCCGTAATCCTGTGGGTACAGGTCCCTATAAGCTGGAATCCTGGGAAAAAGGACAGGCGATCACCCTGACCCGGAACGAAGATTATTTCAAAGGCACACCTAACATTGACACCATTGTTTTCAAAATTGTAGAAGACGACAACGCAAAAGCCTTACAGCTTAGATCTGGTGAACTAAACCTGGCTCTTCTCACACCAAAGGATGCAGCAGCATTCACAGAAGATGAAAGCTACACCTGCTATGATATGAAAACATCTGATTACCGTGGAATCATGTTTAATTTTGCCAATGAATACTGGCAGAACAACCGCGATCTGATCCCGGCAGTCTGTTACGGAATTGACCGTCAGGCAATTGTAGACGCAGTTCTTCTTGGACAGGGAATGACTGCTTACGGTCCTCTTCAGAGAAATATTTACAACAATGAAAATGTGGAGCATTATGGCTATGATCCTGCAAGGGCAAAAGCAGTACTGGAAGACGCAGGCTGTGAAATGGGAGAGGACGGATTCTATTACAGAAACGGGGAAAAGGTTGGCTTTGTGATCAGTGTAGGTGCAGGCGACCAGGTTCGTGCGGACATAGCCCAGATTGCAGCCCAGGAACTAAAGGAAATTGGAATGGATGTCACAGTGGAAATCCCCACCCAGGTTGACTGGGGCGGACAGATGGCATATCTGATCGGATGGGGAAGCCCCTTTGATGCAGATGACCATACCTATAAAGTGTTCGGCACAGACAAAGGCGCCAACTACTCCAGCTATTCCAATGAACTGGTAGACCAGTACCTCACTAAGGCCCGCCAGTCAGATGATCCCGAAGTACGAAAAGAAGCCTATGCCAGCTTCCTAGAAGAGCTTGCAAAGGATCCCGCATACGCTTTTATCTGCTACATTGATGCCAATTACGTTGCGGATTCCCGCATTCAGGGAATTGATTCCCATACCGTTATGGGGCACCATGGAGTTGGTATTTTCTGGAATGTGAAAGACTGGACGATTGCAGAATAATGAAACAGCCAGAAAAAAATGTTTTGGAAGTGAAAAACCTGTCCGTCAGCTTTCACAGTACAGCTGGAGAAGTACAGGCTGTGCGGGACGTCTCTTTTTCCCTGAAAAAAGGAGAAGTGCTGGCCATTGTAGGCGAATCCGGCTGCGGAAAAAGTGTACTGTGCAAAAGCATCATGAAGCTTTTGCCGGGAAGTGCCCAAATAAAATCCGGCAAAATCCTTCTTAACGGAACTGACATTACAGATTATAAAGAAAAGGAAATGCAAAAAATCCGCGGCAGTGCCTTTTCCATGATTTTTCAGGATCCTATGACCTCCCTGAACCCTACTATAAAAATCGGCCAGCAGATTGCAGAAGCCATCCTTGTACACCATCCAAAGAAATCCAGGGAAGAGGTTTATAACAGGGTCATCGAACTGATGGAGCTGGGGGAATTGAGCGTCCAAAAGAACGGTACCATCTCTATCCCTGGCATTTTTCCGGCGGAATGCGCCAGAGAAGCGTTATGGCCATTGCCCTTGCGTCCAATCCGGATATCCTGTTTGCGGATGAACCTACAACAGCACTGGATGTAACGATTCAGGCACAGATTCTGGACCTTCTAAGGGAAATTCAAAAAAAGCTTGGAACCTCCACCATTCTGGTATCACACGACCTTGGCGTCGTTGCCCGGGCGGCAGATCGGGTTGCCGTTATGTATGCAGGAAAAATTGTGGAGATCGGAACCGCAGAGGAAATCTATTATGATCCAAGACACCCCTATACCTGAGGGCTGCTGCGCTCACTGCCTGCTTTTTCCCGTGGGAAATCACAGCTTTATACCATTCCCGGCATGCCTCCCACACTGATCGATCCGCCAGACGGAGACGCTTATGCCTGCCGGAATGAATACGCCCTTGGAATCGACTATGAGAAAATGCCGCCTATGTTTCCCATTACCGATACCCATTCTGCTGCCACATGGCTGCTTGATAAAAGGGCACCCAAAATAATTCCGCCAGTGGGAGGAAAACCAATTGAATAAAGAAACTTTGATCGAAGTAAAAAATCTGACGCACCGCTTTTCTCTTTCCAGGAAAATCGCTGTTAACGCAGTCAATGATGTTTCTTTTCAGATTTATAAAGGCGAGATCCTGGGACTGGTAGGGGAATCCGGTTCCGGGAAATCCACAATAGCACGCTGCCTGATGAATATTTACACCCCCACAGCCGGGAAAATTTTGTACAAGGGAATCAATATTCATGATCCCGGAGAATTCCGGAAGAATAAGAAGCTGCTGCAAACCAGGAGGCAGATTATTTTTCAAGATTCTGCCTCCAGTTTAAATCCCAGAATGAAAGCAGCAGATATTATTGCAGAATCGCTGAAGATCCATCATATTACGCCGCCTCGGGGAACCTGCCAGAAAGAGGCGGCTTTTCAGATGCAGTATGTAGGTCTTGATGAAAGTTTTCTGGACAGGTATCCTTCTGAGCTTTCTGGAGGGCAGCGGCAGCGGATTGCCATTGCGAGGGCACTTGCCATGGACCCGGAGTTTCTGGCAGCAGATGAACCTATAGCAGCCCTTGATGTTTCCATTCAGGCACAGGTAATCAATTTATTTAAACATCTGCAGCAGGAACATGGATTTACATTTTTGTTTATTGCCCATGATCTTGCCATGGTGGAATATCTCTGTGACCGGGTAGGTGTGATGTACCGGGGCCGGCTGGTGGAATTAGCTCCTGCCAAAGAACTTTTTGCCAATCCTGTTCATGGATATACCAGGACTTTGCTGTCTGCAATTCCCATTCCAGATCCGATCCGCGAAAGAAACAGAAAGTTAGTGGTTTATGATGAATCTGATTTTGGTGAAGGGGAAATGAAAGAAATATCCCCTGGTCATTTTGTGCTAAAACCTTATAAGGGGGAAAGATAAATGGGAAAGCGTGACCGCAATCTTTATTATGGAAAAAAACTGCTCCTTTTTCTGGGCAGTGTTTTCCTTCTGTCTGTGGTGGTTTTCTATGTAGCGCGGCTTGCGCCTGGAGATCCTCTTGTTTCCTACTATGGAGACCGGACTGAAAAAATGAGTCCAGCGGAACGGGAATGGGCCATGGAAAAACTGGGGCTGAATGAACCAATCTATGTCCAGTATGTAAAATGGCTGGAAAATGCAGTTCATGGAAACTTTGGCATTTCTTTTAAATACAAGCAGGACGTAATAAAAGTAATCAGCCAAAGAATGACAAATACCCTTTTGCTTGGCGGAATCGGTTTTCTGATCATTTTTGCGGGTTCTCTTTTGCTGGGAATCTTCTGTGCATGGAATGAAGAGAAGTGGATTGATAAAATCTTATGCAGGCTGGGCACCATCTCCAGCTGCATCCCGGAATTCTGGATTTCTCTTGTACTGATCCTGATTTTTTCCGTTACCCTTCGGATTCTGCCAAGCAGCGGTGCTTATTCCACTGGAAAAGCAGCGGATATCCCTGACCGGATTCTTCATCTGATTCTGCCCCTTACCGTTGTATCCCTGGAGCATTTATGGTATTACGCTTATATGGTCCGCAACAAGATACAGGAAGAGGTAAGAGCCGATTATGTCCTGCTGGCAAAATCAAAGGGACTGGGCAAAAAAGGCATTTTGTTTGGCCATTGCCTGCGAAATGTTATGCCTTCCTATCTTAGCATTATGGCAATTGCAGTTCCCCATGTTCTGGGCGGAACCTTTGTTGTCGAGAGCGTATTTTCCTATCCGGGAATCGGTGCCTTATCCTACGAAAGTGCCAGATATCACGACTATAATCTTCTTATGATCCTTTGCATGATATCCGGTATCCTTGTAATTTTCTGCAACATGTTAAGCCAGATCATAAATGAGCACATTGACCCCAGAATCAGGGCCCGGGAAATAACAGATACCTCGGAGGTAACAGATTTATGATGGAAACAGCAAACGACTCCTTCCAGATTGTAGGACAACGATAATTGATGTAAAACGGCAATTGATTTTGTCGCGTCAGGAAACAA
>OLRQ01002003.1_pt1 | contig 13793 bp, 9 predicted proteins | sample 1671971 | NCBI WGS metagenome assembly OLRQ01 (sample SAMEA3136631, study PRJEB25190) | human gut metagenome | biome: human gut; feature: human-associated habitat; material: faeces | place: Austria | collected 2013 | reverse complement strand
AGATGAAAGACCCTGAATTCAAGGCCGAATGGGACGCACTTGACCCGGAATTTTCCGTGATTGAAGCCATGCTCAAGGCCCGCAAAGAAAGCGGTTTGACCCAGAAGCAGCTTTCGGAGCGCACGGGTATTGCACAGACCGACATCAGCAAACTGGAACGCGGCAATGCAAACCCATCTCTTCGTACCTTGCAGCGGCTTGCTGCCGGGATGGGAATGAAGGTTAAAATTGAATTTGTTCCTGCATCTGCAAAATGATTTAGTGATGGATGCATTTCGGTAAAATAGAAAGCACAATTGTGACGCTATGCAGCGATATTTTCAAGCACGCGTTCGTCCGGCGTTGCAGTCCGTCCACCAACAAAAAGCACCTGGATTCGTTGAAATCTAGGCGCTTTTCTTTTTGCTGAAACTGGTTTATAAAGCACCCCATATCACAGAACGATTCGCTATTAGGGCGGCTTTTGTCACAATTTGTACGTATTTCCAGCAAAACAGAATGATTGTATAAAATTTATACACCCGCTAAAGTTTGTTTGTTGTCTGCTGTGGCGGCGCGGGGTATACTGTTGCCATAAGGACGGCGCAAGGATGCCGAAAAAAAGCAATAAAAAGCAGGGAGGCTTTTCTATGTACTATTCCAGTGGCAACTACGAAGCTTTTGCAACCCCCAAAAAGCCGGAGGGTGTGGATCATAAATCCGCTTATATCATCGGCTCCGGTCTGGCTGCGCTGACTGCTGCCTGCTATCTGGTGCGTGACGGTCAGATGAAGGGCGAGCACGTCCATGTGTTTGAAAAGAACGCACTGGCCGGCGGTGCCTGCGATGGCTACAAGTACGATATCGGCTATGTGATGCGCGGCGGCCGCGAGATGGACAACCACTTCGAGGTCATGTGGGATCTGCTGCACTCCATCCCGTCTCTGGAGACCGAGGGTGCCAGCGTGCTGGACGAGTATTACTGGCTGAACAAGGAGGACCCCAACTTCTCCTTGTGCCGTGCCACCGTCAACCGCGGCGAGGATGCCCACACCGATGGCAAGTTCGGCCTGTCCGATAAGGGTGCCATGGAGATCATGAAGCTGTTCTTCACCCCGGACGAGCAGCTGCAGGATAAGAAGATCACCGATTTCTTCGATGACGAGGTGCTCAACACCAACTTCTGGATGTACTGGCGCACCATGTTCGCCTTCGAGAACTGGCACAGCGCTTTGGAAATGAAGCTGTACCTCAAGCGCTATATCCACCATATCGGCGGTCTGCCGGACTTTACCGCCCTGCGCTTTACCCGCTATAACCAGTACGAGTCCATCATCCTGCCCATGGTGCGCTATCTGGAAAGCTTTGGCGTGCAGTTCCACTACAACACCAAGGTCACCGATGTCAAGTTCGATATCCAGAACGGCCGCAAGCTGGCAAGCTCTGTCACCGTGGAGCACGCGGGCGAGACTTCCAATATCGACCTGACCGAGAACGATCTGCTGTTCATCACCAACGGCGGCTGCGTGGAAAGCTGCACCGTGGGCGCACAGAATAAGGCCACCGGTTTCGACCCCACCATCCAGCCCGGCAATGGCTGGGATCTGTGGAAGAAGATCGCCGCACAGGACCCCTCCTTCGGTCACCCGGAAAAGTTCTGCTCCGAGCCGGAGCTGAGCAACTGGGAGAGCGCCACCATCACCACGCTGGACGACAAGATCCCCCAGTATATCCGCAAGATCTGCAAGCGCGACCCCTTCAGCGGCCACACCGTCACCGGCGGCATTGTCACCGTCAAGGACTCCAGCTGGCTGCTCAGCTGGACGCTGAACCGTCAGCAGCAGTTCAAGGATCAGCCCAAGAACCAGCTGTGCGTCTGGGTGTACGGCCTGTTCAGCGATAAGCCCGGCGATTACGTCAAGAAGCCCATGCGTGACTGCACCGGCCGCGAGATCTGCATGGAGTGGCTGTACCACATCGGCGTGCCCGAGGATCAGATCGCTGAACTGGCAGAGCACAGCGCCAACACCGTGCCTGTGATGATGCCCTATATCGATGCCTTCTTCATGCCCCGTGCCATGGGCGACCGTCCCGATGTTGTGCCCGAGGGTGCTGTGAACTTTGCCTTCCTTGGCCAGTTTGCCGAGACCGCCCGCGATACCATCTTTACCACCGAGTACTCCATGCGCACCGGTATGGAGGCCGTGTACACCCTGCTGAACATTGACCGCGGCGTGCCCGAGGTCTGGGGCAGCACCTACGATGTGCGCGCCCTGATCGATGCCACCGTGAAGCTGCGCGACGGCAAAAAGATCACCGACATGGATCTGCCGCTGATCCCGCGTCTGGCTTTGAAGGAAGCCTTGAAGAAGATCGAGGGTACCGACCTTGAGAAGTTCCTCAAGGAGTATAACGCTATCTGATATTTCCTCTCCTCCGATAGACCCGGCAACGGGTCTGAATCCCCCCTAAAAAAGACCTCTCCGCTGCTCTGCGACAGGGCGCGGGGAGGTCTTTTTTGTATAGGATTTGTGTAAAAATGATACAATGTGTGTCAAAATAAAGCGGGACGTGAAAATTATTTGTGCCAAAAGAATAATTTTGGCTTGTCTGCGGCGGCGTTCTGTGCTATGCTAGAGCTATTGAAAGGGCAGGAGGGAAGAGCCTGCCCCAAATGCGATACGCCAAAAATAAAAGGAGGTCGTTTTCCTGTGAAACAACTTATTTCCCGTCGCAGCTTTTTAAAGGCTGCTGGTGTGACCGCTGCCGCTGCATCCATGGCCATCGGTGCGCCCGCCGCATCGGCCTGCTGGCTTGGTGATAAGTCTGACGTCACCATCCTGTACACCAACGATGTCCATACTTACATCGACAAGCAGAGCCCCAAGCTGACCTACGCCGCCATTGCCGACCTGAAGCAGAGTTACCAGAACGCCGGCAAGGATGTGCTGCTGGTGGACGCAGGCGACCATGTGCAGGGCACTGCCTATGGCTCTATGGACGAGGGCGCTTCCATCATCAAGCTGATGAACGCTGCCGGTTACGATGTCGCCACCCCCGGCAACCACGAGTTTGACTACGGCATGGACCGCGCCAAGGCCATCATGAAGGAAGCGGACTTCCCGTACCTGTCCTGCAACTGGGTAGACCTGCGCACCGGCCTGCGTGTGCTGCCCTCCGTCAAGGTGTTCGTGCGCGGCGGCAGACGCATTGCCTTTGTGGGTGTGACCACCCCCGAGACCTTTACCAAGTCCACCCCTGCCTACTTTATGGACAAGGCACAGCGCAAGTACATCTACGACATTCAGGGCGGCGAGGACGGCAAAAAGCTCTATGATGCCGTGCAGAAGGCCATTGATAAGGCAAAGCTTCTGGCAGATGTGGTCATCGGTCTGGGTCATCTGGGCGTAGACCCCTCTTCCTCTCCGTGGACCAGTGAGGAAGTCATTGCCCACACCAGCGGCTTTGACGCCTTTATCGACGGTCACTCCCATACCGTAATGGAGAACAAGCAGGTGCAGGATGCCTCCGGCAAGGCGGTCACCCTGACCCAGACCGGTTCTTACTTTGCCAACGTTGGCGAGATGACCATCGCTGCGGACGGCACCATCACCACCAAGCTCATCCCCACCCACGAGGGCATGGATGCAGGTATTGCCGCCATGCAGACCAGCTGGGTGAACACCGTGGACGATATGCTGGGCGAGAAGATCGCTGTGGGCGACAGCGATTTCTACGTCTCTGACCCCGCCACCGGCAAGCGCCGCATCCGCTCTGCCGAGACCAACCTCGGCGACTTTGTGGCTGACGGCATCTACGCCTACTTCAACGAGGTGGAAAAGCTGCACTGTGATCTGGCCATCATGAACGGCGGCGGCATCCGCGCCGATGTGCCTGCAGGCGACTGGACCTTCAAGACCTGCAAGCAGGTCAGCCCCTTTGGCAACGTGGCCTGCCTGATGTCGGTCACCGGCAAGCAGATCCAGGACGCATTGGAGTTTGCAGCCCGCTTTGCAGGCGAGGGCGGCAAGGAAAACGGCGGCTTCCTGCAGGTGGCAGGTGCTACCTACGAGATCCACACCGATATCCCCAACACCGTGCAGACCGACGAGAAGAATGTCTGGATCGGCAGCGCCACCGGCACTCCGCGCGTGCAGAACGTGAAGATCTACGATAAGGCTTCCGGCAGCTATCTGCCGCTGGACCCGGGCGCTACCTACGCGCTGGCCGGCATGAACTACACCCTGCGCAATCTGGGCGACGGCTTTGCCATGTTTGACGGCGCAGAGCTGATCAAGGACTATGTGTCCGAGGATTATCTGGTGATGTCTACCTACGCTATGATTTTTGACGGCGCGGATGCTGCGGGTCTGCCGCACCTGTCCAGCGCCAACAGCCCGCTGGCCGCTTACCCCGGCTATCTGCTCAACTACGAGCAGCCCTACGGTGCAGGCCGCATTACTATTCTGTAAAAGAAAGCTCTTTATTAAGGCAAAATCAACGGTATAGCAAAAAACCGGGCAGTCTGCGGGCTGCCCGGTTTTTGTGTGTGCAGGGAAACTCCCTCAGTCAAAGCCTGACGGCTTTGCCAGCTCCCTCTGGGAGGGAGCCTCTGGCGAAACCGGGAACTTTCCCACCATGCCAAAGGCCCCATCCCCGAGGGGGCTGTCTGCGCAGCAGACTGGGGGAGTTTCCCCGGCAGGGGTGACTCTTCAAAAGTTCCCTATGACCCACAGGGGTTTTGAAGAGTCACGGCCTTGCGGCTGTGGTTCGGAATGATATAAACAGAAAAGCCACCTGAGTTTCCTCAGGTGGCTTTGTTCTGGTTGGGGATGAGAGAATCGAACTCCCACAAGTAGAGTCAGAGTCTACCGCACTACCACTATGCAAATCCCCAATATTCTGTTGTGTTTTGCGGGGTGAGCCGCTCAACGTGTGCTATTATACGGGAAAAGCCCGGAGTTGTCAAGCATAATTTTGAAAAAAGTTGTACTTTTTTGGAAAATGCCGCAGCAGCGCCGGATAATCTGTGCCGGAGCACTGCCGCGCTTCGGCAGGTTCTGCGCACCACACCGCCTATACTGGAAGGTACAAAACCTTGCAAAGTACCAGAAGGAGGATGCCTATGCCGGAACGAACCACACAAAACGCCCAGACCCTGCTTTCGCCCCGCGTCCCGCGGGACACCGAGCACGAGCGCTACCACCCGGAACTGGAAGAGGAACTGAAGGAATGCCTGTTCTGTTTGAAGCGCAACGAGATGATGTTTGACATGGAGGTGGATACCGACCTCATCGAGCAGCGCATCTACGAGCGGCAGGCACTGCTGTGCCGTTACCGGTACTTACTGGCGCGCGCCCGGGAGCTGGGGCTGCACACGGTGCTTACCCGCTACCAGCCCATGGGCGGGTGAAAAGGCTTAGCGAAAAAATCTTGACAAAAGCCGCGCTGCGTGATATCCTATTAAAAGATAAAAGCGTACCGGAACTATGTCCGGCGCGATAAATTTTTGAGAGTTAGAGAGGTTTCTATCATGGAGCGTATCAAGACTATTGCTACTCGTGACCTGACCAAGAGCGTTAAGACCGGCGGCTGCGGCGAGTGCCAGACTTCCTGCCAGTCCGCTTGCAAGACCTCCTGCGGCGTGGCTAACCAGCAGTGCGAGAACAGCAACAAGTAATTTTTGCAAACCTTATGCCGCCTTTGCCGGGCGGCATTTTTTTGTGTAATCTGGAATGGAGTGTAAAATGGTACATCAGTATCAATTGAACGGTTATAACATCGTGCTGGACACCTGCAGCGGCTCGGTGCACGTTGTGGACGAGGTGGCCTACGATGTCATCGCCATGTACCCGGAGCATACCGCAGACGAGATCGTTGCCGCCATGCTGGCAAAGTACGGCAGCCGCCCGGACGTGACCGAGGAGGATCTGCGCCAGTGCATCGACGATGTGACCAGCCTGAAGGAAAACGGCAAGCTGTGGAGCCCGGATGTCTATAAGGACATGGCCTTTGACTTCAAGAACCGCAACACTGTGGTAAAGGCACTGTGCCTGCACGTTGCCCATAGCTGCAACCTGAGCTGCTCTTACTGCTTTGCCTCGCAGGGGCGCTACCACGGCGACCGCGCCCTGATGAGCTTTGAGGTGGGCAAGCGCGCCATGGACTTCCTTATCGAGAACAGCGGCACCCCCCGCCGCAATCTGGAAGTGGACTTCTTTGGCGGCGAGCCGCTGATGAACTTTGATATGGTCAAAAAGCTGGTGGCCTACTGCCGCGAGCAGGAGAAGATCCATAACAAGAACTTCCGCTTTACCATGACCACCAACGGTGTGCTGATCGATGATGATGTCATCGACTTCTGCAACAAGGAGTGCCACAACGTGGTGCTGAGTCTGGATGGCCGCAAGGAGGTCAACGACCGTTTCCGCGTGGACTGCGCAGGCAACGGCAGCTACGACCGCATCGTGCCCAAGTTTCAGGAGTTCGTGAAAAAGCGCGGCGACAAGAACTACTATATGCGCGGCACCTATACCCACTATAACACCGACTTCACCAACGATATCTTCCACATGGCAGACCTTGGCTTTACCGAGCTGAGCATGGAGCCGGTGGTCTGCGACCCCAGCGATCCCAGCGCCCTGACTGAGGCCGACCTGCCCATCCTGAAGGAGCAGTACGAGATCCTTGCCAAGGAGATGATCAAGCGCGACCGCGAGGGCAGAGGTTTTACCTTCTACCACTACATGATCGACCTGACCGGCGGTCCCTGCATCTATAAGCGCATCTCCGGCTGCGGCTCCGGCACCGAGTACATGGCGGTTACCCCTTGGGGCGACTTGTACCCCTGCCACCAGTTCGTGGGCGACCCCAAGTACCTGCTGGGCGATATCTGGAAGGGCGTTACCAACACCGCCGTGCGGGATGAGTTCAAGCACTGCAACGCCTACGCCCGCAAGGAGTGTCAGGACTGCTGGGCAAAGCTGTACTGCTCCGGCGGCTGCGCTGCCAACTCTTACCATGCCACCGGCAGCATTACCGGCGTGTATGAGTACGGCTGCGAGCTGTTCAAAAAGCGCATGGAGTGCGCCATCATGATCAAGGTTGCCGAGAATCAGGAGCTGGCTGCCAAGGGCATCGAGGTGCCCATTGAGCTGGGCTCCACCTGCAACGCCTGCGCCGACGGCGAAGCCTGCGAATGAGCATGACCACCCCCATCGTGGATTTTGTGCGCAGCTATGCACAGTCCGGCACCGCCCGGCTGCATATGCCCGGCCACAAGGGGCAGAGCCTTTTAGGCTTTGAGCCGCTGGATATCACCGAGATCCGCAGTGCAGACGAGCTTTACGCGCCGGAGGGCATCATTGCCGAAAGCGAAGCCAACGCCACCCGGCTGTTTGGTACGGCGCACAGCTATTACAGCACCGAGGGCTCGTCCCAGTGCATCCGCGCCATGCTGTTTCTGGCGCTGCAAAGCGCACCGCAAAACGGCAAGCGCCCGGTGCTGCTGGCTGCCCGCAACGCCCACAAGGCGCTGCTGTACGCGGCGGCGCTGTTGGATTTTGACATCCGCTGGCTCTGGCCGTCTGCGCAGGCAGAGGGTGCACTGTGCAGCTGCCCCGTCACAGCCGAAGCGCTGACCGGGGCTTTACACGCGCTGGCGCAGCAGGGGATAGAGCCCTTTGGCGTGTACGTCACCAGCCCGGATTATCTGGGCGGGGTGCAGGACATCCCGGCGCTGGCGGCGGTCTGCCGGGCGCAGGGCGTGCCGCTGCTGGTGGATAACGCCCACGGTGCCTACCTGCGTTTTCTGCCGCAGAACTGCCACCCCATCGCGCAGGGCGCGGCCATGTGCTGCGACTCCGGCCATAAAACGCTGCCCGTTGTCACTGGCGGCGCATACCTGCATCTAGGCAAAAATGCCCCCATTCAGGACGAAGCCGCTGTGCGCAATGCACTGGCATTGTTTGGTTCCACCAGTCCGTCTTACCTGATCTTGCAGTCGCTGGATAAATGCAATCAGGTTCTGTCGGAGGGTTATCCGCTGCGGCTTTTGCAGTGCTGCGGATATTTGACCCGCCTGCGCCGGGAGCTGAACGAAGCCGCTGCGGCAAAACACTGCCCGGGGCCGCTGGCACTGGAAAGCGAGCCTCTCAAGGTCACGCTGGATGCTGCTACACTGGGCATGACCGGCACAGAGCTTGCAGAAGCGCTGCGCAGCGCAAAGGTCGAGTGCGAATATGCCGACCCGCGCTATGTTGTGCTGATGTTCACCCCGGCAAATCCGCCGCAGGACTTTGAACGGCTGACTTCTGCCGTTCTCCACATTGTGGAAAACCTTACAGGACTGTTCCCGCTTCCGGAAAAAAACGATCGTGAGCTTTTGGAGCTGGAACACGAATTGCACACCTGCTGCAGCATCCGGCAGGCCGTGTTTGCCCCGCAGGAGCAGGTGCCCACAGAGCAGGCGGTGGGGCGTATCTGCGCTATGCCGACGGTTTCCTGCCCGCCTGCGATCCCCATTGTGGTCAGCGGCGAGAAGATTACATCGGCTGCCGTCCGGCTGATGCAGAAATACCATGTAATGCAGACGGCTGTCCTGCGCAAAACGATCTGATTGTTTCAAAAGGCCCAAAGGCATCGTGCGTTTTGCACGGTGCCTTTTTTGCGCGCATATCCTGCAAAGCATGTGCATACCTTTCCAGTAGAGACGGACAGGGAAAGGAGCACACTGCATGGAACTGAAGATCTTTCGGGATACGCTGCCGCAGGCAGGCACGAGCTGCACCGTCAAGGCAGAACTTCCGCTGGAAACCGAGATCCTGATTTCAGATTATCTTCCGCCGGTGTTCAAGCTGGTCAAATGCTTTGCAAAACCGGTGGTGCTGCAAAAGCAGCTGCAGCCCGGGCGGCTTACATTGGAAGGCTATCTGCGCTGCACTGTGTTTTATCAGGGCGAGGATGGGGCCGGGCTTTGCCAGACCGAGCAGAAGCTGCCGTTTACAAAGCAGCTGGAGGTGCCGGAATTTTCCTTCACCAGCTGGATGGCCATGGTAGAAGGGCAGACCGAATACCTCAACTGCCGGGCAGTAAACCCGCACCGCATCGAGGTGCGCGGAGCCTATGGTCTTGTGGTTGCTATCCATACACAGGATAAACAGGAACTGATCACAGCGCTGGCCGATGGCGGCATTGAACAGAAATTGCAGACGCTGAACGGCGTGCGCAGCACCGCGGTGCTGGAAAAGCTGGTCACTGTGGAAGGGGAGCTTGTGTTTGCAAAGCCGCCCGCAGCCATTCTGGATATTACCGGCAGCGCCGCCGTGCGGGAGGTAAAGCTGCTGGCGGGCAAGGCAGTGGTCAAGGGCGAGGTACGTGCCCAATGCGCCTGGCGCGCGGAAGGCGAAAGCAGCCTGCAAAGTCAGGCGGCATCCCTGCCGTTCAATCAGGTGGTGGATCTGGAAGGCGTAGCAGAGGACTGCAGATGCATGTGCGTGCTGGAGCCGGTTGGCTTTGCCCTTGCGGAGGGCGAACAGGAAGCCAGCGGCCAACTGACAGCCAGCGTGATGATGCATTTGCACGCATGGCGGCCCTGCCAGCTGCAATACGTAGCGGATGCCTTTTCTACGCAGTTTGAAACCGCCGTCACGCCGCAGGAATTGGCAGCAGAAGATCTTGCCTGTATGCTGAACGAGACAGCATCTTCCACGGCCTCCGGGCCGCTGCCAGATGTGGATGCTCAGCTGCGCGCCTGCTTTGTGTCTTATGGACCGGCGCAGGTAACACCTTACCGCGACGGCTGGGCCTTTACGGTGCGTGCCGTTGCCACCGCCTTTGCCGAGAACAGTCTTGCCGAGCTGGAAAGCTACGAAAAAACACTGGAGCTTGTCTTTCCGCTTGCAGTAGAAGCTCCGCCGGGTGCACAGTTCAGCCCGGAATGCTGGCTGAGCACCGAGAACATCCAGTGCAGCTGCACTGGCGGCACATTGGAAGTGACGGTCACCGCCCGTGCCGAAGGAGCCATCCTCTGCCGGAGCACACATTCGGGCATCGGCAGCATTGAGCTGGGCGAACCGCTGACGACTCCGGACCCGGAGATCGCACTGCGCATCTACTATGCACAGGCAGGGGAGGAGTTGTTCGGCATTGCCAGACGGTTCCATGTGTCACCGGCACAGATCCTGACGGCAAATGGGCTGGAAGCCGGTACGCAGGTCCTGCCGCAGGCGATGCATTTTCTGGTGCCGGGCGCATAAATCGACGAAGAACGCTGCCTTTTCAGGCGGCGTTTTCCTTTTGTGCCGAAAAGAAAGTGAAAAAGCCCTTTCTTCTCTGTGTGCGGGAGAGTATAATAAAAAGCGGTGTTTGAAATAGGAAAGGAGTAAAAAACAAAGATGAATTCCAAAAGTAAGCTCCTTGCCCCGGAGCTTGTCAATGCAGAAAGGCCGGTTTGGGCTTTCAGCAAAAAGATTTTCTGTGAGGGCATGCGGGATGGCGTTCCCATGACCATCACGGAGCAAAAAGCCGCACAGCGCAAAGCGGGCATTGCGGCCCGCCGGGCAGGCTTTACCCCGTTTCAGGGCTTTCTGGTCAGCCTACTGAACAACGCTTCGGCAGGCGAATACGCTGCATTTGCCATCATCATGGCCAATGCGACCTATCTGGAAGTGGCTATCATCACACTGATTGCCAATGCGCGCTATCTGCTCATGAGCTGCGCACTGGCCCAGCGCTTTGCGCCGGGCACACCCTTCTGGCACAGGCTGCTCATCGGTTATGATGTGACAGACGAGCTTTTTGGCATCACCATTGCACGGCCCGGCAGCCTGAACCCATATTATACCTACGGTGCCATTCTGCTGGCGGCACCGGCTTGGGCCATCGGTACGGCGTTGGGCATCATTGCGGGCAATCTGCTGCCGCTGCGGGCTGTCAGTGCGCTGAGCGTTGCCCTTTACGGCATGTTCCTTGCCATCATCATTCCTCCGGCGCGTAAGAGCAGGGTGGTAGCTGCACTTGTTGCTATCAGCTTTGCACTGAGCTTTGTGTGCAATTACCTGCCGGGTATCGCCGCTCTTTCGGAGGGCACGCGCACCATTTTGCTCACAGTGCTCATTTCCAGCGCTGCAGCAGTTCTTTTTCCGGTAAATCCAGACGAGCAGGAGGCAGAGCATGACGCATAATCATTACATTTACATTGCAGTGATGGCGCTGGTATCCTATGCCATCCGCATCCTTCCGCTCACACTGATCCGCAAGCCCATCAAAAATCGCTTCATTCAGTCGTTTCTGTATTATGTGCCCTATGTGACGCTGGCGGTCATGACCTTCCCGGCCATTGTCAACGCGACCCAGAGCCCGGCTGCCGGTGCCATGGCGCTGGTGGTAGGCATTGCAGCTGCTTGGTTCGGCGCAAGCCTGTTTCAGGTATCTGTGGCCTGCTGTGCCGTCGTGTTCGTGCTGGAACTGTTCCTTTAAAATTTCTGTGCCCGGCAGGCTGTCATGCTGCTGGGCACTTTTTCATTGCACTGCAGGAGGAAATTATCATGAAAAAAATTCTTATCACCGGTGCAGGCGGCTTTGTCGGCTCCCGCATTTTGCAGCAGTGGCAGGGAAAGTACGAGCTTTGCGCCCTTCCAAAAGGCTTTTTCTGTACAGCCGATGAAGCTCTCACCCGTGCACAGGTGGAAGCTTTGCATCCGGATGTGATCCTGCACACCGCCGCTCTTTCCGATACCAGTTACTGTGCGCAGCATCCGGCAGAAGCTTACCGTGCCAATGTGGAGCTGCCAGTCTGGCTGGCACGGGCTGCGCAGCAGACGAAGGCAAAGCTGGTGGCATTCAGCTCGGATCAGGTCTATGCTGGTGTGCAGCAGCAGGGGCCGCTGCCGGAAACACTGGCCCTGCATCCCGCAAACATTTACGGCCAATACAAGCTGAAAGCAGAGCAGCGTGTGCTGGAGCTCTGCCCGGACTCGGTCCATCTGCGTGCCAGCTGGATGTATGACCTGCCCGGCTATGGGCTGCCCATCCGCGGCAATCTGCCGCTGAATCTTCTGCGTGCCGCGCTGAAGGGAGAGGCTCTGCGCTTCTCCCGGAACGACCACCGCGGCGTGACCTATGTGCGGCAGGTGATCGAAAATCTGGAGCCTGCCATGACGCTGCCCGGCGGCGTATACAATTTTGGCAGCGGCAATGCTGAAAACATGGTATGCACCGCCCGGCAGTTTGCCGAAACGCTGGGAATCGCTGTGCAGATCGAGGAAGAAAGCTGGGGTCGGAACCTTGTGATGGACACCACAAAACTGGAACGCTTCGGCATCCGGTTCGACACCACTCAGCATGGGATCCAGCGCTGTTTAAAAGATTACGGGCTAAGAACGCTGTAAAATTTCCATATCGCACAAAAATCAAATAAAACAAAACAAAAAAGCAGGAGTTCTGCGCGAAATTCTTCCGACCAAAGCGGAAAAAACGCACAAAGCGCCCTGCTTTTTGTGTTTCTCAGCGGGAAACAGCCGTTCACGAAAAAGTCATACTTAATTTACAAGGATACGCAGTTTTGCTATAATAAATCCGCTTTTTTGGTAAAGCAGTCGAAAAGAATGATTTTTGTCAAGATTTGAGGAGAGTGGAACATTTGAAGGAAGTCAAGCTCGAAGAGTCGGCGTATCAGTTCGACGCAAAAATGTCCCTGAAACAGGCGATCCCGCTGGGTCTGCAGCATGTCTGCGCCATGTTTGTGGGCAACCTGACCCCGCTGCTGATCATCACCAGTGCCTGCGGCATTGCGGGTGGTGAGTTCGCAGATCTGCAGGTCACGCTGCTGCAGAGTGCCATGTTTGTGGCCGGCGTAGTCACGCTGGTACAGCTGTTCACCATCGGCCCCGTGGGCGGTAGCGTGCCCATCATCATGGGCACCAGTTCCGGTTTTATCGGCGTGTTCAACAGTGTTGTCGGCAGCATGGGCGGCGGTGTGCTGGCCTATGGTGCCATTATGGGTGCATCCATCATCGGCGGCATCTTTGAAAGCGTGCTGGGCTTCTTCCTCAAGCCTCTGCGCAAGTTTTTCCCGCCGGTCGTCACCGGTACGGTTGTGCTTTCCATCGGTCTTTCGCTGATTTCGGTGGGCATCAATTCCTTTGGCGGCGGCAACAGCGCAAAAGACTTCGGCTCCATGGAAAATCTGCTGCTGGCCCTGTTCGTATTGGTGGTCATTCTGATCTTCAAGCACTGGACCACGGGCTTCCTCAGCTCTTCCGCGATCCTGATCGGCATTCTGGCCGGTTACGTTGCGGCTTTTGTCATGGGTCTGGTGCTGCCCACCACCGGTGTCACTGCCGATGGTGTAGAGTTTACCAAGGCATGGGTGCTCAACTGGAATAAAGTGGCACAGGCCTCCTGGTTTGCCATTCCCAAGCTGATGCCGGTCAAGATCGTGTTTGATATGCGCGCTATTATGCCGGTGATGATCATGTTCGTTGTTACCGCTGTTGAGACCGTGGGTGATATCTCCGGTGTCATGGAGGGCGGCATGAATCGTGAGCCCACCGATAAAGAGCTGTCCGGCGGTGTGATCTGTGACGGTCTGGGCTCCTCCTTTGCGGCTCTGTTCGGTGTACTGCCCAACACTTCCTTCAGCCAGAACGTGGGTCTGGTGGCCATGACCAAAGTGGTCAACCGCATGGCTCTGGCCTCCGGTGCCATCTTCCTGATCCTGTGCGGCCTGATCCCCAAGCTCGGCGCACTGATTTCCATTATGCCGCAGGCCGTTCTGGGCGGTGCTGCCGTTATGATGTTCTCTTCCATCGTGG
>OLRQ01001989.1_pt1 | contig 13892 bp, 14 predicted proteins | sample 1671971 | NCBI WGS metagenome assembly OLRQ01 (sample SAMEA3136631, study PRJEB25190) | human gut metagenome | biome: human gut; feature: human-associated habitat; material: faeces | place: Austria | collected 2013 | reverse complement strand
GATATTAGATTCTGCGTTATTTAATTTGATAGTTGTTTTTTGTGATAGCAGCATACAAGTTCCTCCTTCTCTGAGTTTGTCATTTATAATATGCCGGATTTTTGCAAAAATGTATAATTTTCGCGAAAAAATTTTCGCGTTTTCATACGTGAAGATTAACTGAGAACGGGAAATCCCAGGCCGACAAAAAGTCGTCCGGGGATTTCCCGTTCTCAGTTAAAATCAGATATCTGCCTGTATATTTTTTGTGGACATTAGAAAAGCGGTATGCCTGTTGAAAAGGCACTACCGCTTTTTTCTCTCTTTGCGAGTAAGTTACTTGGTATTTTATTTGTTTCCCTGGATACAGCCAGGCCTGCATTGCTAAGCGTCCACTTTTATTGCCCGTGTGTGTGGACGTCACACATTACAAAATTCTGTTATATTAACAAAATAATCCTTTATTATCCATTTGAGAAGTAACCAAGCCGTCCACCGTGTCCGAAAAACTCCGATGGGCGTTTAAGATTGCCGCTAAAAAGAAGGAATCCTGCTTCGTTGCAGGAAGAAAATATTTTTTTTGCGAGTGAGTGATTCGGTAAATTCATTGTTCGTCTGCGTATACACGCTCTTACCAATTATAAGTTGGCCGCTCCGATACACTGACCATATCCACTTTCTTCTTTTCTATTAATATGTAGTAACCAAATCCTTTCTCTTATTGCGCTTTTTTTTTGCCTAAAGACCTGATGCCGCTATGAATCGCATAGCGAGTCGCTGAATCGGTAATTTTTCTTAATGATAGCGCATACACGCCATTTATTACATATAAATGTCCATTTGTCTTTTAAAGTATGTATTATATAAAGAAGTAACCGAAATCGTTTAGTCTTGACCACGGCTGCAATAACAGAACTGCCGCAAAATAAATTGTCATTCCGTGTAATCGTGGCGGTAAAAATAATTTGCTGTATAATTTTATTTTCTACAAAGAAGTAACCGCCTTCGGCTGGTACGAATACCTTGCTTACTACATAGCCGGAATATTTTGCATTTCGAGTGGAGGTAAATGTATTTAAGTAATCGCAATTGGCATGAGAGCCCGACCGAGCTCAAGCTCAATCCTCATCCCTATCTCATCGTCTTTGCAACTCAGTATTTATGTTATACAATAATTATAAATGAAGTAACATTTACGAAATGCCGAAATGTCATTATTTGTTTTTATTGATTACTCGTGCTTCGCGCTCGTTACCAAGCAGCTTTTGCTGCTGACCAACGAAGCCGTAAGGCTGAGCGAAGCGTGTTTCGAACGTGGATTCAGACCCACGTGCGAAGTTAAAACCGGAACCTTTGACCCGCGGACGACTTTTTGTCGGCCGGGACTTCCCGTTCTCCGTCAACAAATGAAAGGCCTTGCCCAGGTCTACTGCCAAGAGAGGATTGTTACAAACAGTCCTCTGTTCATCAGTTTTAAAAAAGATATTTCGTGTGGGTGCAAATGTAAATATATATACCATTTTGTAATTTTAAATTTTCCAACATGAAGTAACATTTGCGAAAAGCCGAAATATTGCTGCAAGCATCAAAAGACTACAATCCCCGTTTTTCCCGTAGGTACTCGTCGCGGTTCGTTCGCTCTTTTTGCTTACATATTTAATATGCTAAATAATTTAAAAAATGTAACGCTTTTTGCAAAAATTTTTTTTGGAGTTTTTTTCTCTTTCTTTCTCCTTTTACATAATATGCTGGATTTTTCTCAGAAAGATATGAAAAAGAAAAACTTTTTTATTTTTCTTTTTTTGTCTGCAGTCGGCAGTACTACTACCATTCTGCCTGCAAAAGACCTCAGCCCGGGATACTGAAAACCAAGTGTGCATTCTGACACCACCGTGTCAGTTCAGCCTGTCTCCACCTCACCACCATACCTCCCCCGGAATTTCTCGCTGAGGGATTTGAAGAGCGCTTAACCTTCCGCGTTGCGGCAAAGCCCATATCTCCAGACACAGGCAAAAGCCTTGCGTCTGTTGCCGGTCGGCGGTTTACCGAAACGGCATCACGGGGTTTAGCCCTTACATATATAGTATGAAGAAAAAACTAAAAAGTGCATTGTTTTTTTGAGGATTTTTTTTGATACCTCGCCGTATCGGCTTGGTACCAGAATAAATATGATACCTCGCCGTTCCAACCGGAACGTTTGACCCGCAGACGACTTTTTTGTCGGCCGGGGCTTCCCCGCTCTCCGTTGACGCAAATAATATATAAAAGCAAAATCCCCTGGAAATGTTTCCAGGGGATTCTTTTCAGCCTTCGGCTTTTGTCATCTTTTTGTAAGTATCTGCCACATTGCTCGGCAAGTTTGAATTTGTACCGTCTGATTCAAATACCTCTCCACTGGAATTCATCCATGAACTTAGAGGGATTGAATATGTTTCGCCGACGAACTTGAAGTTATCCCCAAGGGTCAGCGTCGTCATTCCGTGGCAGGCGTAGAACGTACAGTCCATATTTGTCACTTTTGCTGTATTGAAACTGGATAAATCCAGAGTTGTCAGACTCTTGCAGTTATACCACATCTTACTCATGTTTGTTACATTACTTGTATCAAATGAAGATAGGTTAAGTGTAATTAGATTATTGCAGTTATAAAACATCTGCATCATATTTTTTACATTGGATGTGTTAAACGATGATACATTCAGCTCTGTCAAAGACTGACAGGTTGAAAACATATACGACATATCCGTGACTTTTCCTGTATCAAAGTTCTTAACATTCAAAACGTTTAATTTAGAACACATCAGGAACATCATGCTCATATTTGTTACATTCTTAGTGTCAAAGTGGTCAATGTCAAGTTCAAGCAGATTGCTGCACATGTAGAACATTGCTTCCATATTATTTACCTTTGATGTATTGAAGTTATCAACATTCAGTATTTTAAGGTTGCTGCAGCGATGGAACATTCTTCGCATAGTTGTTACCTTTGCTGTGTTAAAATGAGATACATCAATCTCAGTAATTTTCTCACATTCGGAGAACATGCACTGCATCGTTGTTGCTTTTGATGTATCCCAGGTGCTGAAGTTAACTGATGCAAGATTACTACATTTCTGGAATATGTAAGCCATATTCCAAACATTCTTTGTGTTGAAATTTGACAAATCCAAATTCGTTAGTGTTCTGCAAGACACAAACATATATCCAATATCAGTCACTTTGTCTGTTTTAAAATTAGACACATCAACAGATTCAAGATTATTGCATCCGTAAAACATGCTATTGAACGTTGTGGCATTGGAGGTATCAAAGCTTTCAACGTTTACCTGCTTCATGGCACTGCATCCGGAGAACATACTGTTGAAGTATTGTACCTTTGATGTGTTGAATGTTGTCAAATCAAGAGTCTTTAGTTTTGAACAATTCAGGAATAATGACTGCATGTTGGTCGTCGCTGAAGTGTCAATATTGTCAAAATGAATTTCTTCCAGATTTACCTTTTTACTAAACATATTTTTGCTGTTTACGTTAGAAATAACTTTCACATCACTAATCTGTGTTGAAACCTTCATAACAGTGCCTTCCATCCAGGCAATAGCGCCTGAATCCCCGTCAGCATCAACATCAATTGTTTCTGCGCCATCCGGCATTTCTTCATCAGTAAAATATATTGCAGTCGTCTCATCAGGAATCAGTGAATTAAATGTATCGCCGCTCTTTAAGACAAATGTCGCTTCCTTGGCATATAAATCTATATTTTTTGAGACTCCAATATTTATTGTACCGTCTCTGGATATCGGAACCCTCGTCGTGCACGACTTATCAGTATACCAGCACACATTTATTCCATTTGGTATTTTATAATGTCCATCCAGGACCTGCCCGGCAGAAGTATATACGATTGAATTTTCTGTCGTTCCATCGGTGAACGTCAATCCATTTCCATGAAATGTTACTGTATATTTGATTATTGCGCCTTCTGGTCGTTTGGTGCTTATCTCAATGTCAGGAACAGGCCTATCTGCATTATCTTTTCCGTCTTTCCATTTTTTCACAAACGTGACGGTGCCGTCTTTCTTGGCATCTTTAAATACATACACGCCAGAGTCTTCGGCCTGTTCTGTCACATCTTCTGTTGCTGCCTTCACGGGCACTGTAAGAGCCAATACCAGCGCAGCAGACGATAACAGGAGACTGATTTTTTTTAATTTTCTTTTTTGCATTTTTTTTCAATCCTTAGATTCTAGTAAATTATTTCTTTACATATACAATATGCTGAATTTTGAAGAAAAAAGGTTTCTTTGTGGATTTTTTTTAGGCTTTTAATAACTCCCCGGCTTTGCCGGAGTCGCATCATCGTTACAGAACACAAAAAAAAAGAGGCGAGTCATTCCTGGCTCTCCTCTAAAACAACCTCCTTTCTGGTAGATGGCCAATTCTGTCAATCGCCATAGCCTGCAAAGATTTTTGCTGCTTTGATTATTGACGGAATTGTTGTATCATGCAGTGGAATATAATACACTGCATCAAAACGAATGAACTTATCGATGACATACTCGTTGTAGTCGTTCCATTGCTCATACAGCTCCAGAAGTTCAATCTCTGGAGCTATAGCTGCCGGGACATGTAACTCTGCAAGTCTAGCCTTATATTCAGGCTTGGACTTTACGTCGTCGACAAAACCAAACCAGTTGTTTTTGTCTATATATTTTGTCAACGGACCATGATATACGTCATCTGAAAGAGCTTTAAAGCTCTGTAAACAGATGACGTATCCACCGTCCTTACAGCATATGGCAAAACTAAAAGGCTCCAGTTTCGTCAAAATAGACTGAGGCAATACTGCCTCAAATGCCTCTACCATTTCACAGTTCACGTTTAAACCACGTGAACTGGGTGTCATTGTTGTCTTCATATTTTCCTCTCTTTCTCGCCAATAATACGGCGTAAACAAATTACTATTACAAGTTTTAATATGACAAATTTATCGCATAATCAAAACTCAAAAATAACAAAGAAGAGGCCATTTCTGACCTCTTAAATACATACCACTTTGAACATATACCTTATGTTTTTTCAAGCCAAGCCCGCCATCCTTACACAAACATCTTCCGCAGTCAGTCTTTTCTGCCCTCTCGCTCTCAGTCCTCTGTAAATCTCTTCCGCAAAGATTCCAAGCACTTCTTTCTTAATCTCATCATTTCCAAGCAGCAACGAAAAGAAATCCTGGTTCTGGTTCAGGCCCTCAAACATGCAAGCACGGAGTCTTTTTTTTGGAGGATGTTATCCCATATGTAATGAACGCTGCACTCGTCTTTTAAGACAGGGATTCCGACACCAGTATTAATACCCTTGCCACATGTTGAACGGCAGGAAGAATGTAGCCTCACCGCCAAGATTGGTTGTCATATACACTTCTTCCAAATCCATCGCAATTTTCTTTAATTTCTCATATCTCATATATCATATTTTGCTATACATTCATATTTTCGCGAAAAAAAATCTTGTGTAACGTATGTTAGCACAAGACGAATATATCGTGTCCCCTCACTCTCTCCTCTCTCTTTATCTCAGACAGAAGGAACAAATATCTTATATATATAGTATATATGTGTGTAGCCAAGCCAAGAAAATTATGTACGGCTGCTATTATTTAAATTTTCTTGGCATGGCTAAAAAAATCTTAGCATACGAAAATCTCTGCTTTTTGGCCAGCCAAGTCCGCAAAACACCGCGAATTTCCGTATGTTCATTATATACCGGTGATTTACAAACATTCGCGGTATTTGCTCAATGAATTTTCGTATGCCAAGATTTTTTGGCTTTGTCTATAAATTAGAGGATGCCAACTATGCAGGTCAGAGAGAGGAGGGAGTTGAGCGAATTGGCATAGCTTCTCCTTATGCGGCAAAACAGACTAAATCTGCTATGCTTTAAGAAAGAAACTATGCCATTCTGCTTAACTAATAACATTCCGAATAGGTCGTCGGTCGTCAGTCGTTTCGCTTCATGTAATCTTAATAGCCGGCTGCCCCGTAGGACAACCCAAATATTATAATACGTTCTGCTTACGGTCTACTGTACATCAATCTGTTTTTCTTATATTTATTTTGCCAATTTTTTTTCTTATTTCTTTCTTGTAAATTGATGTAACGCTTGTTCTTTCATGTCGCTTTCAGCAGTGTTTTTATAATATTACAATGACATTTCAGAGGCTCTCACCTCATCCTGGTGTGGCTAAATCTATCTGCTCCGTGAATAGGTTGCGGGTCAAATCCACCAGATAGCATTTCCCGGCCCTCACACCTTTGCTTTCGCTCATATCATCCGTCTTGGCTACCCAACCAGGCTAAATATGTTAATCTATTCAACATGGCGTATACTTCTATACTTTACATGGTCACCCCGGGCATTCATGCTTATTCCATGAACTCCCCCGTGCTCTACTTTTAACCATATTTTTTCCAGACAAGAAAAAGTATGAGCATCGCCCTTTTCAAAGCTACGCTTCTAGGTCGTTGTAATCCAACCCTTAGGCAGAGGTCTTGCAGCACTCCTTAACCCCTTTGGACTATATCAATGTAAGATTTTCATTAACACAGCCCCGCCGACTGTTCGGGCTCGGCCGTTCACTTAACGTTTTTAAAGTCTCGTTCGCATCACACATCAACTCTTTTCGCAGAATCAAGTTCTTCAGCCGTCGAACAGAAACAGCCTTCAGTATCAAAAAAGATACAGCGTAAAGAATAGATATGCAGTCTTGGTAGACATGACTTCTCAATATGTAATTTATTTTATAACCACACGGTAACCATGGCAGCACTTTTTCTCATTTCACATCCTTTTTTTTGCTGTTTTTTTTGTTTAAATTTTGGTTTTATATATTTTTTTTGCGTGCGAATTGGTAAAACCAAATGCCATATTACAAAAGATTCCTCTATGTGGCTGAATGTATCCATTCTCGTAATGTCATCCCTGAACTGTTTTTCCGTCATATCTGGCGGCATTTCAGGGCCCCATGTCAGCCCGTCTTTTTTGCTGACAGTTTTAATATGCTAAATAAAATAAAAAAGAGAACATTTTTTTAAAACTTTTTTTTGTGAATTTTATCGACAGACGGGAAAACCGTGGCCAACTTCGATACCTCGCCGCTCGCCGCATCGGCTCGGTACCAATTTGCGCAGCAAATGTCAAGCGAAGCCGTCAAGCTGAGCGCAGTACGGCTTTTGCCGCTGACAAGCGAGCGTAGCTCGCGGTATCATTGGGCATATATCGCACAAAAAAAAGGATGACGGTTTACCCGTCATCCCGTATCCTTGATAACTCAGGCTTAACGCCTTCGTTACCAGATTAAAATTAATCAAGAAGAATCGCATCCTCTTCATCCTCTTCGTCATAAATGTCAGTGTCCGCTGACACTCCTTCTGTTTGTTTACATTCGTTATCAGAATCCTCTGACATTTTTACTTCAATAGGCGGCTCCGATTCGGATGATTTTGTCTCGTTATCTGTATCGCTTGCCATGTTCATAGCACTATCCAGCTCGGAACCCGGTAACTGGTCCAGATTTACTGGAGAATCATCGAAGTCAGCATCGTCAAGGCTGAATGGGTCTAAATTACCATCGTCTGTCTTCGGTAATTTATCCTCTTCGTCGTTTTTTCTCGCTTCTGGTTCTGTCTCCAGGTCTTCTTCTGCGGAACTGTTTTCAGTGTCTGAACCTTTATTGTCAAAGATATCTAAGACGTCCTCTGAATCCTCGTCAAGGCTAAACGGGTCATTTGTCTCTTTCTGCTCTGTTTCTAACTCCTCTTTGTCGACAGATTCCATACTGACAGCTGAAGGGCCCTTGTTTAATGCACCATCTTCCGCTTCAGCAGAAAGGGCTTCGTCGTCTTCTTCAGGTTTTTCTTCGGATTTGTCAGATTCGGATTTTTCAACCTGCGGTTCTACCCAAGTCCCGTTCTTTTTCGCCTCAATTTCTTTCAGTCTGTCTTCCAGGATGATTTTGATATAAGGCTCCATCATATTTAATGCATAATCAATATCTCTGTTATTGTAGATAATGATATCGTACTTGTGGTTCTGTTCGTATGCATTAAACTGTTTTGATTCATCATCATTTCTCGATTCAAAATCGCTCTCTGTATTCCCACGCTGCAGGAACCGTTCTTTCCGGATTTTGTCATTAGCGTAGATGTAAAACTGCACAATATGAAACTCTTTTCCGTGTTCTTTTTTTAAGTAATCAATGCCATCTGGGTCAATCACATAAAAATCGCACTGGTTTAAGACCTCAACTGTGGTGCAATACCGACAACCGTTAATTTCAGTTTCAGCGGCGATATCCTGCAGTTTGTTATACTCTTCGTTGGAGATGAAAATATGGTCTGAATGTTCCATATCTGCCAGTTCATCAGGTCTTGGCTGTCTTGTCGTGTATGACTGCAGAACTTTCAGCCCTAATCTCTCAGCCATTTTTTTTGCGACAACGCTTTTTCCTGCTGCTGTTCTTCCTGTTATTGCAATGATTGTTTTTTTCATGATTTTTTTAATTCCTTTCTTTGTGTATTTATGGTTTACGTTAATAATATGCCAAATCCACAAATGACTGAAAATAAGGTTGCTTATTTTTTTATTCTATTTTTTTGCCATATTAAAGATGTAAGAACAAATAAAATAAAAAAAGAAAGGAAGCTAAAAATGAAATACTATGCTATGGAAACGGAAGACGGAGCCACGTTATATTTTGATGGTCATGGTGGAGCTATTGTTGACATCGATATTCCTGATGGAGTTGAGACGATAACCTTTTCTGCTGAAAATGAATTCGGTGGACAGTATCAATGTGTGTATCTCAAATCAGTATTGAAACAGTTTCCGGACGTTAAAGAGATAAAGATTAAGCCGTCTATCTGTAGTATTGAGATTGCGAACGAGATGTTTCCAAATGTACAGATGGTAACATCTGAGAATACACGTTTCCAGAGTGGTCCGCTGCTTATGCACAGACATTCCAGTACACAAGATAAGTACACTTTATATAATACGTTTTGTCAAAAGCCTGGAAGCGTCATAGACCTTAAAAATGTAAATCAGATTAATGGATATGCGTTTTCTGGATGTATGTCTACGACAGTAGTGAATAGCAATAAGATTGATTATATTGAGGACAAGGCCTTTGCTGGTTCGCTATTCGTTATGCCAAGTTATAAAGAGCCAATAGTCATGGCGGGTTCTGTACTTGCAAACATCAATCCAAATGCGCCTGAGATTTATATTGGAGATGCTATTTCCTACATCAGCCGTTATGCAGATTTTAGCAATGTAAAAGTAATCCACTTGGATAGATTCAAAAGCATAAACAAGTTATTCTCGCCTTCCTGTCCGGATGGATGCGAATTATTCATAGATGAAGTAGAAAAAACTTCAGTATATGATTTTACAAAATGTTACAAACAGAACTATAACGGATACAATTTTAGTGCATTTCACATAAATAAAGAGAATCCATATTATAAAACCGTTGATGGTATCCTCTATTCCAAGGATGGAAAATCGCTGATTCTTTGTCCGCGTGGAAAGGACGGTACAGTAGATATACCGGACGGTACAGAATATATATGCGAAAAAGCATTTTCAAAAAGTCATATTTCAGCTGTAAAATTCCCGGATTCATTAAAGGAAATAGGTCCATTTGCTTTTGACTGCTGTGAGAACCTCGCAAATATTGATTTTGGTCATGGAATTCGGCATATCGGTTCTGAATCTTCAAGTAATATTTTTAGAAGTTGTGCCTCAATTGAAAAAGCAGATATCCCATCACAGGTTGAGTCTATTGGAAACAGATTGTTCCTAAATTGCCGTAACCTCAAAGAAATCATATTTCATAATGGGCTTATATCTATCGGCGAACTGGCTTTTGTTGATACAAAGGTGGAAAGGTTATCGATACCTGCGACAGTGGAACGGATTGGTGTAAGCGCTATGAGCGAAGTAAAAGACATCAAGATTGCAAAAGGAGGTAATCCATTTGGACTAATCTGTGCTGTTACGAAAGACCCGTCTTTAGAATCAAATGCTGAAAAGTTATCAGATATTGTCAAGATTGAATATGAAGGAGAAGGGGACTTATATCTTCCAAAATATATGACAAACGAAGGCATTAATAAAGTCAGCAGTGAGATTTCTGTTTATGGCTACAGCGATGAATTCGCCGGGCATACATACGAAATGGGAGTTGCTTCAGACGTCAAACAAAATATCGCGATTCAGATATATCAGTACACGAAAGATTCAGGAATTGCATCATATCTTAAACGTGTCAGTACTTCAATTTCTAAACGTTTATTAAAAGATGGTAAGGAAGAGGCTCTGATTGGATTTATCAAAACCGGATTGATGACGAAAAATGCACTTAAAAATACATTAAAAGAAGCGAATAAGATTAACGCTACATCTGTTTCTGCATATATTTTAAGTATGATGGATGAAGACAGCTCAAAAACATCATTCAGATTGTAAAATGAGAGCCGAGATATATGGTTTTCTGCATTTTATTTTGCTATTTCAGGCCGGATTTTTCCGGCCTTTTTTGTATCTTTTATTTTTTTATATTTTTTCCAATTTCAAGTCCGTACCTGTATCCGTTTGCGAACGTAGACGATACAGACACCAAAAATATTGATGCAAGACCCAATCCAAACAAGAAACCTGTAATGAAACGCCTTGCGTTTGTGCTTTCATATGGCGTCAGCCGTTGCACAAATCCGTCAATCAGCATAGGAATCATGATTGAGACAGATATTGCAAGGCATGGCTTCCAAAACCAGAATAATATGACGCCAGACGATATTCCCACCAATTCGCCGGTGCATCTGGCGCATAGAGGGAATTGCTTTCCGTGGTAAAAAAATGACCTTTCAGGTTTTTGATGGCATCCGAATATAATTGGCAGCCATCTGCTCAGCGTGTTGTTACCCATATATATTATCATTATCGCAGAACTTAATCTATCCTGCCCTCTCCTTTCTATAAAAAAACCAAGCCCTGCATGAAATGCAGGGCTTGTGTTGCTTAATTAGGTTACTGAAAATCATTAAAACGATGCAGAGCCAAGGCCTACACCAATTCCAACCACTGCGACAAGTATATACCACAGTATTACAATGCCGACAGATACTAAAGCTCCAATTCCAGCGGCCTTTGCATTCTTTGGCTTTGTGTCATGCCAAACAAGAAAAAGGATAAGGCCAACAACAGGAATACAGCATCCGAGGACGCCCCACCCAATGCTTCCACTGTCGTCAATTGGCTGCTGTTCGTTCTGTGCTACTCCACAATGCGGGCAGACTGCCGCTTTGTCATCAATCTCTTTTCCGCAATTTTTGCAAAACATACTATCACCTCCTGTTTTTTCTTATTTTTCAGCATGTCTTTCTGACATCTTCGTGGATAACTCGTTTGAGAAATCCTTTGTTAATTCGCCTTTGCAAGCAAGGATAATAGCAAATACCGGATAGACGATAATTAAACCGAGTGTATATAAAGCCCCTTTCCCAAAAGCCTTGCTTATTCTGCTGTACAGCATGATGCTCAGAATGAAGTTACAGATTGATAATATCATTCCAATAATGACAAGCGTATGATTGTTGCTTTTGACGCACAAAACGGTTAATATGTACATAACAATCCATGCTGCAAATACTTTATTATTCCAAAATGAATCAAACAAAAAATAGTCGTTCACGTAAGGAATAAGTCCTGGCCACTTTTTTCTGCCAATCTTGCCAAGCAGCATATAATTTGCAATAAGTGAAGCAATAAAGTAAGCAATCAATACCACAAAAATTACTGCCATTCCAGCAAATAAATTTGAAAGCTGTGAATACATAGCATTTCCTCCTTATAGATTGTTTTAAGGCCGGCGTATCACTTAGCCGGCCTGCGCCTGCTTCTTTCAATAGGCCTATTGACTCTGCTAGGTTCGTTACCAGATTAAAATTAATCGTTAAGATGGAATTTGAAACGAACGCCATACTTATCAGGCATCTCTTCTGCACGCTGCACAACAAGACTTTCATTCATATAATCACGCAGCAGGTCATATGCATTGTTGTCACCGATTTCTTTTTTCAACATAGCGTAGCCGTTCTTGAGAACACCAAGAAGTTTTGTTCTTGTCCCGATTTTATAATGGTCAAGAAAGAATGCGATGACTGACAGGTATTCTTTCTTTTTCATTTCGGTCTTACTTTCGCTGCTTGGGTCGTGCTGGACGCAAATAACCTCGTATTTTCCTTCAACAAAACTCATTAGCCAAAGGCTGTATTCTTTATCTGTATCTGGAAGTGTTACTGGAATGGAAATATTTTTCCCACTGTCATTAAGCAAGACGTTCACGCGGTTCCTTCCAATCGGTCTGATGCTATCCGGCGGAATCTCTACTGCATGGAATCCATATTCGTTCCTGCCATCGATAATCGTCATGCAAGCGTCTGTTAAAAGATTTTCTTCAATAATCAGGTTTACCATCTGTTCTGGGGTTTTATAAGCCATAATTTTATCTCCTTTTTTTTTCTTAATTTTTTCCTGTGCTTCCAAATCCACCGCGGGATACATCGTTTAGGTGTTCCGCCTCCTGGATTTCAAGGGCAGGCATCTTCTCTAAAATCCTAAACTGACAGATACGGTCGTTCTTCTTGATTTTCGTATCTTCGACCGCATATACCGGCATCATCCACTGGTCATTTTCTCCGCTGTATGAATTATCTATGATTCCTACGCTGTTCGTCTGGATAATTTTCCAGTTCTTGAATGTGCTTGACCTTGGCACAATGTGTGCTTCATATCCGTCAGGAAGGACCATTCCGACTCCAAGAGGGATAAGCGCGAAATCTCCTTTTTTTAATGAAATGTCAATCGCACTTCTTAAGTCAATCCAGTCTCCTTTCTCTGTTTTTTTTAGTTTTTCAATATTTTTATCAAAATACTTGATTCTTAATGGGAGCTCCATTTTGCTTAATCTCCTTTTCTCATTTATTTTTTTTATCGTCGGACAGTTATGTCTGTCTGTGACTTTCGTTCTATATTAATATGACGAAAAAAAATATAAAGGTGATATTTTTGCGAAAAAAAATAAAAAAAGATGATGGCAAAATCCATCATCTTCTATATGACTCGCTAGCACAACGAATTAACAGTGTTTTCTATATAGGCATACAGCTGAGGGCAAGAACGCTGCAGGGCGTCCCTCTCACCGTCATAGTAACGATAGAACCCATCTGCCCAAAATTCATGAACGTCATAATAAAAATTGACATTAAATGCACTTACAAACGCTGCGCTTTCGGTATTGTAAATTTGTGCAAATTCCGGTGTATCACTCAGATATCCTTCGGTATCATCTACGTAATGCCCGAACTCATGTATTGTTGATTCCTCTATTGCTTTACTTCGTTGCTCTATATAGATAGCGCTTAAGTCTTCTAAAGTAGCACCCATTACGGAACCATACTGACCGCCAAAGAACGTCGAATCAATATCCTTATCTGTAACATAGATAGACCAGCCGTCGTTTACAAAGTTCTCAAGTAAGCCTTCAGGCAACGCATTTAACAGTTCATTTGCTCTGTCGACTGATTCCTGGCTGACATTTCCGTCAGGGACTACAATGCTGTAATAAGTCTCTTCGTCGGGTGTGCCCACATCTGCTGCCAGTACATTCAACGGGCTCAGGCAAAGACCTGCCACTGCAAAAAATACTGCAATTAATCCTGTTGCTTTCTTTTTAAATCTTGTTGTTGTCATTTTTCTTGCTTCCTTTCTTATCTTTAATCTACTTCGTTAATATGCTAGATTTTAGGATTTAAAGCGGGAATCCTCGGTTATTCTATATCCGAGATGAAAGCGCA
>OLRQ01001987.1_pt1 | contig 13904 bp, 9 predicted proteins | sample 1671971 | NCBI WGS metagenome assembly OLRQ01 (sample SAMEA3136631, study PRJEB25190) | human gut metagenome | biome: human gut; feature: human-associated habitat; material: faeces | place: Austria | collected 2013 | reverse complement strand
GCGGCTTTGGATTTCTTTTATCATTCACTGGTTTATCAGCTGATCCGTGATGGTGTTTCCGATATGCACTGCATGAGCGATGCGTATCTGGCGGAGGAACTGGAACAGGAATATGCCGAGAAAGTGCCTGTAAAGAAGAGAATAAAGTGAGACATAATATTTTTGATTCAATACCATCAAATATCGTTATCTGGATCATGGTACGATACAGGTTGCGGTATATGACAACCGATTGGAAATCACCTCGCCAGAAAAGCTGCCAACGGGGCAAACTATGGAGCGTATGAAAGAAGGCTATTCCAAAATCGGGATAAGTATTCAGACAAAATATTTGTCACAATAAATAACAATAGTAATACGGAAGTATGGAAAGCCTGTATACAATCCGGATATTCCAAACGACACCGCCCACCGGAGTTATGAGAGACAGGACATTGACAGGGTATTAGAGATACATGAGGGGGATCGGCTACCACCAGCAGGACGAAAGAGCCGGGAATAATAAGGCAATGCAGGAGCAGAGCACAGGGGAGAATAAACGGCAGTATCAAATAATGAACATAAATACGAAAAAAGGTGTGGAATTATTTTTGAATTGTGGTAAAATGTTTTAGAACCTAAAAGAAGATATAAAATAAAATAGGGGAATTTATTGATAAGGAGTATTTTTCGTGACAGAAGATAAACGTTCTATTATTCAAATGGTAGCAGGCCTGATCGAACAGGGCAAAAAGAATCAGGATAAGATCGCATACAGCAAAATCCTGGATACATTTTCAGGGGTAGAGATTTCCTCTGAGCAGTTTGACAACATTTTAAAAGTTTTAGAAGATAACAAGATCGAAGTCCTTCGCTCAAAAAATGACATGGAGCAGACGGTTTCTTTGTCTGCAAAGGAGAAAGAACTGGATGAGGTGGATGACGAAGAACTGGAAGAAAGTAAGATTCTTTTGGATATTGATGATGATATTGAGGAAGATTCCGAGGAAAATATCGAGGAAGATCTCTCGGTTATGGAGGGGGCGGATATCACGGATCCGGTACGTCAGTATTTAAAGACGATCGGACAGGTGCGTCTGCTTACCATGGAAGAAGAGCAAAAGATTGCCAAGCGGATCAGTGAGGGTGATCCGGAAGCCAAGAAGGAACTGATTGAAGCAAATCTCAGACTGGTAGTAAGTATTGCCAAGAAGTATGTCGGCAGGGGATTGCCGCTTCTGGATCTGATTCAGGAGGGGAATATCGGTCTGATGAAAGCAGTTGATAAGTTTGAGTACGAAAAAGGATTTAAGTTTTCCACATATGCGACATGGTGGATCCGTCAGGCAATTACCCGTGCAATTGCAGATCAGGCAAAGACGATCCGTGTTCCGGTACATATGGTGGAGACAATCAATAAGGTTGTCCGTGCACGCCGTACTCTGACACAGGAGCTGGGAAGAGAACCTTCCAATAAGGAAATTGCGGAGATGCTTGGCGAAGATGAAGATCGTGTAACGGAGATCATGAGTTTTAGTCAGGATCCGGTTTCCATGGAGGCTCCGGTAGGGGATGAGGACGATTCCCATCTGGGTGATTTTGTGCAGGATTCCAATGCGTTATCCCCGGAGGAGAATGCGATTGCGGAGATGCGTAATAAGCAGATTTCACTTGCCATGAAAGACCTGACGGATCGTGAGCAGGAAGTGATCACACTGCGGTTCGGTCTTGACGGAAATCAGCCGCACACGCTGGAAGAAGTGGGACAGATGTTTCATGTGACAAGAGAGCGTATCCGTCAGATTGAGGCAAAGGCACTGCGTAAACTTGGTGCACCGAGCAGAAAACGTATGCTGCGTGACTTTTTATAACAGGTATTTTGCCGGACAATTCTGAAATTACGGACGTGATTTATGATATGGTTTTTGGCAGGGAGTGAAACTATATGTTTTCAATGAAATCGACATGGAAAGAAATAAAAACAACAAAACCGGTGGATACGGCATTGGGAGATCTGTTTCCGACCTGTTGGAGCATATTGCTGCAGGGGCATGAGGAAGAAACGATGGAACAGATCCATGACAGGGTGCACATGGAGTGGGGCGAAGCATTCTGGTCCCAGCCACTGGTAAACTGTGCCAATATGCTGATGGAGACCGCAGAGAAACAAAAATTTCTGTTTGTACCTCTCTGGCATACGCAAAAAGAGGGGTGGATTCCAAAAGAGGATCAAAATGACGAAGAGGGTGTATGGCTGTTTACGGGAAATCCGGATGTGGATCAGCAGGCATTTATGCATTTTGATGACTGTGCATCCGTTCCACCGTATCCGTCTGCCGCTGTTTGCAAAGAACGAAGACAGGAAAAGAAGCGTCCGGCAGTTATTTTCTGTCCGGGAGGCGGATATGAGATGCTTTCTTATTATTCGGAAGGTGTGCAGCTTGCACAGCGCATGGAGCGTGACGGAGGCTATAAAGCATTTATTTTAAGCTATCGCATTCAGCCCAATACCTATCCGCAGTGTCAGATGGATTTGGCACTGGCTATTATGCATGTACGTGCACATGCACGGCAGTATGGAATTGACGAAAATCGTATTCTTGTGGTGGGAGCTTCTGCCGGTGGGCATTTGTGCGCAAGCACGGCAATGCTGCATGAAGAACTGAAAACAGAAATTTTTTGTGTGCATCCGGAGCTGGAAAAACTATATGGAAGGATTTCTGCGCGGCCGGACGGGGTAGGACTGTTGTACCCGGTGATCAGTTTTACCTCGGAATATCATGAGGGAAGCTGTCGCTATAATACAGGCGGGAAGTCGGATCTTCAGAAAAAACTGTCTGTAGAACTTCATGATCTGACCGGATATCCGCCAACATACGCTTATGCGAATCTCGATGACGGCTGTGTTCCGGCCAGCAATACGACCCGGTTGGACGCGGCACTTACGAAAGCAGGAGTGAAGCATCTGTGCGAGACTTTTCCGACGGGAGATCACGGCATCGGGTTAGGATATGCTACTTCGGCCAAAGCATGGAGCGAACATATGCTTCGTTTTTTCAACGAAACTTTATAAAAAAAATCCGGTAAATATGGGAAGGGAGATGCGGTAAGAGCATCTCTTTTTTCATATTTTGAATTGTGCCCGGGCAAATACATGAAAAATTCCAGAAAAATTACCATAAAAATCTGATATATCGTAAAAAATCTATGAACATCTAAAAATTCTGGGAACTCTCCTTGAATTCTTCCGGTAGGAGGAAATATTTCCTGATGATAGAATAACAACATAAAACATCGGTGAACCATAAAACGGTTACGAGAAGGAGGAACTATTATGACGACCAAAAAGAAAAAGAGTCAGGGAATGAAGTTATTCCTTATGATTCTCCCATTTCTCATTTTGTGCTTTTTGTTTTCGTACTTTCCGCTGCATGGCTGGATCTACGCACTCTATGATTACAAAGCACCGCTGAAACTTTCCCAGTGTCAGTTCGTAGGATTGAAATGGTTTAAGACACTGTTTAGTAACAAGACGCAGGTAATGCAGCTGATTCAGGTAATGAAGAACACATTTGCAATGAGTTTACTCGGTATTGCAACTTCATTTCTCCCGGTACTGTTTGCCGTATTCTTAAACGAGATCAAATGCAAATGGTTTAAGAATCTGGTACAGACACTGACTACACTGCCAAACTTCATCAGCTGGACACTGGTTTACTCCATTGCTTTCTGTCTGTTTTCTACCACAGGTATGTTCAACACAGTGATGCAGAACCTTGGCGTAATCTCAGAACCGTTAAAGATTCTCGACAGTGGCAGGCATGTATGGCTGCAGATGATTCTCTGGAGTACATGGAAAGGCCTTGGATGGGGCGCAATTATGTATCTGGCAGCAATCGCAGGAATCGATCAGGAAATGTATGATGCGGCAAAGGTGGACGGAGCCGGACGTTTCCAGATTATCAAAAACATCACGATTCCATCCATTATGCCTACATACTTCGTAATGTTAATGCTTTCGGTAGCAAACTTCCTGAACAATGGTATGGATCAGTACTTTGTGTTCCAGAATGCATTTAACAAATCAACAATTCAGGTACTTGATCTGTATGTATACAACATTGGTATGACCGGACGAAGTTTATCCCTTGCAACGGCAATTGGTATCTTAAAGAGTATCGTCAGCGTAACACTTCTTGCAATTGTAAACTTCGTTTCGAAGAAGACACGTGGCGAGAGCATGATTTAATAGGAGGAAAAAGCAATGAAGATTAAAACAAGTAAAGGAGACCGCACATTTCAGGTAATCAATATTCTGATTTTTGCTATCTTTGCTATCATTTGTGCTTATCCTTTTTACTATCTGATCATCAACTCGATCAGTGCAAACGATCTGAGTGCAAGTGGTAAAGTAAATTTTCTGCCGCATGGTTTTCAGCTTGAGAACTATGTAAAAGTATTCCAGCTGAATGGTCTTGGAACCGCAGCAATGGTATCCCTTGGAAGAACTGTGATCGGTACAATCTGTACGGTACTTGCTTCCGTTTATCTGGGATTCATGTTTACCCAGCAGCGGATGTGGCACAGAAAACTGTGGTATCGTTTTATGGTAATTACCATGTACTTTAACGCAGGTCTGATCCCAATGTACATGACCATGAAGACCTTACATCTGACCAACAGTTTCTGGGTATACATCATCCCGGCAATTGTACAGCCGTTCAACATCATTATGGCAAAGACTTATGTAGAATCCATTCCGCCTGCATTGCAGGAGGCGGCAGAGATCGATGGAGCCGGAACCATGACCGTATTCGCAAAAGTCATTCTTCCAACCTGTAAACCGATTATGGCAACCATCGCCATCTGGTCCGCAGTAGGACAGTGGAACTCCTTCCAGGATACGTTGATTTATATTACAGACCAGAAGTTATATTCCTTACAGTATTTACTTTATACTTACCTGAATCAGGCAAGTTCACTGGCAACCATGGTACAGCAGTCCGGTGGAAATGTATCTGCCGTTGCGAACCTGGCAACCCAGCAGACACCGACATCCATCCGTATGACGATTTCCGTTATCGTTGTACTGCCGATTCTGTTCGTATATCCGATTTTCCAGAAATCCTTTGTCAAAGGTATTATGATCGGATCAGTGAAAGGCTAAAAGAAACACTTGTTTCTTTTACATACATTCATGTAAAATATTATAGAGGAGGATTTACAATGAAGAAAAAGAATGTACAGCGTGCGCTTGCACTGGCACTCGCTGCAACGATGCTCGCCGGAACCGTAGCAGGCTGCGGAAAAAGCTCAGACAGTGATTCCACACAGGGGGGCAAGTCATCCAATGGAAAATATGCCAAGGAGCTGACGATTGATGTGTTCGACAGTCAGGCAAACTTCCAGGGTGAGCAGACCGGATGGTTTGCAAAACTGATCAAAGATAAGTTCAATATCAAATTGAACATTATTGCACCAAACGTGGCAGGTGGTGGAGATACTTTATATCAGACACGTTCTGCAAACGGTAATCTTGGTGACTTAATTATCACAAATCTGGATTCCAGTCGTTTGAAAGATATGGTGACCGCAGGACTTGTCCTTGATATGAGTGATTATATTAAGGATGAGAAATATTTACAGGATCGTATGGATGCAATCAATACCGCAAGTAAACTTTCCGGAACGGATGGAGTATGGGCAGTACCGAGTGAAATTTCCAATCAGCCGGCAACTGAGCCTTGTGAGGCATCTGAGCCAACCAATGCACCATCTCTTCGCTGGGATGTGTACGGAGAAGTTGGATATCCGGAAATGGATACACTGGAAGATATGATTCCGGTTCTGGAACAGATGCAGGAAAAGGCAAAGGGAACCAGCAAAGACGGAAAAGATGTCTATGCGCTTTCTCTCTTCAAAGACTGGGATGGAGATACCATGCAGAATGCAGGTGCTTTCTGTGCTCTGTACGGATATGAGAACCTTGGATTTGCACTCGGCAAAGTAGACGGATCTGAAATCCAGAGTGTAATTGACAGCGATAGCATGTATGTACGTGCATTGAAGTTCCTGTTTGAAGCAAATCAGAAAGGACTTATTGATCCGGAGTCTACCACACAGAATTTCGATACGTTACAGACAAAGTTCCGTAATGGTGATGTATTATACAGCTTCTGGCCATGGCTTGGTGCCGGTGTATACAACACAACAGAGAATACTTCGGAAGGTAAGGGATTTGCCTCTGCGACAATTAAGGATATGAAGTGCCTGTCTTACGGTTCTATGCCGGATGGTAAGATGAGTGTTGGTATCATGGTCGGCAGCCAGACAAAAGACCCACAGAGAATGGTTGATTTTATCAACTGGTTATACTCTCCGGAAGGAATTGAAGCTTCTTCTGCACAGAGTGGTGGTAACTGTGGACCGGAAGGCCTGACATGGGAAATGAAAGATGGTAAGCCTGTACTTACAGATTTCGGTGTAAAGGCATTTGTTGATATTGACGAGAGCCTGAAAGTGCCGGATGAATGGGGCAGCGGAACATGGAAAGATGGTGTATCTGCATTGAACTTTAAGGCAAATGGTATCGTTGATACAGATCCGGATACCGGTATCTGCTACAACTATCAGAGATGGGATGATTATCTTGAGAAGACTTCTACCAAGTTAAAAGAAGACTGGTCAGCACATAATGATGGAGATACCACAGAGATCGAACACTTTGAGAAAACCGGTAATCTGTTAGTTCTTCCAGGAACAAACTATTCCACACCGGAGTACTCTACCGATATCAGTACCATCAAAGAGCAGTGCAAGCAGACAATCGTTGCAGATTCATGGCAGATGGTATTTGCAAAGAATGAAGCTGAGTTCAACAAGATCTTAAAAGATATGCAGGATACCGTAAAGGGTCTTGGATACGATCAGGTATTTGAAGTAGATAAGAAAGATTATGAAGATAAAGTAAAGTGCATCAATGATGTATTAAGCGAATCTAAGTAATTGGATAAAATCAGATAAAACCCTTAACAAAAGCCGGGTGCGTGATGCACCCGGCTTTCTTTTGCTTATAATCAATGATCCTGATTTTTACGGTATTCCGCAGGGCTGATATTTTTGCTCGCTTTAAATTTCTGGTGAAAATAATCAACATTTTTATATCCGACACTTGCCGCAATTTCATAAATCTTCATATCTGTCTGATCAAGCAGCTCGGTTGCTTTTTCAATGCGTACCTGATCCAGATAGGTATTGAAACGAACACCCATTTTCTGGGTAAACAGTTTTCCGAGGTAGGAACTGTTGTAACCAAACAGTGGGGCCAGAGTCTCTAATTTCAGCTGGCTGGCATAATTGTGATTGATGTAATTTAAAATATCATCGAACACACTTGCCGAGGAATTGCTTCCGATCGCGCGCATGATCATATCGAACTGTTCGTTAAAATACAATAGAATCTCGTACAGATAGTATTTATTTTCAATGAGTTCTATGATCGCCGCATTATGTACAAACGGGATACTGGTGTTGCTGTACGTGTGTGTGATCGCCTGTTTGATCTCCAGAAAAATATCTGCCAGAAAATATTTGATACTCGATACATCACAGTTACTATTAAAAAGAAACTGTCGCAGATCTTCGAGAACTTCGGAAATCCGGCGCTGATTACAGGTTTTAATGTAATCGGTAAGTAACGCGCTGTAATGTCTTGTTTTTTCTGCGTCCAGACTTGCGGAGGCGGAATTTTCTGCCGGCAGTTCCTCATAGGAGAGAACATGCTGGTTTTCTCCGCAGAAGAAACGCCGGGACAACAGCCGCTGGCACAGCTCGTAAGATTCGTGAATCTGTGAAAGGGAAGAAACCGTCGGTCCGTAGATTAGAAAGATCGTATCCAGCGGAGATCCTTTCTGCGTTCCCTTGTCATAGTGGTGCAGACAGGCATTTAACCGTTCCAGTGCAAAATTGCCTTTGAGTAATATAATGTCATGATTGTCGATATTGACATGCTCAAAGGAATTGTTGTCTTTGTTGGTGACACGCAGCAGATCACTGAAACTGTAGGAACGAAAATATGGCATATAGCTTTCGTAAATCAGCACCTGATAGATCGGATAGGAGAGCCCTAATTCCTGATAATCAATGGACGGGTTAAAATCATTTCCGGTCAGCAGATCGTATAGTACGGTGGTTTTTGCTTTTTTCAGGTACTGGTTGCGGGATGTCTCGCTGTTTAGCTGAAATTCAATTTTTTCGTGGACGTCCTGTACTGCTTTTTCCAGCTCATCTTCATCAATCGGTTTGGTCAGATAGTAGGAGGCACCAAATTGCAGTGCCGTCTGTGCGTACTTAAAATCCGAGTAACCGCTTAAGATAATAAATGCACCGGAAAATCCTTCACTGCGCGCTTTTTCCATCAGTTCCGTGCCAAGCATTCCGGACATCCGGATATCGAGAAGAACCAGTCCCGGGCGGTACTGGCGGATCATTTCCAGGGCATCTTCTCCGTTGGCGGCTTCCCCGCAGATACAAAATCCCAGGGTGTTCCAGTCAATGATATAGCGGAGTCCCTCTCTTACAATTTGTTCATCATCTACAATAAGTACGTTGATAATTTTGTTTGCCATGTTTTTCATCCTGTTTCCTAAATTGTTTTTGGTATTTTCAGCCGGACGGTCGTACCGGCTCCGATTGCGCTGTCAATCTCCATATAATATCCTTCCCCGTAGAACAGGGAAATTCTCTGATTGATGTTGTAAAGACCGATGCTGTGGGTATCGGAGGAAGGGTGGTTTCTGATTCGATCCCGCAGTGCGTCGAGTTCTTCGTTTGTCATTCCCTGTCCGTTATCTTTGATCGTGATCAGCAGGGTTGCGTCCGCAGAAGCAATCTGGATGGTGATCATACCGTCTTCCGTTTTGCTCTCAAGTCCGTGAAGAATTGCATTTTCTACCACAGGTTGCAGGAGCAGCGGAAGAATCTTGCAACTGTTGGTGTCGAGATCTTCGTCCACCTGAAGGGTGTAATTTACGCGGTCCCCAAAGCGGAGCTGCTGAATGGAGAGATACGTTTTGATATATTCGAGCTCTTTGGTCAGTGTGGTGAAACTTGTGCCGGTATTATCGAGCACGTAACGCATGGATTTTCCAAGCAGTTTAATGGAAGTTGCTACATTCCGGTTGCCACAGGAGAGTGCCTGCATCCGGATCGTTTCCAGAGTGTTATACAAGAAATGCGGATTGATCTGACTGGCAAGCATTTCAAATTCCATTTGCTGCTGCCGGTTGACCAGTTGCTGTTCCCGGATCCGTGCTTCATAAAACTGCGCTTCCTTATCGTGAATCGCATCCACGGTCAGTTTGAGGTCTTTAAAGGTATCGCTTAACTCATCATCACCGCGGAATTGTTCGATGATATTGTAATCGCCGAGGCTGGCACGGTGCATTGCTGATTTCAGGGTTGTAATCCTTGTGCTGAAATAGTCCGAAAAACAGATCATCAGAATCAATGGTACAAGCAGGGCAAGTACCAGAATCAGGACAAATACGGCAACGGTATGATTGATTGTTTTTAAGGCATCCGGGTCCACGGTCCGCACATAAAACAAATTGTTGGATTTGTAGGACTGCAGAGTTACATAGTTGACCAGACGCATCTGGTTTCCGATTTCTTTCGGACCGGTGTAGCGGTAAATATAGCCGGAAAAATCATCGGGAAACTCCATGTCTTTGCCGATCAGAACAGAGTCTGTGGCATAGATGATCTGGGTCCCGTCCAGACTGATGGTTGTTTCATTGCTGGACTGCTCCAGATGATTTTTAATGGTATTGCGGTCCAGACCGACAACCAGAAATGCCTGATATTTACTGGAGGCAACACCGATCCGCCGGATCAGTGTCAGTTCACGGTAAGGCTGCCGGACGATTGCCGTGTATCGCTGCAGGGAAGCCCATGTACTCCAGTTATTTCCCAGGGTTTTGCGCCATTCGTCCAGGACAAAATTCTGCTGATAATGAATATGCTCGGAATTTTGAAGGTTTGGATTGTTGGTATAAATCTGAATGCGGGCAACGGCTGCTGTATTCTCAAAATAAGTCTGGAGTGCCCGCTCCAGAGCCGTAAGCTGTTCCTCGATACCGGAATCCAGTGATTCTGCCGCAAACAGACTCAGACACTGATTACTGTTAAGCAGGGTATCGGAAGATGAATATACGGTAGTTGTGATGTCGTTTAAGGAGGAGGCAACACGCAGGCCATCTGCCTTCTCCAGAGATTCATAGCGGGCAAGCATCTGTTTTCGCACGCTGGCAATGGAAAAGATGCCGATTACCAGAAGCGGAAACATGCCTGCCAGCAGAAAAATACGAAGCAGCTGACTTCTGACAGAATGTGTATCATGTATTTTATTAATATGTAGTTTCATAAAATATCCTTTGTTATAAAATTAAGGGATAATACCGTCTGGCAAATTCTATAAATATTATAGTAAATTACGTCTAAAATTTCTAGTAGGAAAGCACGGATAAATTTTGTATAGTGTGGATAAGGGAAAATAAAACATTCGTATGGCGAAGGGAAAGAGAGGAAAATAAGATATGAAATTCAGTAATGGATGCTGGCTGCAGAAAGAAGGCTGCGCCTGCTTTTCACCGGCAGAAGTTTATTTTACAAAAATTGAAAAAGATAAAGTAGTGCTCTGTGCACCGACACATAAGATTAATCACAGAGGAGATACATTGGGCGGAATCAATCTTACGGTTGAAATTACCACTCCGATGCAGGAAGTAATCCGTGTAAAGACGTATCATTATAAGGGCGCAATTCAGGATGGACCACAGTTTGCATTAAATCTTCCCAAACAGACAGCAATTGATGCCACCGAAGATGATGAGAAGATTGTTGTAAAAAGCGGAAATGCAAAACTGGTTATTACCAAAGAGAACTGGTCCATGACTTACTATAACGGGGATAAGAAGCTCAGTACCAGTGCATGGCGTGATCTTGCCTATATGAAGACGGACTGGAAGGGTGATGCTTATGTAAAGAGCGCAGATAAGGATGCCTATATGAGACAGCAGCTTTCTTTAGGTGTGGGAGAGCTGATCTACGGTCTTGGTGAGCGCTTTGCCGCATTTACCAGAAACGGTCAGTCCATAGATATCTGGAATGAAGATGGCGGTACCTCCACCGATCAGTCTTATAAAAATATTCCGTTTTATATTTCAAACAAGGGATATGGTGTGTTTGTCAACCATACCGAGAAAGTATCATTTGAAGTGGCAACGGAAGCGGTCACAAAAGTAGAATTTTCTGTGCCGGGAGAGAGTCTGGATTATTTCTTCTTTAACGGACCGGATCTGAAGGATGTTCTGCGCCGCTATACGGATCTGACCGGAAAACCGGCACTTCCTCCGGCCTGGACATTTGGCCTCTGGCTTTCCACATCCTTTACGACAAACTATGATGAAAAAACAGTTATGAGCTTTATCGATGGTATGCTCGATCGTGGAATTCCGCTTAAAGTATTCCATTTTGACTGCTTCTGGATGAAAGATTTCCACTGGACCGATTTCCTGTGGGATGAGCGTGTATTCCCGGACCCGGAGGGGATGCTTTCCCGTATGAAAGCAAAGGGATTAAAGATCTGTGTATGGATTAATCCGTATATTGCACAGGAATCCGTGATGTTTGACGAGGGCATGGAAGGCGGATATTTCCTGAAGCGTCCGGACGGTTCTGTATGGCAGTGGGACATGTGGCAGCCGGGCATGGCAATCGTCGACTTTACCAACCCGGAGGCAAAGAAATGGTATCAGAAGAAACTCGAAGCATTGGTTGATATGGGTGTGGATTGTTTCAAGACAGATTTTGGTGAGAGAATTCCAACCGATTGCGTTTACTATGACAAGAAAAATCCGGAAAAAATGCACAATTATTATACCTATTTATATAATGAAGCTGTATTTGAAGTTCTTGAGAAAAAGAAAGGAAAAGATGAGGCAGTACTGTTTGCGAGATCTGCTACCGCAGGTGGACAGAAATTCCCGGTACACTGGGGCGGAGACTGCTGGTCTGATTATGAATCCATGGAAGAAAGTCTGCGTGGCGGATTATCCTTACAGCTTTCCGGATTTGGGTTCTGGAGCCATGATATCGGCGGATTTGAAAACACTTCTACCGCGGATGTCTATAAGAGATGGTGTGCGTTTGGTCTGCTTTCTTCTCACAGCCGTCTGCATGGAAGTACATCATACCGTGTGCCGTGGGCTTATGACGATGAGGCCGTGGATGTGCTGCGCAGCTTTGTACGCCTGAAAGCACGTCTGATGCCATACCTGTGGAAGACCGCGCTGACAGCACATAACGAGGGAATTCCAAGCATGCGTGCGATGGTTCTTTCTTACACAAATGATAAAATGTGCAATTATCTGGATAAGCAGTATATGCTCGGCGACAGCCTGATGGTCGCGCCGGTCTTCACGAAGGAAGGCGACGTCACGTACTACCTGCCGGAGGGCAAGTGGACGCACCTGCTCTCGAACGAAAAGCGCGAGGGCGGTCACTGGCTGCGCGAGAACTACGATTTCTTCTCTCTGCCGCTCTTTGCAAGAGAGAACTCCATCGTCGCCATCGGCGCGAACAACCAGCAGCCGGATTACGATTACGGCAAGGACCTCACCCTGCACGTTTTCGAGCTTTCCGATCAGGCGAGCGCAAAGGTTTGCGACAGCAAAGGCAACGATATGCTCAGCGTTTCCGCAGTGAACGAGAACGGCGTTATCACCTTCAAGTTCGACGGCAAGGCAGAGAACCTCAGCGTGCTGCTGCGCAACGTGGAGAACGTGAAGAACGTCTCCGGCGCAGAAGTCGAGCAAAATGAGCTCGGCACCGTCCTGAAGGTAAACGCAGACCTCAGCGACGTTGTTGTAACGCTCTGATAAAATAAACCCAACACCCGCAGAACGGCATGAAAAACCGCCCTGCGGGTGTTTTTCTGCAACGCTTTATGCGACCAAAAAGAAAGCGCAGAGCACGGGGAAAACCCACGCTCTGCGCTTATCTTTATCTTAGAAAAATTACTTCTTGCTGTTCAGATATTCCTGAATGGCAGAAAAGACCTTGTCAACATCCAGGCCGTGTACGGCACATGCGTCCTCAAGGGACTCGTGGATGGAGGACGGGCAGCCTACGCAGTGCATGCCGGACTGCATCAGCACATAAGCGATGCCGCGGTCATAATCCAGCATTTCGCCCATAGTGGTCTGCTTTGTGATTTCCATCTGAAAACATCCTTTCTTGGTATAGCATCCCATCGGGTCGCCCCGATCTATCCGTATAAATCAAACTCCCGCAAACTTCGCGTGAACTCTAATCTACACGAATTTAGTATACAATAGGATATGCCAAAAAGCAAGTGTTTTTGCAGATTTTTGGCATATGCCTTAAATTGGAAGAAACGACAAAACAGAGGGGTAAATTCAGTCAACTTGCGCCTTGACGCTGCTGCGCATTTTCCTTTATAATCAAGATAGAAAAATATTACCATTTTCAGAAAGGCGGATGATTTTATGAAAAAACGAATGACCGTAATGCTTTCTTTGTGCCTTAGCTTGCTCCTGCTTTTGTCCGCCTGCGCTTCGGGCGGCAGCACGGCAAAAAATGCGGAAAAAGCCGCGGCCGCGCTTGCCGAAAGCATGCTGAATGCCCCGAGTGAGCCCATGCAGCGCTTCGGCAGTATTTTGGAAAGCGGCGAAGAAAGCGCCCTTACGGCGTACAAAGATGCTTGGGAAGACGAAAAGGCGCTGTGCAGCGAAAACGGCTTCACGAGCTTCATTGAAGAAGTACTGACCATGCAGCTTATGGCGGACGAAAAGAACGAGAACGTGAAGGGGACCGCCGTCAAGACCGAGCCATACGAAGAAAAA
>OLRQ01001984.1_pt1 | contig 13926 bp, 9 predicted proteins | sample 1671971 | NCBI WGS metagenome assembly OLRQ01 (sample SAMEA3136631, study PRJEB25190) | human gut metagenome | biome: human gut; feature: human-associated habitat; material: faeces | place: Austria | collected 2013 | reverse complement strand
TCTATAACTACCAGGAGATCCGCTCCCGTCTGATGGAGGCAGGCTATCACTTTGCCACCCAGACCGACTCCGAGGTGCTGATCTACGGCTACCAGGAGTACGGCGCAGAACTGCTCCAGCAGCTGCGTGGAATGTTCTCCTTCGTGATCTGGGATAAGCGTGAGAAAAAACTCTTCGGCGCAAGAGATTTCTTTGGCATCAAGCCCATGTACTATGCACAGATGGGAGAGACATTCCTGTTCGGCTCGGAAATCAAGAGCTTTCTGTGCCATCCGCACTTCAAAAAGGTGCTGAACACCGCCGCACTGGAAAACTATCTGACCTTCCAGTATTCCCCCTGTGACGAGACCTTTTTCCAGGGCGTGTATAAGCTGCCGCCGGCACACTATTTCACCTATCAGAACGGCAAGTTCGAGATGAAACGCTACTGGGATGTGCATTTCAAGGCAGACCAGAAACCCGACCTGGATACCTGGGTCAACCGCATTTCCGATACCTTCCACGACAGCGTAAAGGCGCATAAGATCGCCGATGTAGAAGTTGGCTCTTTCCTGTCCAGCGGCGTGGATTCCAGCTATGTGGCAGCTATCGCCGATGTGGATAAGACCTTTACTGTGGGATTCGGCACGGAAGAGCGCTACAACGAGATCGGCTGGGCAAAGGGCTTTTCTGAGGCGATCGGCAAGAAGAATTACAACAAGGTCATTTCCCCGGAGGAATACTGGGAAAAGCTGCCCATGATCCAGTACCACATGGATGAACCGCTGGCAGACCCGGCAGCCATTGCCCTGTACTTCGTGTGCAATCTGGCATCCCAGTCGCTGAAAGTCGTGCTGTCCGGCGAGGGCGCAGACGAGATCTTCGGCGGCTATAATGTCTACAGCGAACCGGGCGGGTCTGCCTATGACAAGCTGCCCCGTGGACTGCGCCGTGGCATCGGTCACATTGCAGAGAAAATGCCGGCGCACCGTGGCAGAAACTTCCTGGTACGCAAGGGCAAGGATCTGGAAGAGCGCTTTATCGGCAACGCCTATATGTTCACCCCGGAAGAGCGCAAGGCACTGCTGAAGATTCGCACTAATGCGCCGGATCCCATGGCGATCACCAAGCCGTTCTACGACAAGGTGCAGGATCAGGACGACGTGACCAAGATGCAGTACCTGGATCTCCATATGTGGATGGCGGGCGACATCCTGCTGAAAGCCGACAAGATGAGCATGGCGAATTCCCTGGAGCTGCGTGTGCCGTTCCTGGATAAAAAAGTCATGGAACTGGCAGAACAGATTCCCACACGCTATCGTGTGACACGGGAGGCTGTCACCGACGAAAAGACCCCGTATATCACCAAGTATGCCATGCGTCTGGCTGCCAAGAAGGATACACCGCCGCAGACTGCCAAGACCGCAGCCAAGAAAAAGCTGGGATTCCCGGTGCCGATCCGTGTATGGCTAAAGGAAGACAAGTACTACAGCATCGTCCGGGAACGCTTTGAGAGCGACGAGGCAAACCGCTTTTTCCACACGGAAAAGCTGGTGCGCCTGCTGGACGATCACCGTGCCGGAAAGGCAGACAACAGCCGGAAGATCTGGACGCTGTATATGTTCCTGGTATGGTATCAGATCTACTTCCCGGAGGCTTGCGGCGCATAAGCGCTGGATAAAGGAGGGATAGACCTATGCCAAGCCATGTAACCTATGCCTATATCCGGCAGAATCCCGATATCCGGGAGTATATCCGCCGTGCCGATATGTCCCTGGCAGCGATCGGCTATACGGAGCATTCCTTTGCCCATGTGGAAAAGGCAGCGCATAATGCTGCCATGATCCTGGAGACGCTGCAATATCCGGCACGCCAGGTGGAACTGGCAAAGATCGCCGGATTTCTCCACGATATCGGCAACGTCATCAACCGGAACGACCACGCCCAGAGCGGCGCAGTCATGGCGTTTCGTCTCCTGGACCGTCTGGAAATGCCGGTGGATGAGATCTGTTCCATCATTTCCGCCATCGGCAACCACGATGAGGGAACGGCACAGCCGGTGGATGCCATTTCGGCAGCGCTGATTATCGCCGATAAAACCGATGTGCGCCGCAGCCGTGTGCGCAATACCGATTTCATGACGTTCGATATCCATGACCGTGTCAACTATGCGGTGGAATATTCCAACCTGCATTTCAGCGATGACCAGAAGTCCATCGTACTGGATCTGACCATTGACACCGAGATTTCTTCCGTGCTGGAATATTTCGAGATCTTCATGGAGCGAATGCTGCTGTCCAAGCGTGCAGCGCTGTTCTTTGACAAGAAATTCAAGATGTACATTAACGGCAGCAATATTTTATAAGACGACAAGACCGCCGAAAACCGGCGGCATTGCCATAGATTCCCGGAATCAATGTACGGTTTCGGAGAAAACAACGGAGGTACAATATCATGATTTCACCGTATCCGCATTTGATCGACCTGAACGATTATCCTGTTTCCTGGTGGAAACAGGTGGTAGACCTGGGAGAGCAGATCAAGAATCACCCGGAGATCTACGCAGGCGCCTGCAGCAACAAGATCATGGCGACCCTATTCTATGAGCCGTCCACCCGTACCCAGATGTCGTTCCAGACTGCAATGCTGCGTCTGGGCGGCAGACTGATCGGTTTCGATAACCCGGCAAACTCGTCCGTCTCCAAGGGAGAGACCTTGAAGGACACCACAAAGATCGTCAGCGGCTATGCGGATATCCTGGTCATGCGCCATCCGGTTGCCGGTGCGGCAAAGGCTGCGGCGCTGTCCGCAGACTGTCCGGTCATCAACGCCGGTGACAGCGGTCACCTCCACCCGACCCAGACGCTGACCGACCTGCTGACCCTGAAATGCGAAAAGGGCAGACTGGATCATCTGACCATCGGTCTCTGCGGCGATCTCATCAACGGCAGAACGGTACACTCTCTGCTGAAAGCAATGTCCTGCTTTGAGGGCAACCGTTTCATTCTGATCTCCACACCGGAACTGGGTCTGCCGTCCTATGTCAAGGATATTCTCAACGCCAGCAACTGCGAGTATGAGGAGATCTCTTCTCTGGAAGAGGCACTGCCGCAGCTGGATGTGCTGTACATGACCCGGATCCAGCAGGAGCGCTTTGCCAGCCGTGAGGAATATCTGGCACAGAAGGACACCTATATCCTCACCGTCAAGAAGATGCAGGCAGCGAAAAAGGATCTGATCGTACTGCATCCGCTGCCCCGTGTAGACGAAATTGAAGTGGCTCTGGACGATGATCCCCGTGCCATGTACTTCAAGCAGGCAAAGTATGGTATGTACGTCCGCATGGCGCTTATCATCACTATGCTGAACCTGGACACCCACACCACACTGCTGCACGGCAAGACCTTCCCCGGCGCAGCCTGCAAGAACCCCAACTGCATCACCTGTACAGAGACATATCTCCCGAAAAGCTTTATTCCGCTGGGCAATTCTCTGCTGGAATGCGAGTTCTGCAACGAGCGCCTGCTGATGGAACACTGAATTTCTGAATAAGCGAAAAGCATCATTTCCCGACTGCATACACGATTGGACTGGCGTGCGGCAGTCGGGGAACGATGCTTTTTTGCACAAATATATGGCTGTTTCATGATTGAATTGTACAAATTCTTCACGAATCCGGTTTATTTTCTGTGATTCCCCTTGCACAAAAATTTGGTTTGTGCTATACTAAAAGGGTAGAAACTTCCTGTGGAACGGCAGAGGTCACCCTGCCGGATGGAACCGCCTTTCGGCGATGCGGCAGATGCCGAACGCCGGAATACACAGCAGAAACCACAGTCCGGTGAACGGCAGACAGATCTGCCCATAGAGGTTTAGCGGCATATCGCTGTAGTCCCACACGTTCCATCCCATGACAAGATTGTCCGCAACGCCCACGGTGAATTCCAGCGCCGTGATGAGCAGAGCGCCGCAGAGACACTGGAGCAGCCGGGTCTTTGGCGGCGCAGCGGCACGGATCAGATAGAGTCCCACGGCGGCGGCACCGCCGGTGAGGGTCATGGTCCAGTGGGTATATCCACGGCATACAATTTCCAGCAGACTATAGGTAAAAGCCCCCAGCAGAAAGAACCAGCAGAGTTCATAGGGCTTGTGATGCAGTTTCAAGGGATCACCTCTTTGTTTTGATGCTGTCTGTAGTCTGCGCTGAAAACCAAAAAATATACAAAGCGGCATCGCCTGCAACCGAAAAAACGATGCTGTAACTATCTGAGGAGGTATCACAATGCGAAAAAGTGGTATTTTGATGCACATTTCCAGTCTGCCGTCTGAGTTCGGCATCGGCAAGCTGGGCGATTCGGCTTATATGTTTGCCAACTTCCTGCGGGACTGCGGTGTCCAGGTGTGGCAGATCCTGCCGCTTTCGCCTACCAGCTACGGCGATTCTCCGTACCAGTCCTTCTCCGTCCACGCCGGAAACCCCTACTTTATCGACTTCCAGCGCCTGGAGAAAAAGGGCTATCTTGCGCCGCCGGACTATGCGGATATTAACTGGGGCGATGATCCCCGCCGGGTCGACTACGCCAGAGTGTATAACTACTGTTTCCACGTACTCCGGACCGCATACAGCCGTTTCCGGAAGGACGATCCGGGCTATCTGACCTTCTGCGAGGCACAAAAGGCATGGCTGCCGGAATACGCCCTGTTTATGGCGCTGAAAGATGCCCATGAGGGAAAGCCCTGGCATCAGTGGGAACCGGAACTGGCGCAGCGTGATCCTAAAGCACTGGGAAAGGCGAAGGAGACCTATTCCGACCAGATCGACTTCTACAGCGTGCTGCAATACTGGTTCTACCAGCAGTGGGGCGAACTCAAGACCTACTGCAATCTGAACGGCATTTCCATTGTGGGAGATATTCCCATTTATGTGGCATATGACAGCGTGGATGTCTGGGCAAATCCGGAGCTTTTCCTCCTGGACAAAGAGCGAAAGCCCATCGACGTTGCCGGCTGTCCGCCGGATGTCTTTTCGCCCACCGGTCAGCTGTGGGGCAATCCGCTGTATGACTGGGCATATCACAAGGAGACCGGCTTTGCCTGGTGGATCGACCGCCTGAAGAGCGCATCCACGCTGTACAACACCGTGCGCATCGACCATTTCCGTGGATTCGAAAGCTATTATGCCATCCCTTACGGCAACAAGACCGCAGAGATCGGCGAGTGGCGGAAAGGTCCGGGCATGGCGCTGTTCGATGCGGTCAAGGCATCGCTGGGCGATCTGTCCATCATCGCCGAAGACCTGGGCTTTGTGACGCCGGAAGTGCGCAAGCTGCTGAAAGACTCCGGCTATCCGGGCATGAAAGTACTCCAGTTCGCCTTTGACGACGACCCCAAGAGTACCTATCTGCCCCAGAACTTTGAGACTTCCAACTGTATCGCCTATACGGGGACACACGATAATATGACGCTCCGTGGCTGGATCCACGGTTCGCCGTCAAAGACCATCGCTTTCGCCAAGCGCTATCTCCACTGCCGGAGCGCAAACGATCTGCCGGCAGCCATCCTGCGGCTCACCTGGAGCAGCACGGCAAAGCTTGCGGTGGCACAGATGCAGGATTTCCTGGATGCCGGACCGGAGGGCAGAATGAACACACCGTCCACTACCGGCGGCAACTGGCAGTACCGCACACTGACCAGCGACTTTAACCCCAGACTGGCAAAGCGGATCTACCAGCTGAATGAACTGTACAACCGCCTGCCGGAGGAGACAGCGCCCAAGCCGCTGTCGAAAAAACGGCAGAAAGCAGCAGAAAAGGCAGCAGAGAAAGCTGCTGCGGTAAACGAATCCATGAAACTGAAGAAGAAGGAGAAGAAGTCATGATGAATAAGGAAGAACTGAAAAGCGGCATTCTGAACGCCCTGCACGGAATCGACCCCAAGACGGCAACTCCGCAGCAGCTGCACCAGGCGCTGGGTGAAACCATTATGGAGGCAATCGCACCGGACTGGAACAAGAGCATGGACGCACACGAGCGCAGCCGCCGTGCCTGCTACTTCTCCATGGAGTTCCTGGTGGGTCGTGCCGTTTACAACAACCTGCTGGTGCTGGATGTGATGAAAGAGGCTGAGGCCGCTTTTGCAGAACTGGGCGTTTCGCTGGCAGACCTGGAAGTTATCGAAGATGCCGCTCTGGGCAACGGCGGTCTGGGCAGACTGGCTGCCTGCTTCCTGGACAGCGCAGCAACGCTGGATCTGCCGCTGGATGGCTATGGCATCCGCTACAAGTACGGTCTGTTCAAGCAGTACTTCGAGGACGGATTCCAGAAGGAAGTGCCGGACGACTGGATGCGCTACGGCGATGCCTGGTCGGTGCGCCGGGACGAGGATGCTGTTCTGGTGGAATTCGAGGGACAGACCGTTCGTGCCGTGCCGTATGATATGCCGGTGATCGGCTGCAAGACCAGGCACATCGGCAATCTCCGCCTCTGGCAGGCAGAGCCGGTGCATACATTCGACTTCGACCTGTTCAATCAGCAGAAGTACCTGGAGGCTGCCGCTGAGACCGTCTATGCAGAGGATATCTCCCGTGTTCTCTATCCGAACGACGACACCTGGGAAGGCAAAAAGCTGCGTCTGAAACAGCAGTATTTCTTCTGCGCCGCATCGCTCCAGGACATTCTGAAAAAGCACAAGGCAGTTTACGGCACGCTGGACAACCTGGCAGACAAGCTTGCCATCCAGCTGAACGACACCCATCCGGTCATCTCCGTGCCGGAACTGGTGCGCCAGCTGATGCTGCCGGAAAACGGCTATACCTTCGACCAGGCATTCGGCATGGCAAGAAAGATCTTCCACTACACCAACCACACCGTTATGCCGGAGGCACTGGAAAAGTGGGACTGCAATCTGGTGCAGCAGCTGCTGCCGGCAGTCTATGATATCATTCTGCGCATCGAAGAGCAGTTTATGACCGAGATGTACCAGAAGGGCGTGGACAAGGCGCAGGCAAACCGCATGAAACTGGTGCAGAACGGCATGGTGCATATGGCACATATCGCTGTGTATGCGTCTGCGCACACCAACGGCGTTGCGGCGATCCACACCGAGATTCTGAAAGACTCCGTGCTGAAAGACTGGTACCAGGTTTATCCGGAGCGTTTCCAGAACAAGACCAACGGCATCACCCAGCGCCGCTGGCTGGCACTGTGCAACCCGGAACTGTCCGGACTGCTCACCGAGCTGCTGGGCTCTGACGACTGGAAGATTCGTCTGGACGAGCTGAAAAAGCTGGAGCGCTATGCCGATGACACCGCTGTGCTGGAGCGTTTCCTGGCAATCAAGCAGACCAAAAAGGAACAGCTTGCCGCATATATCGCAGAAAAAGAGGGCGTACAGATCGACCCGAATTCCATCTTCGACATTCAGATCAAGCGCCTGCATGAGTACAAGCGCCAGCTGCTGAACGCATTCTCCATCCTGTACCTGTACTTCGGACTCAAGGACGGCAGCATTGCGGATATCACACCGGTGACCTTCCTGTTCGGTGCAAAGTCTGCGCCGGGCTATCGCCGTGCCAAGGCAATCATCAAGTTTATCCACGAGGTGGCAAAGCTGGTAGAGGCAGACCCGGTAGTTTCACAGAAGATCAAGGTGGTATTTGTCTCCAACTATAATGTTTCCTATGCAGAAAAACTGGTGGCTGCGGCTGATGTTTCCGAGCAGATCTCCACTGCCGGCACAGAGGCATCCGGCACCGGCAACATGAAGCTGATGCTCAACGGTGCAGTTACCCTGGGTACTTATGACGGCGCAAACATTGAGATCGTGGAAGAGGCTGGCGAAGAAAACAACTATATCTTCGGCGCAAAGGTAGAAGAACTGGAAAAGATCATGCCGACCTATGACAGCCGCAAGCTGTTCTCTGAGAATGCAAAGATCCGCCGTGTGGTAGAGACGCTGATCGACGGCACCTGCTGTGACGGCGGCAGCGGCGATTTCCGGGAGCTGTATTACTCGCTCCTGGACGGCGCAAGCTGGCACGCACCGGATAACTACTACCTGCTGGGCGATCTGGAATCCTATGTGGCAGCCAAGCTGCGCTGCAACGTCGACTACACCGACCGCATGGCATTCGCCAAGAAACAGTGGCTGAACATCTGCAATGCCGGAAAGTTCAGCTCTGACCGTACCATTGCGGACTATGCGGAAAACATCTGGGACATCCAGCCGGTCAAGGTGGACTGACAGAGACCGTACTGCACAGGAGGTGCTGAAACGTGAGTGGATGGATCGCATTTGGCTGCTTTCTTCTTCTGGGAATCACAGATGCTGTATTTGCGTGGAAACTGAACGGTGAGCCGTGGGCGTTTCTGATGGCTGGTGATCCGAAACTGCCCGACGGAGAATATGTCTATGTGCCGTCCCGTTTTCAACAGGCAGCGAAACTCCTTTGTCTGTTCTATGCCGTTGTCTTTTTCCTGTCGGCATTGGCGGCACTGCTGACGCAGGCGCTCCGGGTGGATGGCAGGAATACTGTACCTTCATGGTGCAGTTCTGACGATGATTGCCTTTGGAATGCTGGCATATCTGGACAGCTACTGTCAGACGAAAAATGAAGTTCTGGTAGAGGCAGAAGAGGGCTAAAGAAAATTTAATTGTACAAGAAAACGCCATGGTATTGCTGCCATGGCGTTTTTGTATGGATTCGTTTTTGAAGATTCCGGTTTACTTCATTTTCTGACCGCAGGAACCGCAGAACTGGCTGTTCAGCGCATTGGGTGCGCCGCAGTGCGGACAGAACTTTGCAGTTGCAGAGGCATCTGTGTTGTCTTTCTTGCTGTCGCCGGTCATTTCTGTGTAGTGGAATTCCGGCTGTTCCGCTGCCGGTGTTTCCACAGGCGCAGCCGGCTTGTCGGCGCTCTTTTGCAGTGCCGCTTTCTTTTGCTTTTTCTTGACGGCGGCGTTGGTGAAAATGCCGATGAGCGCAAAGATCACGCCGTATCCGGCGGGGATCAGTGTTGCCAGAACTGTGGGCTGTACCAGCGTCGGGAGTCCCTTTTTCGTGAAGAGCAGGGCATCCGGCACATGGAACGCCTCAACCAAAAGCAGGGTCACGCCGCAGCCTGCCAGTACCAGCAGTCCGGGAATCGCCGCAGCCCAGCCGTAGCCGGCAAGCATCCTGCCCTTGCGCCAGTGCTTTTTCACTGCAAGGATCAGCCACAGGACAAAGCAGCCAATGGTTAGAACGCCAAAGGTGATGATGCCGGACATTCCGCACAGCATCCGTGCGGCGAACTGCTTGAAACCGCTTCCAACGGCGCTGTCCAGGGTATCGTTCCAGGCGTTTATATCATCGCCCATAGTCCATTCCAGAGACTGGCGGTCTGCCTCAGCAAAAACAACGCCGGTCTCTTTCCGCATGGTGCTGCCCAGGTCGTTCTGCATCAGATCGGCGATATCCTCCACGCTCGCTTTCGGCAGTTCGGAACTGTCGCCGGTCAGATAATCGCTGAGGTCATCCAGATAGTTGCAGAAAAGGGCGTTGAACTCCGGCTGCTGTACCAGCACATCGGCGTATTCTTCCGTCAGATTCGGGGCATCCCAGAAGTACCAGTCATAGAGACATTTTCCCAGCTGTTCGGTTTTGCCGTTGTCTTTCAGCTGTACCTGGGACAGGTCCATCTGGGAAATGGAGCCGGAAAGGGCGTGCTGGGGCAAAAGGCTGTGCAGGATGCTGCTGCACAGCAGGGCAATGCTGAAAAGCAGTGTCAGCAGAAACAGCAGGATCGAGCCGAACACTGCGCCGGCACGGGACGGTTGTTTCGCCGGCTTGGGCTTTTTTTTCGGAGCAGCGTCTGCTGTCGGTTTGGATTTCTTTTTTGCCATATGGATTCCTCCTATTGTAGCGGTTCTGTTTTGTTTCTATGAAGAAAATTATAGCATAGGAATGCAGTGGGAATGTGTATTTTTTGAAAACTTTACCGGATACACTGCATCATCGGCGATTATGTATACTTTTCCCAGCTGCGGATGCGCTCCCGCATTTCGTCGATGCCCAGCACGCCGCAGGCAAATCCCTTTTTGATAAGGATATCCGGCAGGTATTCGTCATACTTTTCGAACATGGGAATCTCCTTGGGATAGACCAGCTCCATGGGATCAAGGGGCTTGCGCTCCTGTTCCAGCAGCACCTGGAAAAAGGTACGCTTGTCCGCTTTCATCTTGAACTGGATGAAATAAGGTCTGGACGGGGACAGCCCGGTGAGGGTGAGGGATTCGGCGCAGCGTATCTTGAGAAAGCGCTCCATGGCGAGAAAGGCATACGTCCCCAGCCAGGGGAACAGGCACCACATATCGCCGCCCAGACAGATCAGCGGCTCTTCCGTCAGCCCGGAGTTCTGCGCCGTGTGCCGTGCCAGCTGTAATCGTGCCGCCGCATTCTGCATGAGATAGGGATACTGCCTGGATTCCTGCAAGACCCGTTTCATGCGTTCCAGAATGTGTGTGTGGATATCGCCGGGGCATTCGCCGAAGTACGCCGGCACTTTGCCCTTGATCTGTTCGCAGTATACCGTGTGCCGCTTGTGGTCGATCTCGTCTACCACCCAGACATGACCGGCAATGGCGATCTTTTCGCCCACCGGCGGCGGCTGAACGATCGTTCCCAGCTCCTGGGAGTTCCAACGCACGGTGTATTCCACATTTTCCTGGAACACGGCGTAGAACTTATAGGAACTGGTGAGCCGTTCGCCGGCAATGCCCACGATGAAACCGCCGGTCTCAGTGCGCTGGATGTGGTCGATCTCCAGCAGATGCCGCAGCAGGAGCTTGAAATCCTCCTGGGAGACCCGGTGGAAATAGCTGAGCGTCAGCACACGGGATGCCAGCGCCGCCGGTGTCATTTCGCCGCAGGATGCCAGGGTACACATGGTCTGGTGGTAGAGCAGGCTGTAGGGCAGCCGGTCCAGCCGTGGCGGTTCGACCCAGCGCTCTTCCAGATAGACCTGTACCAGGGCAATGCCCTGTAAGAGTTTCCACGGGATGGTGGTGGGCAAAAGCGCCCGTGCCTCCGGCGGATCTTCCCGTATGACGAACCACATCTCCGGCGGCAGATCACGCCGTCCGGTGCGTCCCATGCGCTGTAAGAATGAGGAGACCGTAAAGGGCGCATCCACCTGGAATGCCCGTTCCAGTCTGCCGATGTCGATGCCGAGTTCCAGGGTGGCAGTGGTGACTGTAGTCAGAAACAGGTCGTCGTCCTTCATGGCAGTTTCCGCCGTCTCCCGGTAGGCAGAAGACAGGTTGCCGTGGTGGATGAGAAACCGATCCGGTTCGTGGCGTGCCTCGCAGTACTGCCGCAGGGTCGTGGTGACCGCCTCGCATTCCTCTCTGGAATTGACAAAGACCAGACACTTTTTCCCACGGGTATGCTCGAAGATGTAGCCGATGCCGGGGTCTGCGTGTGCCGGGGCAGTGTCCGTTTTGGGGGCAAGCTCCGGCAGTGCCTGTTCCGGCAGATGCTCTGCCGCTGCCTGCTGATCCTGCACATAGAAATGTTCCATGGACAGCCGCCAGCGCACGCCCTTGCTTTCGATGCGTGGGATCACCGTGCCTCTGCCCGTCCCGGCAGCCAGAAATGCGCCGGTCGCCTCCAGATCGCCAATGGTGGCAGAAAGCCCGATGCGCCGTGGATTCACCCCAGCCATGCGGCAGAGCCGTTCCATCAGACAAATCGTCTGACCGCCACGGTCGCCACGCATCAGCGAATGCACCTCGTCAATGACTATGTACCGCAGGTCGTGAAACAGCTTGGTGAGTGCAGCGTGTTTGTGGAGCAGCATCGCCTCCAGAGACTCCGGCGTGATCTGCAAAATGCCAGAGGGATGTTTCAGCATCTTTGTCTTGTGGGACTGGGAAACGTCGCCGTGCCAGTGCCAGACAGGGATGCCAGCCTCGGCGCAGAGGTCGTTCAGCCGGAGAAACTGGTCGTTGATAAGCGCTTTCAGCGGTCCGATGTAGATAGCGCCCACAGAGGTGGGCGGGTCTTCGTAAAACTGAGTGAGGATGGGAAAAAACGCCGCCTCGGTCTTACCGGAGGCGGTGGAGGCGGAGAGCAGGACGTTTTCATCCGTGTTGAAAATGGCATCGCCTGCTGCGACCTGGATGGCACGCAGGGATTCCCAGTCGTTCTGGTAGATAAAGTCCTGGATAAATGGGGCATAGCGTTCGAAAATGGACATGGGGAAACCTCTTAAATGTCAAACTCGGCGAATTCCGGTGCGACTGTGTTGTCGCCCTCCGGCTGTGCCTGGGCATAGGAAAAGCTGTCGGACCGGAGCAGTTCGGAGACGTTCAGCTGCGGATTCTGATAGACGATGTCCAGCAATTCGATAAAGTCCCGGATCACCTCACGGGGCGTGATGTGGGAGTCTGCGCCGATGCGTCCGAATTCGATCTGCAGGAACTGGATGCGTTCTTCCTGGGTCAGCGTCGGCGTATAGCCGAACAGCTGGGCATGGATATCCGTCAGCTTTTCGGTCAGCACCAGCAGTTCCTCGTTGGTCAGCGCCGTCAGATGGATCACCGGGGCAAGCATATCCTTTACGCCCTCTCGTCCGAAACGGCCTTCCGCCAGCCGGGAGCGCAGCGCCTCATAGCTGTATACGCCACGGCGTGTGTCCTCGATGCACTGGGGTGTGCCGCCCATGATGATGCCCAGATACTGCGCCTTGCCCTGGAGCGTGTCGTTGTACATGGTGAGGATCTTCTCGTAGTTATACTGCCGGGTGATGCTGTTGGGAACCTTGTAGATGTTCACCAGTTCGTCGATCAGCACCAGCATACCGCTGTAGCCCGCCTTTTTCAGGAACATGGCAAACAGTTTGATATACTCGTACCAGTCGTCGTCACTGATAATGATATTCACGCCCAGTTCCGACTTCGCCTCGGTCTTGGTGGTGTATTCGCCCCGGAACCACTTGACGACCTTTGCCTTGCTTTCGTCGTCGCCGTCCCAGTAGGCATTATAATAGAGTGTCAGCAGCTTGGCAAAGTCGAATCCGTGTACCATTTCATGGAGCGTGCCGATGACCTCGTAGATCTTTCGCTCCACAGCTTTCCGGAACAGGGGATCGTCTGCGGAAAGCCCGGACTCCGCTGCGGTCTCGCTCTGTACGCTGCTGATCCAGCGGTCGAGGATCAGCGTCAGTGCGCCGCCGTCCGGACGGGTCTTGGTGGACATATTCCGGATCAGTTCCTTATAGGTCGCCAGTCCCTGTCCCTTCGTTCCCTGGAGCCGCCGCTCCGGGGAAAGGTCGGCATCCACTACCACGAAGTTCCGGTCCATCACATAGCTGCGGATGGTCTGGAGCAGAAAGCTTTTGCCGCTGCCGTATTTGCCCACGATAAACCGAAACGATGCGCCGCCGTCTGCGATAATTTCAACGTCGTGGAGCAGGGCGTTGATCTCCTGTTCTCTGCCTACGGTAATATAGGGCAGTCCGATGCGGGGAACTACGCCGCCTTTCAGCGAATTGATGACCGCAGATGCGATTCGTTTTGGTATTTTCATAGTGATCGTTCCTTTCTATGCGGTTTCAGACAGACGTTTCCAGCAATGCTGCAACGTCTTCGGCGTAATCCTCGATCAGTTCCGGCGTGTCACCGTCAAAGAGGATCACCGTGTCGCCGAAATCATCGAACAAAGTCTCGTTGATGTGGTCTACCAGGACGGACAGCATCACATTGCGCTGCCGGAGCAGGTCGGCGTAGGGTGTCCCGTCCAGGAGACAGCGCAGGAATGCAGTCTCAGTCTCGCTGAGCCGGCTGTCCTGAGCCGGCGTGTGTTCCGACTCTGGCGCAGGGGTCGGTGCGGCAATAACGGGCGGTTCGGGTTCCTGGGTCACATCTTCATCCACCAGCAGCTTGCCCTGGTAGGGCGCCAGTTCCGGC
>OLRQ01001976.1_pt1 | contig 13974 bp, 9 predicted proteins | sample 1671971 | NCBI WGS metagenome assembly OLRQ01 (sample SAMEA3136631, study PRJEB25190) | human gut metagenome | biome: human gut; feature: human-associated habitat; material: faeces | place: Austria | collected 2013 | reverse complement strand
GGCGGGCGAGCCATGGCGGCCGGAATCGAGCGCGAACCCGCCCGCGACGAGCGTCTGCGCGCCTGGCTCATCCGCGTCACGGTGAACGAGTGCAAGAGCCTCTGGCGGAGTCTGTGGCGCCAGCGAGTGGAGCTGCGCGAGATTCGCGACGGCGATGCCCCGCCCTTCGAGGAGCCCGCGTTCGCCGAGCCGGCTCACGAGGCGCTGTACGCGGCTTTGGGCACGCTGCCCGAAAAGTGCCGCATTGTCGTGCACCTGTTCTACTTCGAGGACATGGGCACCCGCGAGATCGCCGAGGTGCTGGGCATCAAGGAACCCACGGTGCGCACCCGGCTCGTCCGAGCAAGGAAGTTACTGAAACAGTCATTGAAGGAGGCGTGGGAAGATGAGCAACCAGAGCCAATACAAAGCCATGATGGGCGAGGTCCATGCCTCTGCTGACCTGATTGGAAAGGTTAAGGGCATTCCCATGGAGAAGACGAAGAAGCGCACGACGGCCCTGAAATTCGCGACCGCTACCTGCGCGGCATTGTTGGGCGTGTTCGTGGTCACCAACGGCGTCTGCTACGCTGCCACGGGCGAGACCTGGGTGGAGAAGGCCACGGTCTATATCAACGGCGAGCCAGTGGAGATGGACGTGCAGATGAGCCAGAACGGCGACACTACCGTCGGCGAGATCAACTACACGGTGGAAGACGCCGATGGCGAAGGCGGCGAGGTGCAGATGACCATGATCTCGGAGGGCGGCGACTTCGACGGCACGACCTTCGAGATCCACGACTACACGGTGGAAGGCGCCGAGGACGGTTCGCCGAACGCCGACGACATGGTGCTGGAATCTTCCGACGGCCATGTCATTCTGGCCCCCGAGGGCATCGAGCCCATCGACCTCACCGATGAGCTTGCCACCAACGGCGCCGCCACGGGCACCTACGAGAAGGACGGCGCTACCTACGTGTACCAGGTAAGCGGCGAGCCCGGCAACTGGCACGCCTCCGTGCGCCTTGAGGGCGCCGATGCCGCCCCATCCGCCGCTGCCGAGGCGCGATAGAGTTCCGATAGAACGGTTGTAGAATTCCGCCGCGCATCGTGCGCGTCCCCTATAATCTCCCGCGCGGGCGCAGTCCCTGCGGGAGATTTTTGCGTGGAAGGAAGCGGTTATGGCGAGGTTGACGGAGCGGGCCTTCGAGAATGCAGTGGTGCGGCTGCGCGACGGCCAGGGCGCGTTGGGCCAAAGCGCGTTGGATGTGTTGCACGAGCAGCGGGAGGAACTGGCGAATCAGATGCTGGCGCGGCTGGCGGGCAGCGACGAGTTTGCCGCCATGCTAGAGCGCAACTTCGCACCCTACCGGCGCCTTATGACCTATTACGAGTGCGCCATGATGGAGGTGGAGACGAAATTCCGCGTGCTGGATGCCGAGTTCGGGCTGCAGCACGATCGCAACCCCATCGAATCCATCAAGTCGCGCTTGAAGAGCACCGACAGCCTGGCGAAGAAGCTCGCCCGCAAAGGCTTTCCCATGTCGGTGGATTCCATCGAGCAGAACATCTACGATGTTGCCGGCGTGCGCGTCGTCTGCACCTTCCCCGAAGATATGTTCTCCCTGGCCGAGTCGCTGCTCTCCCAGGATGACGTGCGACTTATCGAGCGGCGCGACTATGTGGCCTCCCCGAAACCGAGCGGGTACCGCAGTTTGCATCTCATTATCGAGGTGCCCATTTTCCTCGAGCGCGAGAAACGCTCGGTGAAGGTGGAAGTGCAGCTGCGCACCATCTCCATGAACTTTTGGGCATCGCTGGAGCATCAGCTGCGCTACAAGAAGGATCTTCCCGACGAAGAGGCCGCGGCGGTGGCCGCGGAGCTGGCCGATCTGGCCGAGACCGCCGCCGATCTAGATCGCCGCATGCAGGCGCTGCGCAACTACTTGGACGACGGGGAAGAGTAGGGGCAGACAGTGCTCGTGCTCACCTTGTAGCCTGAAAGTCTCGCACTCCATATCATTCCCGATCGATAATATAATAGTCCGAACTTCCTTTTCATTCCCGATCGGTAATGATATAGTTCTCGATCGGCAGATATTCCCGATAGGTAATGAGAGCATCATGCGCATTAACTCGATGAAGGTCCTGGGGCAAGCCATTCGTGCGCGTCGCAAAGAGCTCGGCTATTCGCAGCAAGAGATGGCCGACTATTGCGGGTGCGGCACGCGCTTCATTTCCGATTTGGAGAATGGCAAGGAGACCATCCAGTTCGGCAAGGCTCTCGACGTAGCTTCTATGCTCGGGCTCGACTTGAGCATAGACGTGAGAGGGCAGCGCGGTGAGTGACCTGCTCAAGGCCGTCAGCTTGTTGAGCTGATGTTCGTGCTTTAATCGCCTGTGTCGCAAAGGTGAGGGTGCTTTCTTGCGCTACAATGGCTCTCATTCTGAATGAACGCCCGAAGGAGCTTTTATGATCAAGCTGTACGATACGCGCCGCCGCCAGAAGGTGGACTTCGAACCCGTCGAGCCCGGGAAGGTCTCCATGTACGTCTGCGGGCCGACGGTGTACAACCGCATCCACATCGGCAACGCGCGCACGTTCATCTCCTTCGACATGATCCGCCGCTACCTCATCTGGCGCGGCTTCGACGTCACCTTCGTGCAGAACGTGACCGACGTGGATGACAAGATCATCCGCCGCGCTGCCGAGGAGGCGCGCACGGCCGCCGAAGTGGCCGAGGAGTACACGCGCCTGTTCATCGAGGACATGCGCGCGGCCGGCGTGCAGGATCCGGACATCCGCCCGAAGGCCACGGAGGAGATCGGCACCATGATCGCCCTCATCGAGCGCCTCATCGAACGCGGGCATGCCTACGTGTCGGAGGGCGACGTGTACTTCGACGTGCGCTCGTACCCGGGCTATGGCCAGCTTTCGGGCCGCGACGTGGACGAGGCCGAAAGCGGTCACCGCGAGCTGCGTGCCGACGGTCAGGGCCTGGAGGAGCGCAAGCGCGACGAGCTGGACTTCGCCCTGTGGAAGGCGGCCAAGCCCGGCGAGCCGGCGTGGGAATCCCCCTGGGGCGAGGGCCGTCCGGGCTGGCACATCGAGTGCTCGGCCATGTCCGAGAAGTACCTGGGACTGCCCTTCGACATCCACGGCGGCGGGGCCGACCTGGTGTTCCCGCACCACGAGAACGAGCGCGCCCAGTCCGAGTGCGCCTGCGACAGCACGTTCGCCAACTACTGGATGCATTCCGGTATGCTGCAGATCGCCAACGCCGAGACCGGCGAGACCGAGAAGATGTCGAAGTCGCTGAACAACTTCCTGCTGCTGCACGAGGTGCTGGAGCAGGTGCGCCCGGCGGCCCTGCGCATGCTCATGCTGCAGAGCCACTACCGCAGCCCGCTTGTGTTCGGCGAGCTGCGCGTGGCCGAGGCCGATGCGGCGCTGACGCGCATCGAGAACGCCGTGAAGGCGCTCGACTGGCTGCTGGAAACGGGCCAGCCCGAAGGCGACGATGAGGCGAGCGGCATCATCGAGGCCGAATCGGAGCTTGTGGCCGTGCTGGATGCGTCGGCCCTTGCCGACCGTGTGGCCGCTCTGCGCGATGACTTCACCACCTCCATGGACGACGACTTCAACGCTCCGGCTGCTGTGGGCGACATCTTCGCCTTCGTGGGCGACGTAAACGCCATGACCGCCGACCTCACGGCGCTCAACGGCGACACCTATCCGGCCGTGCGCGCGGCTCGCGACGTCATCGTCGAGCTCATAGACGTGCTCGGTATCGACGTGTCCGCGGCTGGTGTCGGCAACGCCTACCCAGTGGAAGTGATCGCCCTGGCCGCCGAGCTTGCCGGCTACGAGGGGAACGACCCGGAAGTGGCCGTGGCCGAGCTCTTGGAGGCCCGCGCTGCCGCTCGCAAGGAGAAGAGGTGGGCTGTGGCCGATGGCGTGCGCAACGGCCTGGCCGACTTGGGCTTCACGATCGAGGACACCCCCCAGGGTGCCCGCGTCACCTACGAGGGCTAGGCGAAAAGCCCACCCAACCAACAAGGAAACGCCCCGGCGCAGGGAGGGAAGGCGCCGGGGCGTTTTGGATTTGTCGGCGCTTGCAAGGGCGCCGACGGAGTAGGCAGCGGGGTTAGGCCATCTGCTTCACGACGTGCAGGGCCTCGGTCATAGTGCGACCGCAGGCGAAGCCGTGGAGCTGGTCGGGGTAGCAGCCGGAGAACACTGAGCCGGAGCAGTCACCTGCCGCGTACAGTCCCTCGATGGGATTGCCCTCGGTGTCAATTGCCTGGCAGTCCTTGTTGATGCGGATGCCGTCGATGGTGGTCAGTAGCGTGCCGCCCAGGGTCGCGCCGTAGAACGGAGGCGTGCGCAGCTCGGAGAGACGATAGGCCTCCTTGCCGAAGTCCGGATCCTCCTGAGCGTCGAACAGCTCGTTGTAGCGATCGCACTCGGCAAGGAAGTTCTCCTTGGCTTGGCCGGTAAAGCCAAGCTTGTCGGCCAGCTCGTCCAAAGTGTCGGCCTTCTGCAGGCGGCCGTCCCCAAGCTCTTTCTCGAAGAACTTGTCCAGGTCGTAGGAGCCGTCCTCGCCCTTGAACATCTGCACCATGTTGCGGGTCATGGCCGAGCAGCCGAGGGTATGGAAGCGCTGCACGTCTTCGCCGAAGTTGCCGTCCCACACAGACACGTAGGTGCCGCCGGGCTGCTGAGCCGCCGCATGGGGCAGATAGTCGTAGTCGGCAGACTCGTTGGCGAAGCGCTCGCCGTTCATGTTCACCTTCAAAAACGGCTGAGTGCCGGGGTTGAACTGGCCGTTGCCGGGGAACTGGGGCATGCCTGCCTCGATGGACTCCTCGGTGTAGCCGGCCACGGTGCCCGGAGCTACCAGGCCGCGGTCGAAGATCATGGTGGCGGAGGTGAGGTCCTTGGCGGCGCCGGCCCACAGCGCGGCCTTGATGCCGCCGCCGGTGTTGTTCTGGTTGTAGCCGAGGGCCGTCACCGACTGCACGGTGACCGGAGACAGCGCCGTGAGCATGTCGGGGTTGGCGGAATAGCCGCCCGTGGTAAGCAGTACGCCCTTAGCGGCGTTAACCTGCACGTAGCCGTTGGAGGTGTTGAAGATAGCACCGGTCACGCGGCCGCCCTCTTCGCGGACGAGTTTGGCGAGCTCGTGGCCGAAGGTGACTTCCTTGCCGGCCTCGTTGATGTGCTTCTCGAACAGCACGTTGCGCTCCTCAATGTCGCGCCCGCCGTTCTTGTCGCCGTAGTGGTGCTCGCAGGGGGAGACGTAGTAGGGGGTGCCGCCCATGCCGCCGGGCATGTCGAACTCGTCGGCGATGACCACGGCATCAGCGGCGGTCATGATGCCGTCGACGAACTCGAACATGTCGTTGGACTCGTCCATCCACATGCGGATGAGGCGCTGGTCGCAGTTGCCCTGGGAGTAGCGGACGATCTCGCCCATGAGGCGCTGGCGATCCACTTCCACGCCCAGCTCCTTAAAGGGACGGGTGCCCAGAGCAGCGAACCAGTGGCGGGTGGCGCCCACGGTCTCGCCCTTCTCGCAGATGATGAAGTCGATGCCCTGATCGGCGGCATAAGCGGCCGCGGCCATGCCGCCGTTGCCGGCGCCCACGATCAGAAGATCGCAGTCTCGGGTCTCAACAATGTCGCCCTCGGCAATTTCGGGCGCGCTGCCCAGCCAGTCGGCGCCGGTCTTGGCGCCCTCGGTCGTCTCGCCGGTCTCGGCCATGGGCTCGGCCTCGGATGCCGTCTTCGGAGCGCAGCCCGTAAGCCCCAGGGCCGCCAGGGCGCCCACACCTGCCACGCTGCCGATAAAGCCGCGACGCGAGATGTCCATAGATTTGCTCATGCAAGTCCCTCCTTGATTTCGCACCAGGTGGTGCAAGCCTTGCAGCGCCGACGGGGGCGGTTTTGCCCCCTCGCTTTCAGGCGCTGCCCTATGGCTTGTATCCTAGCGAGCGGCAGGGGTGCGAATCACCACCCCCGGCGGGTGTTTCCCAAGGTTGCCCCGCGCTCCCCCCGCTGGGGTGATTTGCTCAAGTTTTCCCAGTTGAAAAGCATCAAATGCTTAATTCTCGAGACAAGCCCACCCCCGATGCTCTACAATGGGCAAAATCATTTGGGAGGGAGTAGGACACGTGATAACCGAGTCGGGCTGTGTGGCGTTAAGGGCGCTCAAGCAGGGGTCAACCCTGCGTTGCCTGGCGCCCTTCGTTCTCTTCGCCATCGCAGGCTTCTCGTTGAATGCCAGCGTGTACTCCTATGTGTCGTCCTACTGCGGCATCGCGCGAGAGATTGCCACCTTTGCCAACGCCGTGGCGTTTCTCGCTCTGTTCGGCGTGTCGGTGGCCAAGCCTGCGTTCATCGACAAGCGCCTGCTGACAACGGTGGCCGTAGGGTGTCTGCTGACGGCGGCTGTGGCGCTGGAGTTCGGTCTTGCGCTGCAAGTTCCCTGGGCGACCATCGTGGGCCTCGTCTGCTCGTCGGTAGCTTCTGCTTGGGCGGCAACGCTCATCGCTTGCGCCGTGACGGCTCTGCCGACGGCCGGTGCGGCCTTGGCCAGCGTTGCTGCGGGCATGGCGTTTGGGGAAGTCGCCGTGGTCGTTCACCCGACGCTGCAGTACAACATCGGTACGGCCGAGGTGCTCCTCTGCTACGCGCTCGTGATAACGATTGCCTATCCGCGCGCCGGCGCGCTCCTCGGAGAAATCTCCTCCAGCGAGGCGCCGGCAAGCCTCGAGCTTTCCAACCCCGAGTCGTTTCTGCACCCGTCCCACGGTCTGTTCACCTGTGTGCTGCTCTTCAGCATTGCTACCGGCTACGGGCTTACCCTGGGGGAAGTGGACAACGCTCCGGCGTCCTTCGATATCAGCGCGCCGATGGTCGTGCTGGCGGCTTTGTGGATGATGCTCTCGAAGAGCCGCGAAAGAGAGGACGCGCTGTTCTCGTTCTGCGTGCTGCTTGTGGCGGGCGGCTTCATCATTGCGCCCTTTACGTTCTTCAACGACCTGTCTTCGGCCAACACGCTCATCCGCATCGGCGTGCGCTGCTTCGAGATGCTCGTGTGGTTCGTGGTCATTGCTGTGGGACGCCGCAACCCGCTGGCGCTTCTGCCCACCTTCGGGCTTGTGCGTTCACTGCATGCGCTGGGCACCGATGTCGGCGCCGTGGTGGGGCATACCACCAACAACTTTGTGGGTACTAACGCCGAGACGGCCGCCATGATTGCCGCGTGCGTGCTGTTCCTGTTCGTGGCGCTTATGTGGGTGGGTTTCCGGAAGTTCAGCTTCAGCGCGGCCATCCGCGGCATTGTGAGTGTGGGCGAGGCGGCTCATGGTGCCGCGAGTAGCGAACAGGGCGCGGCAGGCGACGGCTCCGCTGCTGGCGAAGCGACCTGCGGGTCGGGTGTGAGCGAAGCGGACATGGGCGAAGCGCCGCTTGCGGAAGGGGAGGGCGCGGCACCTGTTCCCGGCGGAGAACCGCCTCGGGCCACTATCGAAGAGCGTTGTCGCGTCATCGGCCAGGTCCATGGGCTCACCGAGCGCGAGATTGAGATCTTCGCGTTTCTGGCCCGCGGCCGCAACGGCCAGTTCCTCATGGATCACTATGTGGTGTCGCGCAACACGGTGAAGAGCCACATCAAGCACATTTATGCCAAGCTTGGCGTCCATTCCCAGCAAGAGCTCATCGATTGCGTGGAGCGCGGAGAATAAGGTGGGCCGTGGCACGCCTGCTGGAGGAGGCCCGCGCCACCGCCCACAAGGAGAAGAATGGGGTTGCGGCTGACGGTGTGCGTGACGGCCCGCCCGGCTCCTCTTCTGTCTTCTCGTGCGGGCGCGCATGTATGGCATAATGAGCGCCTGCTAAGGAAAGAGAGTTGAAGCGAGGGTTCCATGTCCATGTACCAGCGCGTCTTGAAGGCGCTTTGCGTCCTATTGGTTGCGTACGCCGGATGCCTGGCCATTGCTGGCTTGGCGCTTATCGGGGTGGCCGTTGCGGGGACGAGCCTCGATTTGCAAATTGACGGGGCGGCCGTGACGGGCGCGGAGGCGATAGCGCTTTGCGCGGCGGCGGGCACGGTATTTCTCATTGTCGGTTTGCTCGATGTGATTGTGGCCATCCTCGGGTTGCGCGGGGTGAGGCGCCCCGAGGCTCTCAAGCCCTTTATCGTATGCGCTTCGATCATTCTGGCCCTCAACGTTGCCAATACGGCGTACAGCGCGGCCACGGGTGCGCTTTCGGGTAACAATCTCCTCAACTTGCTGCTGCCGCTTTTCGTTCAGGTGCTCGCGCTTTTGTGCGCCGGGCACATTCGCAAAGAGCATGCCGCTGGCACGATGGCCGCGCCCCAGCCGATCGATCGCGGGCCCTCCCTCGGCTTTATGCGCGTCATCCAGGTGCTGTTCGCAATTAACATCATAGCCGTGCTGGTCAGTTGTGCCACTCTGCGCTCGGGCACCTATACCTTGGGCTTCAGCGAAGTGCTCGATATGGTGAACCTCGTGTTCGACGGCGTGAGCTTCTGGCTCATCATGCAGCGCTCGCGGGGCGCCCGCTACTGGATCATCGGTTTCTCGGCATTCAATATCGCGGCGGGTACGATATACAACGCGGCCACCGGCCAGTTCAATGTGCTCGATCAGCTGGGGGCGTCGGCCTTCGATATCGTGCTTCTGCTGTACTTCCTGTTCGCGAAGCGTCCGCGCCAGGTGCTGACCGTTGAGTTCACGGCGCGTCGCTGCAAGGAGCTGGTGGTGCGGGCATGGGATTTGTAGCAGCCGCGCACTTGGTCGTTCTGGCGCAGCATGATCATCTACTTCTGCCTGTTCAGCATCGTGGGGCACTGGATGGAGGCGGGTTTCTGCCTGTTCATCAAATGGGGAATCGTGCCGGGCATTTACGATCCGAATTCCGGCATTTGGCACGACTACCTGAATCCGTTCCCCGTGTACGGCGCCGGCATGGTGGCCTGCGCCGTGCTGCTGTTCCCTATCAAAAATCTGCTCGAGGAAAAGCTCGGCGGCATCGCTAAGCCGCTCGTGGCCAGCTTCATAGTGAATGCGCTCGTCTGCGCGGTCATCGAGCTTGTCTTGGGGCTCACGTCGAACATGCCCGACGCCAACGGAGTGTACCCGCTGTGGGATTACTCCACCATGCCCTTCAACTTCATGGGGCAGATCTGTTTGCAGAACACCCTCCTGTTCGGTGTGGTGGCCACGCTCATGACCTGGGTGGTGTACCCGGCGCTGCAGCGAGAGTACCTGAAACTTCCCGAGCCCATGCGGCAGACGTTCTTCGTGGCCGTGCTCGTGTTCTACGCCATCGTGGTCTGCCTGTACGTCATCAATATCACGCTGCCGGTGTAAGCGCGAGAGCTGTAATCCGAGTCGCGCGATGGGTCGCGCTTGAGGGCGACGGTGCAAGTGTTGCGGTTCAATCTGGAGGCGGCTATTGGCGCGAACCTTTCGATCCGGGGCCTTCCGGACGTATTGCTGCGCTTTTCGGGTGAAGCGGCCTGCTATCGCGTAGAATGGACGCATGGACGAACGAATTCATATGGAGCTTTTGGCGCCGGCGGGCGGTATGGAGCAGCTGCGGGCCGCCGTGCAGTTCGGGGCCGATGCGGTATATTTGGCGGCCGACCGGTTCGGCATGCGGGCCCGGGCGGCGAATTTCCGCTTGGACGAAATTCCCGCTGCGGTGGCTTTCGCCCACGACCACGGCGTGAAGGTGCACGTCGCTTGCAACATCCTCATGCATCCCGGCGACATCGACGAGTTGCCGGCGTTCTTCCGCGCCATGGACACAGCCGGAGTGGACGCCTTCATCATCGGCGATTTGGGCGCCTTCGCCGTAGCCGGTGAGGTGGCTCCGAGGGTGGAGCGCCATGTGAGCACCCAGGCCTCGGTGGCCAATGCGGCGGCAGCTCGGGTGTGGCATTCCCTCGGCGCGAGCCGGGTGGTGTGCGCCCGCGAGATGTCGCTCGCCGATATCGCCCGCCTGCGTCAGGACGCGCCGCCGGATTTGGAGATAGAGGCCTTCGCCCACGGCGCCATGTGCATGGCCGTCTCGGGCCGGTGCCTCATCAGCAGCTATCTCACCGGCCGCTCGGGCAACAAGGGCCACTGCACCCAGCCCTGCCGCTGGAGCTATCAGCTCGGCACCGCTGCTTTTGAGGAGTTCGCGCCGCCGGAAGCTCCTACGGGATTCCTTCTGGAAGAGGAGAAGCGCCCCGGCGAGTTCTTCCCCATCGAGGAGGACGACCGCGGCACCTTCATCATGAACGCGAAGGACATGAACATGCTCGCGCATCTGCGCGAGCTGGCCCGCGCGGGAGTTGATTCCATCAAGATCGAGGGCCGCAACAAGAAGGCCTTCTACGTGGCCAGCGTCGTGGGCGCTTACCGCCGCGTGCTCGACGGCGAGCCGCCGGCGGCGGTGGCCGACGAGCTGTTGGCCGTGTCCCACCGTCCCTACGGCACCGGCTTCTACTTTTCCGAGGCCGAGCAGGCTCCCGCTTACGACGGTTACGAACAAGAGACCATGCACGTTGCCGATGTCGCAGCGTGCCGGGACGGTTTTCTCTATGTGCTGTGCCGCAACCGCTTTGCGGAAGGAGACGAGCTGGAGATCCTCGCGCCGCACGAACCGAGCCGTCCGCTCATCGTGCGCGACCTATACTGGCTTTCCATCTTCGGTCCCGACAATCACGACGAGGACGCCCCCGCTACTGCGGGGGAGGCCCTTTCTCGCGCTACCGCCGCCGATTGGGAAGCCGCCGCCGTGGCCAACCGCTCCTGCAACCTCTACCGCATTCGCTTGGCCGCAGCATCCGATGGGGTTGCATCCGGCACGTCCGACACGTCCAGCGCGTCCGACATGCGCGACGCGTCCAACGTCTCCGTCGCGTCCGACATGCGCGACGCGTCCAACGTCTCCGTCATGTCCGACACGTGCGGCGCTTCCGGTGGTTCCGCGCCATGCGCCCCTTCTCTCAGCGCTCACGTGTCCGAAGGCTCCTTCCTTCGCAAGCGCACCTTCCGCCGTTCCGCCCGCCACGGCTAGGCCGTCAGCAATTTCTTCTTCGTCTCGGAGAGAAAAAAGCGAGTTGTTAGGGTTTGCCTATGGGAAGCGAAGGGCCGTTGAGAATCAAATAAATGTAATCATTTTAATAATAAATGAAATTCGTTTTTCAAGACGAATAGATCCGACAGGGTTCCGGCAGCAAACCCTAACAACTCGAAAATATCGTCCTCGGACGGGTGAAAAATTGTTGGGGCTCAAACGAGTGAAAAATTTTCCGGGCCCGTGATCAATCGCGAAGTTGGCGGCGCCGCGCGCAAGAGCCGACTCCGATGGCGAGGGCCATCGCGGTGACGAGCACCGCCGCCCCGACGGCTCGATCGCCGGTCTCTGCCAGGCGGTGTGGGCCCTTGCCGGTCTCCTCGCTCGGGGCTTCGCCGTCCTCCTCGCGCCGGGATTTCGCCGCACCCGAAGGCTTATATCCCACTGCGAGCCCTCCTCGCTTTCGCGGACTATTTCCTCTACTGCGGCGTAGCGCTGGTCCGCCGGAAGTTTCACCGGGTCTTTCAGTTCCAAGGTGCGGCAGCCGGGTTGCTCCAGGACAAAGGACTCTTCCGCCGCGAGTTTGCCGTCGGTGGGCACCTCGTCGCCGTCGTCGAGGAAATACACGCGCACGGTTGCCGCGACCGGTGCGTACATCGTGAAGAGTGTGGTGGCCCGCAAAAGCTCCGGCCCCTCGGAGGTGAAGACGTTGGCCGCCGCTGCGGGCTCTTCTGAGTTGGGGATCAGGCCCGCTTCTGCCCACCCCAGGTAGTCGTACTGGTGATTGAAGTCGTAGCTCTCCTCGACGGGCGTGACGTGCCATGAGGCGAAATTGCCAAGGGATCGGTCGTAATAGGACACCCAGAAAAAGCCGGAGCCGTTCTTGTCGGGATCGATGTCGCCATCGGAAAGCGGCAGCCCCCAGGGGGAGGCCCAGTAACTGTGATATCCCGTATCTGCGGCGTACATTTGGGCCGAGCCCCAGCTGTTCTTCACAAGCCACGCGCCGTTTCCGTCGGGCGCGCCCGCTTGGCCGGAGAAGTTGGACGCCGGATAGTCGTCGTCCCAGCTCACGATGGTCACGACATGATTGGCCTGGTAGGGATCGGCGTCGTTGTACTGGCACCATTCGTTGTAGTTCGTGAACTCGCCGGTGCCCGCATCGTCCGGGAGGCTCTGCTCGGCCGCGATTCCCACCTCGACGGCTCCTGTTTCGACGAGCGCCCGCTTGATGCCGTCGTTGGCCTCGGCGTCGAAGTGGTCGAATGTCAGTTTGCTTTCACCGTCGGCGATCTCCTCGGAAAACACCGAGGGCTCGTCGAGCCATACCAGATCACTCACGCGGTAGCCCGTGTCCACGAAAGTTCGCGAGACGTTCTCGTCCAGGCTCCAATTGGCCTCATAGGTGATGTCGAAGTTCGACCAGTCGTCGTTGTCAGTGGCGAAGGCGAGGCCTCCGCCCTCAAGGGGGCGCTGGAACGTGTAGGGGAGCTTTTCCTCGGTCGTCAGGCTCTGCCACGCGAACAGCTGCACGGGCATCGTGATGGAATTGGCGCCTGTCAGCTGGTTCGCACCCGTTCGGGGCTCGATGTAGAGCCCCTCTCCCGCCTGCCCGGGCGCCGACTCATCGCTTTGGCACGCGAAGGCGTACCAGGCGAGGGCGTGTTCCGAGAGATCGGGCTTAGAGGGCAGGCCGTACAGCTGGGGAGTAGCGTGCTCTTGCGGCGCTGGCAGCGTACCGGCGGTCCGTTTCTGGTGCTTCAAGATGGAACTCTCGATGGCACTGGCTGAGGCAAAGGCCCAGCAGACAGGAAAAGCCGCCTGGTCTTTCGGATACGTGACCGTTCCTTCATTGGTGAGGTAATAGGACGAGGGCAGGGGATCTGCTGCGGCTATCTTCTCATGGATGACGTGCGCTGGTAAGCGGGATGTCGGATTTTCTCGTCATCCCCGAGCATCCATGCTAGGATGCTTGAAAAGCGGCAGGAACGGGAAGGGATGCGATGATCACCGTCGGCGATGTCATGAATATGAGGGCCTTCGACAGCATTTGGCTTGCGGCTCCCTGCGAGGGCGCGGCCGTGCGTGAGGTCACGGGCGTGGGCACGCTCGACCACGAGCCGTTCACGGGCGGCTACGAGGTGTTCACCCAGGGCGAATTCGTGTTCACCACGCTGGGTTTCGCCGGCGTGCACCCCGATCTGGCCGAAGAGGCACTGCTTGCGCTCATCGAATGTGGCGTGGCAGCGGTGGCCGTGAAGCCGGTGGTACTGAAGGAGCTGCCGCCATCGGTGGCACAGGCCTCGGCCGCGCGGGGCGTGCCCGTGTTCTTCTACGAGGGGCGCTACATGGAGCGGGTCATCGCCGACCTCATGAACCTGCTCGACGACGACGCCGCCGAATGGGAGCGTAACCACCTGATCGATCTCATTCTGGCGCCCTCCGACGAGCACGCCGTGCGCTCCACGTTCTTCACTATCGCAGGGGTCACGGGTGCCACCATCCAGTGTTTGGCCATACGCCCCGTCACCGACGACGGGGCGTCGCTGCGCGCGTTGCAGAAGGTGGTGGAAGGGGTGCTTGCCGGCTATGGTGAGCGCTGGGACGACGTCGGGCGCACGTTTGTGTGCCGCTATCGCGAGATGCTTCTGGGGTTCGTCTCCTTCAAGAGGCCCCCGCTGAAGACCGTCGCCATCTCCGACGCCGACCTGGCGAAATGTATCGCCACGGCCGGGCCTTTGGTGTGCGGCATCAGCCAGGAGGTGAGCCTGGGGGAGGGGGATCTGGCCGTGCGACAGGCTATGGCCGCTCTGCGCACGGCCGAGCGTGAGGACGCGGGCATCGTGCGGTGGACGACCTTGCGCTTCGACGCCTTCCGCGCGGCGGCCCGA
>OLRQ01001975.1_pt1 | contig 14011 bp, 18 predicted proteins | sample 1671971 | NCBI WGS metagenome assembly OLRQ01 (sample SAMEA3136631, study PRJEB25190) | human gut metagenome | biome: human gut; feature: human-associated habitat; material: faeces | place: Austria | collected 2013 | reverse complement strand
GGCGGTCTCTGCGCTCACGCGGGCGGTCTCTGCCTGCGCACGGTCGTCCTCGGCGCTCACGCGGGTGGTCTCGGCAGAGACGCGGCCCTGCTCGGCCTGCTGGCGTTTTGCCTCCTCGCCTCTCCATTCGGTCGTAGAATCCTCCATATCCGCAAACGTCTCCACAATCTCGTTGAACTGCGGAGCCACGCATTCCCGCACCAGACGGTCAAACACACGTTTGTTCTCGTCTGCCGTGCCGGTCAGCGTGTCCGGGGACGCAATAACGCCCTTCTCCGCAATCTGCGCATCGGTAATTTTGTAATCTCTAATACTCACGCGCTTCTCTCCTCTCCAGCTTCAATGTACTTCACCAGAATCTCATAAATACCAAAACCCTCGTTGAGCGCATCCGAGACGAAAATAAACTGAATCATTTTCCACTTTTTCTTCTTCACGCGGAACTGGCGCACACTGTTCGCGCTCGTCTCAAACGTGAACCGCTCAAAGTTGATATCCTCAAAGGAAAGCCTGTCCGCGTAAAACTCGCGGTACAGCCGGCCGCTGTCGCGTTCCGTGCGGATATACAGATCGACTTTCGAGCGCGCATAACGCTTGAGGTGTACCGCCGAGCCTCTCTTTGGCATGGTCTTGAGCATTGCGATATTGCCCATGCTGTCGAGCTTCGACGCCCATTCCGCGTGAATCGGTTTGCCGTCATCGTTGTACGCACGCATGAGGATTTCGTTTTCCGCGGTCCGCATATCGTCATTGAACTTGCAGACCTTGCCGTCTGCGGTGCCGAAATACATGGTCTGCTGATCCGCGCGCAGCACCCGCGCCGGAATATTGGTCCAGTAGTACCACTCATAACCGTTGTCGCTTTTGTCCTGGTTACCGTCCGCGACATAAGCGCGTCCGTCCACAACGAGTACATACCACCCGCGCCAGGTGGCGGCCACCGCATCCGCAAGGCCGTTTTCCTTGGTGAGCTTCGGATTGACACGTCTCGACCGGCAGAATAACTGCCGTACCTGCATGTTGTTGTAGTAAGTTGTCGTCGGGGCATACACGCCGCGTGGACTCAGGTACAGCGGATCGTCGTTGAGGTTTGCCGCCGAGTACCGCGCGACCGCGCCGTAACCCGGCACGCCCTCCTTGAGCGGGAACGCCGCAACATCGTTGCTCACAACGCCCGCGTGGTGCCAGATCGTACCTTCCTGGCGATTATCCTTCTTGATGATAAGCAGCTCGCCCTGCGCTTTCAGATAGCACATGATCGGGAAATCGCTCGAACCCACCACAGAATAGTTAATGTCGGGGAAATATGTCGGGTCTGTCAGTCCAGAGAACCACTCCGTGTTTGCATATTTGCCGTTACCAGAAAAGAATACGCGGTCGCCCGAGCCGTCCATGCCGTAAATGGCAAAGATGGTGCAGCCGAGGATCTTCTTCCGATCCTCCGTCGTTTTTGCAAATCGAATCTCAATGTTGGAAGTGCCCGCGTTCTCCGGTGCCTTGGGCGCGGTCTTTAGTGTCACCGTGCCCTTTTCCGCATCAAAGCTCGCCACCTCGAGCGTATCGCCCGTGATATGGTATTTCGCGGTGATGGTCTGCTCCTTGTCAATGCCGGTGACATCCAGCTGAAACGTCTTGCTGCTCCCGTCCCCGACAAAGCGGTTGCGTCTCCACTTGCAGAGCATGTTTACCTTCTCGTAGGCTTCACCGCCGCCGGACGGCTTGCGCTGATAGCTCGTCAGCGGGCAGTACGCCGTATCATCCCCGACGTGCTTCGCGTCCTTGCCGTCATATACCAGATATTCCGACCCGGTTAAAATGTACAGCTTGCCGTTGAGGTAAAAGCCCTGCGAGCGTCCGCCGCTCCTCAGTCCGGTCAAAAGTATCTGCTGACTGTCCGAGATCGGCAGATAGGTGCTCTCGTTCAGTCGTACCTTATACAGCGTATCGCCCGCATGGATGATCATCGTGCGGCCGGTCTCGGTCGTGGCCTCATACGGGAAAATACCCGCAATCGGCTTGTCACTGCCGAGGTCAACAACTGTGCGCCAGCCCCACCGGCGTTCGGGCGCGCCGCCCTCGTCCGCGATAACGTTCACCGCACGCGGACTTCTGCCGTCATCAATCTGCGTCTCATCGGTCGAATAATCGACGCCACGAAACCGCTTGTAACTCTTTCTGCCGATGGTCGGCGTGGAAAAGTCGGGAACCGTCATGGTTTTCATTCTTCGTCACCGTCCCCATATCCGAGCACCGCAGGCGCGGCTTCCTCAAGCGCCTCGACAAAATAGTTGCGCTCGAGCACCATCTGCGCCTGCTTGTCCTCCTCGTCGATCATCAGCGCCGAGGCGAGGCCGTGCGGCAGTGCGCCGCGCGTGATCCGGTCGTCCCAGTCGATAACCGTATCGTCTATTGCATTGATTTCCGGCGCGCTTGCGAGTTCCTCGCGTCCGTCTGCGGCGCGGATAGCGTTCTCATACGGCAGCGCCTCGATCAGCAGCCGCTCAAGCAAAAGCGGCGAATACGTGTCATAGTCCGTATCGCCGCCCTTGCTCGTAAACAGAATGGCGGCTGCCAGATCGAATATTTTCCTAACTGTTGCCATTCTTTCCTCCTAAAAAAAATGCAGGGCACGCGTCAGCCCGCCCTGCGGTAAATCACTTATCCGTAGCCTCAGCCACATCCGACGTCAGCTTGCCGCCCTTGCCGAACGCAACCACGCGGATGGTCTCGCCCGCCTTGGTGGCAACCGTGCCGCCGGTGGCAACCGTCTTGCGGTTTGCCGAAAAACGCGGGTCCGAGCCGTCCAGGGTGTACCAGATTTCGTCCGCACCTGCCGCCGTAACGGTCGCACTATGCGAAGCGATCGCTACGGTGCACGCCTGCTTGCTTGCGGTCTTACCGATGATAACAACCGCGTCTGCCTTGCTTGCCAGTACGAACAGGTCGTAGGTCTGGCGGCCTTCGATCAGCGCACCGGAAATGCCGGGCGGGTCCTGGTGTACCTTAGTATCGTTAATGCGGTACGGGAACGCCGCTGCACTCTCCTGCATGGCGATCATGTAAACATCGGTCGGGAACATGTTGGAGGGAACCTTGACCACGGTAAAGCCCGCGATCTGACCCACCGTGCCGGTCGGCAGCTGCTTGCCTGCCAGATTGTCCAGGCCCTTCCACTCGTCGGACAGGATGATCTTGGGATAGTCCTTTGCGCGGACGAACAGCACGCGGCCGTTCTCCGGCACGAGCTTCTCATCCATGTAGGTAGCCGCATCGTATGCCATGGTAACGATGGTGTCCTTTGCCGGCTCTGCGGCAACGCCGGAAACGTGGCCGTACTTGGCAAGCTGGGAGAAACCGTACTTGTCACCGGTCGGCACGCAGCGCTCTGCGATCTGCTGACGCAGCCACTGGCCGCTCTTGTTGGAAATTGCCTGCTCGGACGCATCGCCCTTGTCCACAACGCCGTTAAAAGACTTGTCCTGCGTCATGGTGTACTCAACAACGGTGTCCTGTACGTCCTTCGCCTCGCCGTAACGGCTGGTGCCGGAGCGGGTGTAGTCCACAACCGGAACGGTATTGAGCATGTAAACGCGGCAGGACTTTGCGCCGATCATCTCCACGTTTGCCTTGCAATGGCTTTTCAGATAGCTGTCATGGGTGTATGCCTTCTCGATCTGCGCGGAATATTTGGTAGTAAGATTGATTGCCATTGATTATGTCACTCCTTTTACAGCCCAAGGAAGCCCTTGAGGAACGGATCGCTCGTGTCGTTTCCGTTTCCTGCCACACTTCCGGGGCTTGTCTGTCTGTTTGTCTGATTCTTCTCTGCGATCCTGACCGCCTGCTGATTCAGCTCAGCCTGATAGCGCCAGTGCGCGGCGACGGGTGCCATGCCCTCGCTGTTCACGAGTTCCATCACGCGCGGCGGAATATCCTCCGGTTTGTGAACGCCTGCGAGTGTCTCGTATTCGTCCCACGCGCGCTCGTCGGCCTCCTGCCGTGCCTGTGCAACGGTCTGGTCGATCCTCTGCTGCATGGCATCAAGCTGTGCGCGCTGCTGTTCGGCGGCCTGTGCCGCGGCTGCACGCCGGGAAGCCATGCGGCCCTCGGCGATTGCTTTAAGCGCCGCGTCCGGTGTATCCGGAAACTCCGTGCGGCACTGTTCGATCTCAGCCGAGAGAAGCTGCTCATTGCGTGCTCCCTCGAGCTGTTCGAGGTACTGCTGCCGGTTCATGCCGGCGGCCTCGGCGTACTGATCCAGTAAGCGGAACTCACGTTCGCCCTTGGCGTCGTAGTTCATGCCCTTCTGAAGCAGTTCCACAGGATTCGCGCCGAGTGCGCTCTGAAGCGCATTTACTGCCTCGGCAGGCAGTAGAATTTCAGTGTCCTTCCACTTGAAGGGTACCGTCTGCGGTGCAGCAGCCTGTGCCGCATCGCTGTTTGCGCCGCCTTCCGGCGGCTGTTCCTCCGGTTCTTCCTGCTGCTCTTCGGCGCGCTGGTCTTCCGCACCGTCCTGCACGGTCTCCTCTGCACCCTCGGCGGCGGTCTGCTGGTCTTCCAAACCGTCATTGCCTTCAAGCGCCGCGAGAAAATCGTCGCCGTTAAAACCGTCCATGTCCTCGTTTCCGAGGCTCGTGTTTACGTCTGCCGAATTGCTGGTCTCCCAATCCATAAGACAAATCCTCCTATATGCAAAAGACTTGCGTCTCATTGCCGTGTGTTTATCGTGTGTTTATCGTGCGTTCCTGCACTCCGGCGGACGCACCGCCGTTCCGTAAGCAGTGCACCCACCCGTTTTCCATAACGCTACATCAAAAGAGGTGAACCCGGACGAGGGTGATATGGCAAAAACGCCCACGCCCGCCGCAGTGCAGGAAAAGAGATCGTGTCCGAGACTCTGACGGGCAGGCAAGGAAAAATGAACTCAGAAACCTTGCCGCCGCCATACAATAGAAAGGAGAAAATAGGTATGGCCGTTCCGTGCAATGCAGGCTCGGTCGTTGGGCATTACTGCCCGTCACAGTCTCGGACTCAGTTGTATTCCGGCGCTCGGACGGACGCCCAGCCCGATACTGGGTGCCCGCCATCAGAAAGAAATAAGGGGAATCAATGGGGCAGGTGAGGTCAGCTCCCGCCCGTCCGAACGCCGGAACAGGGGGTGTAATATCTCGTGGGGTCCTCTGCATTCACGCAGCAGCCGCCCTCAGCACTCTCCAAATCATGCAAAAGACTTTTAATGCAGAAACCGAGGTCAATTCCCTCGTACTCTGCGCGAACTTCCATCGCGTGCAGATAATTCCCCATGTGATGAATCTGTGCGATCAGCACATCAAGCGGACAGTCCGGCGTAAAATCCAGATTGTGAGCTTCTGCTTTAATAAGCATCTTGTGCAGCTTATTATAGCGGATCTTTGTTTCCAGAAATTCACCAAGGAAACGATCCTTATAGTCAGTGCTCTCCGTCAGAGATGCTACATCTTTCAGTGCCAAATCTTCAAAGGTTTTCATGCCGTATCTCCCTTCTTAAAACCGAAAATTCCGGTCCGTCCCCTTGGTGAACTTCGCCTTCTGCGCATTCAGCTCCTCCTGCATCGCACCGAACATGGCCTCAACCTGCTTCTCGGTGTACTCATACGAGCTGGCCGCCAGATGGCCGATCATGCTGATTGCCTTGCAAGCACGGTTCACGCGCGGCTCTGCCAGTCGCACAAATCGTTCCGACTTGCTCTCATTGTTATCCATTCATTAAACCTCCCTGCTGTAATGCCTGCTGCATGCTGGCCTGCTGCTGCACTCTCTTTGCAGCCTCGACCAGTCCTTCCTGATCCTTAACCGAGCCTTCCGGCATGCGGCTGAGGAACTCAACCATATTCGGCATAACGCCTGCCGTCTGCAGATTGTTAAGCGTAGATACCTGCAGAATCCTCGACCAGTAGCTCGCCTCGCCGATATGGATGTTTAGGTCGAGGGCCTCCACCGGCAGGCTTGAGAAGTCATACATCTCCACAAGCGTCTGCTCCTGCGTCTCGCCGGTCTCATCCGTCATCTCGTCAGTGATCTTGACCTGACGCATGCCGTAATAGGCATGCATCATGTCGATGAGCACCCGTTCATAGTCCTCAACAAACTGATAATATGCGATCTTGGTCAGCGCAAGCGGCGCAGCGTTCGCGGTCTGCACCGCAACGATCGCACTGCTGTTCTCCGGATTCTTGACGTTGCCGAGCGCGGCGTCATTCGCTCCCGCTACACTCTTGAGCGCGTCCGTCATTGTTGACGTAATGCCCGTGGCCTCGGTCGGAATCGGCATCGAGCCTGCAACGCCGGTAAGCGCGTCCTTCACGTCGCCGGTCACGCCGATAGAAGTCGCATCCGGGTCCCAGCCATTGGGGAACTTATTGCGGTTGTATACCAATTTCGGCATCGCATTATTCCGCAGCATGAGCGCAAGCGCCGTCCACTGCTTGTTGATCTCAATCTGCGTGTTGATGAGCGGTTTGATCTCCATCACGCCGTGATAGCAGTTCTTGCGCGGCTTCCAGCTGAGATATGCCACCGGATACAGCGTCATTTCCGTCGCCACATCCTGCTCGATCATCACGCGCCCGCAGGAGCGGCAGTAGTGCACGCGGCCATCCTCAGCCTTCCAAAACCGAACCAGTTCGTTTCCGAGACTATCGCTATTGTTCTGCTCGTCATCGCCCTTGTACAGTCCGTCGGACTCGCCCTCAATGGTCTCCCATTCCTTGCAGCCGAGCCGCTTCGCGTCCTTGCGGATTTCCGTCACCGGACGGCGGCGCACAATGATAAGGTACGGCTGCTCCTGCACGTTCGCATTAGATGGATTTCCGAACAGAATATTCGTGTTCATCACCTGTTCGGCGCAGATTTCGCCCTGCACACCGCCTAAACCGGACTGCTTGCTTGCGTCAAAGTAAAAATACAGTGCCGCGTCACCGTCCACGCAGGCGTCACGCAAGACCATGTGGTGCTTACTTTTCAGTTTTGTTCGCTCAACCACACGATCAATGCTCTGCTCAAGGATTTTCGCCGCATACTCTGCCTGTTCATCAGGCAAAAACGGTTCAACCTCCTGATCCACATCGTTCGAGACGATCTGCGCAACCTTGTAATGCACGATCGGATCCAGGACGTTCATCGTGATCGGACGCAGGTTCTTGGATTTCAGTCCTTCCCACTGCTTGCCCTCGACAAAATTCTCGCACTGCTTGACGTTCTCGTACAACCCGAGTCCGGTGTTGTACTGTACGCCCTTCTCGTACTCGGCCTGTATCCTGTCAGCCGTGAGCGTGGTTTTCTGCTCATTCATCGCTCAAATCCTCCTGCCCGTGGGCGGTGCCGTCATAGCGGAACAGATTGTTCACCTCACGCATAATGCGGCCCTCGGTGCTTAGGCGGTACGCCTGTTCCTTGAGGAATACCTCTTTCCAGTGCTCTGCGGTCTCCCGCTCGGTGATGAGTGCCTCGTTCAGCTTGCGGCGCTCCTGCTTGAGGCCGTCCACCTCGTTGCGGGCGCTCCACATCGCGCTGATTGCCGCGTCGTGTGCATCCTTGGTGGAGTCGAGTTCTTCCTGCAGCTCCTTCGCAGCTTTGCGTCCGGCCTGCAGCTCCTGCCGCAACCGGCAGGCCGTGTCCTCACTCTCCCGCAGGGCGGTCTCCACCTTGGTAATGCGGTCCGCAAGCTGTATGCGCGCCGCCTTCTCAGTATGCAAGCGCTCTTCCATCGTCCGCGCAGTCAGCTGAAAGGATTCCGCTTCCACGGTCTTTTGCCGCAAATCCGCGCCCAAGCGCTTGGCGTTTCGGGTCTGCACAGCCGCCAGAAAAGCACACATCGCCGCAACAACACTAATAGCTAAATACATTTCCCATTTCCTCCTCGGTAGTCAGTTCGTTAAACTCCTTCGGCTCACTCGCCGCGATCGGACGGCCGGCCACAAAGTACCGCAGCATGTCCGCCGGGTGGGTGTACTCGTGAGGATCGTTTGCCACATCATCCGGGTGCTTCTCATCGTGCAGCAGCATCGGCAAGCTCTTGATGGTCTGCGTACAGTTGGAGCAGATCATCAAACTCGGCTTGCCGGTGTCCTTGCGTATCTTGAGGTATTCCTTCAGGTCGAGCCAGCCGAGCACGCGGTCGTTCTTTGCTTTCTCCATAAACACACCGCACTCCGCAAAGCGGTCTGCCGCGCTGCGTCCGGTGTCCTGTCTCCGGTTCCAGAGGTCAGGCGGCGCAAAGGTGATCGCATCGCGTTCCAACTCGTCCGAGCGCTCCAGGATGGCGTTAGCCGCGTCAGATAATATAAGTCCATCGTGTCCTTCTCCCAAATCCTTGCCCTCGCAGAATTCCTTGTACAGATACGCAGTGCCGTTCTCATCCACGGCAAACCAGCCGACAGCCAGCATATCAAAGCCGTAGTCAAGCGCCTTGTACCGCGTCCAGTGGTCGGGTATCGGGAACGCCTCACAGACGTGCGTCTCGCGCCGGAACTCGGGGAAATACTGTCCTTCGAATACATCCCAGTCACCGTACAGCATCGCCCGCTTGCGGTCTTCGGGCAGATTCTCGAGCGCGTTCACATAATCCGGGCTGTTGTGCATCAGCGCCTTGTTGTCGTACACATTCGCCTGAATAAAGACGTAGTGTTCCGGCTTCTCGGTCTTTTTGTACTCCCGGTCGATAAATAACCGCTTGAACCATGCGTGACCGACGCCGCCAGGGTTGCAGGTAAAGTACATCCGCGGCGGGAAGTGTTCCGCCATCAGGCCGGAAGAACGGTTGGATTCCGTCATGGTGGTAAACACGTTCTCTGGAAACTGCGTACACTCCTCCAGAAAGATAACGTCATACGCCTGACCCTGATACTGGAGCAGGTCGCTGTCATGCCGGCAGTAGCCGAACTTGAGCCGCGCCCCGTTCGGAAAGATAAACGCCTTGTCTGTGCCGTTGTACTTGGCAACGCCGTTCAGCTCACGCATCGCGGGCAGCAGATGGTTTTCTTTCAGTTCGGGGTACGTTCTTCGCATAAAAAGCACCTGAATGCCGTCATAGCGCAGGCATAGCAGCTCGGCCTTCATGCGTGCAACGTAGCTTTTCCCGCCGCCTCGCGCACCGCCGTAAGCGATATACCGCGCCCGGCTGAGCAGGAAATCCTTCTGCTTGGGGTACGGGCTGGAAAACGTCAGCCGATTCACTCTGCAAACGCCTCCTCATCCGGAGACGCGAACGTGATCTGTGCGCCTGCGCTCTCGCCCTCGTTCAAATGCGCCTCAAGCGCTTCCTGCCGCTCCATCATATCCTTGAGCGTGCCGGACAGCTCGCGCAGGGTGGTGCCGGTGTAGTTCGTCACGATCTTGCCGAGCAGCTCGACCTGAGCCGGATCCAGCGAGATACAACCGTCCTTCGCAGCCTTGCGGACAATCGCAAGCCCTTCGTCCAGATCCTTCATCTCGCTGAGCGTCGCGGCAGCCTTGCGGCCGAGCGAGCGAACAACATCGTCCACGACCTTGTTGCACCGCTTGATCTGCGTGCGGCGGATCTCGCGCCGGGCGGCAATACCGTCCTCGTCTCCCTCGTTCTGGGTGTGCACCCAGTCGGCCAGCGTCGATTTCGGAATGCGCAGCCGGCACGCAGCGTTTGTGATCGAGACGCCGCTCGCCACGAGCGCAAGCGCCTCCTCTTTGAACTTCTGGTCATACTTACTCCCGCGCTGCTGCATCCAATCACCTCCCGCGCGTGTCTTGTTTTTCTGGATTTAAGTATAATCGGGAAAAACGGAAAAAACGGAAAACTTTACTCCGGCAGAAAAAAGCGCCCGAGCGCGTCCGTCAGAACGCGCAGGAGCGCATAAAAAAGGGCAACCCTCTCGGATTGCCCTTTGTCGATTTGTGTGTTATACTGTTGTTGCGGACGCAGCCATGTTAACGCTATGTGCGGTTATTCCCACCTTACCCAACACGAGGGGAGGTGATGCTATGATGGTTACATTTTCTGATTTATTTCAGTTTTGTCTCCTTCTCATAGCTTTTGCTGAACTGATTCTCAAAATCAGCAAAAGAAAATGACCGCCCTCCTCCAAGATTGCGGTCATTTTCAATGACATAACCAATCGGGAGTAACCGTTCATGGCTGCGTCCCTTTTGTGCCCTTATTTTACACCCAAACCACCGTGTTTGTCAACGCCGCCGCAGAGCGGTATTTTTTATTTCTGCTCCCGCACCATGCGGTAAAATGTACTCTTTTTCAGTCCGAGCCGGTCCATCGCCTGCACGGCCGTGATGCTCCCACTTTTCCACAATCCTGTGACTAACTCCCACTCGGCGGGCAGCTCAGTCTTTTTCCGTCCGAGCTGCCGCCCCTGCTTTTTCGCCTCGGCGATGCCCTCGGCCTGCCGCTGGCGGATGGTGAGGCGCTCCTGCTCTGCGATCGTTGCGAGCACCTCGATCATAATGTTGTTTACCATTTCGCAGATCCACTCCTGACCTTTTGGAAAGTCAGCCATCGTGCTCGGCAGGTCGATGATCTTCACGCGCACACCCATCGCCTTGTAATATTCCAGTTCTTGTTTGACCTGCTGCTTGTTGCGCCCGAGCCGATCAAGACTCTTGACGATGAGCGTGTCGCCCGGCCGCAGCAGTGCCTCGCGCAGATACTGGTATCCCGGGCGGTTGAAGTCCTTGCCGCTCTCCTTGTCGGTGATGATGTCGCGCTCATCGGCGATGTACTGCCGCAGCGCTGCAATCTGCCGGTCGAGATTCTGTTCGCGCGTGCTGACCCGCGCATATCCGTATACTTTTTCCATATTTGACCTCCTGTTTGCTCAATGCGTTTCAAAATGTCCTGTTGTCTCGCGGAACGTCCGTAAATCAAAAGACAAGCCTTTTCGCACGCCATACCGATAAAAATACCGCCGTCAATCTGCCGTGCGAAAAGGAACACCTTTTGACACGGCTATTTCGACCATAATTTCCCGACCAGCTTTCTCGGCCCGCTCTCATCGGCATACCCCATCCGGCGGGCGCACTCGCTCCAGCTTTTGCCGTCCAGGTACCGCAGCCGCAGGGCGCGCCGCGTCATGGAGTCGGAAACGCTGTCGATCCACTGCCGCACCGTGTCGCGCTCATCCTGGCACTCGGCCTCAATGGCCTGCAGACGATCGCGTGCCGCGTCCAGTGCATCCCGGCCAAACAGACAGCCAACGCCGTAAGTCTCCTCGATCCGCTTGTGGTGCCGCGCCTCCCGCGCAAACAGTTCTCTTTCTTCTTCCAGTTCACAGACCAGGCTTTCCACCTGTTTCAACCTGTCTTTTGTCATTGTGCCGTGCTGCACCTCCTGCCGCGCAGATTTCCCGCCTTGCTTCCGTCACCGTTACGCGCTTCCGCGCGCTCCATCCTTTGAGAGAGTACAAACAGTAATGTGATTACATTCTGTATTCATTCGTCCGAACCTCTCCGACAAACCGCGGGGGAATTGTTAGACCCCCTACAAGGCTGTCAGGCGGACCCGGCCGCCGATATCTTAAACTTTTCTTTGCCGTCTCCTGCGCAGCCGTTCCCACGGATCGGGAGCAGCCTTGCGCCGCTGTATCTGCCACCATGCGTCAAACGCCGCCTGATTGTAAATGCGGCCGACCATAACCTCATACCTGCCGAACTCATTCGCGTTCTGCACATGTTCGATGATCTTCACGCCGGGCGGCACTTCGGCCTCCTCCTCCTCGCCCAGTCTGAGCCGCACCGGCTCGGCGGGCGGCGTGAGATTGCGGCTGGTGGAGTACCGGCGGGCGCCCTTGCCCTTGTGGCTGTCCTCCTTGAGCAGATAGATGGCGGTGTCCTCAAAGAAGTCCGCGCCCTCGCGCAGAGTCCGCACATCGGCCAGACCATTCGGCCAGCACTCACGCACCACATCGGCCAGCCGCACATCGGCCGCGCCGCTGAGGATCAGGTGATGGTGCAGCCGCACCGGCTCACCGTCCATGTCATGTTCTTCCGTTACCGCTATGTATTTGTAGGTAAGGCCAATCTTGGCGTACGCCTTTTTCATTTTCGCATGGAATTTCTCCAAAGCCTGCGCTCTGGACGCCTCCGGCGCATACGTCAGGCACACAAACAGATCCCGACCGCTCACAAAATTGGCATTGATTAGCTGCATCAGCCGCCATTTGCGCTGTCGCCGGTTGATCTCCTGCTTGGCCTTCTCGGTTGTCCGCCGTCTGCCCGCCCTCTGCCTGGGCGACATGCCCGGCATTGTGCCCATGGAATATAAACGCATCTGATAGAGCGCACCGTTGCACTCCTGTTTTTGATATAACATAAATCACCTCTTGCGGCCGACTCCTGCATCTGCGCCGCAACATATATAGTAAGTCGGATGAAGCCAGCCCTTCACGGGCTGGCTTTCTCTTTTCCGTTTTTCATCTTCCAAATCTTCCGCGCCTCGCTCACGAAAACCTTGCGATAATCGCGCTCATACGCGCCGAAGCCGTAAGTAACCACAGCCGCCGTCATGCAGTTGATCAGCTCGTCCGCTGTCAGACCGTGCTCGGCAGCATTCCGAATAAACTCACGCATTTCATTATCCGGCGGCCGTCCGAACGACCGGCTGTAATGCGAATCAACCAGGTGTGCCGTCTCTGTCGGGCTGCGTTTGACGATGCAGATGCCCACGGCGGTCTTTTTCTTCCACAATATCAAACAGCGTGTTCTCGTCGAGATCGCGCAGTTCAAGCTGACCGTCCACGCAGCGCAGCTTGAGCATCTCCTTGACCTCGCCGTTAGACTTATTTTTCTGCGTAATGGCTGAGGTAACATTGTAATCAAAATGGGTCTTGTTGGTTTCGTGATAGATACCGTTCTCGTCTTGCTCTCCCACGTTCCAAAGCTCCACATTAACTTTGAGTGTTACACTGCCCTCGCTCAAGCCCTGCCGCAGCAGGGTATTCAGAACATCACGCAGCTTCGTATCGAACAAATCGACCGCATCATTAAAGATTCCGCCGCGCAGGCTCATTTCGTGTCTCATTCGCCTGTTCCTCCTCTCTGATCCGCTTAAGTGTTTTCTGAATCCCCGCGTGCCGCGCCACCTTAAAATCAGTTTCCAGTCCAAACAGCTGGATGATCTGCTCAGTGACATTGACAACATCGGCCAGTTCTCCGGCAAGGTGTTCGAGTCTCGCGGTCAGGTCACGCTTTTTGCCGCTCATCTCGTGATAGCTCAGCAGCATCAGCACCTCACTTGCCGCACTCGTAGCCTCGCCCAGTTCTTCCATCAGTTTGCAGACCTGCTTTTCCTCGCCGTAATAGCTTGCAATCTGCATCAGCTTTGCCGCTCTTTTCGCATTCATTTCATCACATCCTCATAAAAAACAATATCGCGCTTTGAAATTTCCTCTGCTCTCAGCCGCAGCTTCTCGTATGCGTAATCCTGATCCACCTCGTCGATCATTTTCTGCAGTTCATCCGCAGCCGCCTGAAAGGCGTCAAAAAACTTGTCGAGCCGCTTTTCCGAGAAGCCGTATGCCTCGTGCAGCGCAACCGCTGTCAGCCACAAGTGCCGCTGCATGGAGATATTCACCTCGTGCAGGATAACTTCATCCTGCACTGCCTGCCGGATCATACGTTTCCGCGCCAGTACATCGGCATAATTCATGCCGGCCGGCTTGCCTCTCCGCTTCTTCATGCCAGCTTGTCACCTCTCTGTACTGACCTTCTCCCGACCATTTTCGCGACCTCACGAAAATGATCTAACTGCTTGTCCGCAAAACGCATCAATACCCCTCCCTCGCAAACTTATTCTGCACGGCATGATTGCTCTTGCCGAGAGCCGCGCCGATCTCCTTGAGCAGATAGCCGCGCTTGCGCATAGCAACCGCCTTCTGATATTCCTCGTACGTCCAGTGAACCGACTTGTGCGGCTTCTTCTTCCGGCAGCCCAGTTCCTCCAACACGTTTGCGATCGTCTCATACGCCCGTCCGGTCTCCCTTGAGATAGCGC
>OLRQ01001972.1_pt1 | contig 14026 bp, 10 predicted proteins | sample 1671971 | NCBI WGS metagenome assembly OLRQ01 (sample SAMEA3136631, study PRJEB25190) | human gut metagenome | biome: human gut; feature: human-associated habitat; material: faeces | place: Austria | collected 2013 | reverse complement strand
ATCTGATAACTGGTTCGGAGTTGCTTTCACAAGAGCTGCTGCCTCTTGAAGTTTCTTTTCCATATCATCATAATATTTCAGAAGTCCCTTTGAAGTCAGAGCCTCAATACGTCTGACTCCTGCTGCAACACCTGTCTCAGAAATAATCTTAAGTGCACTGATAACTCCTGTATTCGATACGTGAGTACCTCCACAGAACTCTACTGAAAAATCTCCCATGCTTACGACACGGACAACATCACCGTATTTCTCACCGAAAAGGGCTGCTGCTCCTGTCTTTCTTGCTTCCTCGATTGGCATATTCTTAGCTACGACCGGTAAGCATTCTGCAATCTTTTCATTTACAATATTTTCTACTTGCTTTAACTCTTCTTTTGACAATGCTGAGAAATGTGTAAAGTCAAAACGAAGTCTCTCAGCATCTACATAAGAACCTGCCTGCTCAACATGTGTTCCAAGTACCTGGCGGAGAGCTGCCTGAAGAAGATGTGTTGCACTGTGGTTTCTTGCTGACAGATTACGGTTCTCTTTATCTACTTCCATAGATACTGTATCACCGACTTTGATCATTCCATGGCTTACATATCCCACATGTCCAATCTTTGTTCCGGCAAGGTGAATTGTATTCTCTACTACGAACTCTCCATCAGCAGTCTTAATGGTACCGATGTCACCTTCCTGACCACCCATTGTTCCATAAAATGTAGTCTTGTCAACAATAATTGTACCTTTCTCGCCATCGGATAATGCGTCTACAATCTCCTCTTCGCTTGTAAGTGCTGTCACTTTTGCATCACATACAAGATTCTCGTATCCTACGAATTCTGTTGCAAGCTTTGCATCCAGTTCATCATAAACTGTAGCGTCTTTTCCAGTGTAGCTGTGAGTACCAAATGTTCCCTCCGATTTCGCACGCTGCTCTTTCTGAGCTTTTTCAAATCCTTCCTTATCATAAGTCAGGCCCTTCTCTTCCAGAATCTCGCTTGTCAGATCAATTGGGAATCCATAAGTATCATAAAGTTTAAATGCATTTTCTCCGGAAAGAACTGTCTCACCATTTTTCTTCATCTCTTCTTCCATATCTGCAAGAATAGAAAGTCCCTGATCAATTGTCTTATTGAACTGAGCCTCTTCTTTTGCAATCACGTTGAAGATAAAGTCTTTCTTCTCTTCAAGCTCCGGATATCCATCTTTTGAACCATCAATAACAGTCTGTGCAAGCTCTACAAGGAAAGCTCCCTCGATACCGAGAAGTCTTCCGTGACGGCAAGCACGGCGGAGCAGACGGCGGAGTACATAACCACGGCCACTGTTAGATGGCATAATTCCGTCTGAAATCATAAATGTAACAGAACGGATATGATCTGTTACGACACGAAGAGAAACATCTGTCTCGTGGTCGATGCCATAATGCTTTCCTGACATAGCGCATACATGGTCACGCAATGCTTTCATTGTATCAATATCAAACATGGAGTCTACATCCTGTACGACACATGCGAGACGCTCCAGTCCCATACCTGTATCAATGTTCTTCTGAGCCAGGTCAGAATAGTTTCCATGTCCGTCATTGTTGAACTGTGAAAATACATCATTCCAGATTTCCATATAACGGTCACATTCGCAGCCTACTGTACAGCCTGGTTTTCCACAGCCATATTTTTCACCACGGTCATAATAAACTTCTGAACATGGACCACAAGGACCTGAACCATGCTCCCAGAAGTTATCTTCTTTTCCGAAACGGAAGATACGCTCTGCCGGGACACCGATTTCTTTATTCCAGATTTCCCATGCTTCATCGTCATTCTCATATACAGAAGGATATAATCTCTCTGGATCAAGTCCTACAACCTCTGTAAGGAACTCCCATGTCCAGTGGATTGCCTCTGTCTTGAAATAATCTCCAAAAGAAAAGTTACCAAGCATCTCGAAAAATGTACCATGACGAGCTGTCTTACCTACATTCTCGATATCTCCTGTACGGATACACTTCTGACAGGTTGTCACTCTTCTTCTCGGCGGGATCTCCTGTCCTGTAAAGTATGGCTTCATTGGTGCCATACCGGAATTGATCAACAATAAACTTTTATCGTTATGTGGCACCAGTGAAAAACTTTTAAGTGCCAGGTGATCCTTGCTTTCAAAGAATTCAAGGAACATTCTTCTTAATTCGTTAACTCCGTATTTCTGCATAATTTCCTCCTCAAAATTCACTAACTTATAATTATAAGTAGTCATCTTTCGTTTGTCAACGTCCGTTGAATTTATTTCAATTCAATTTCTTCCAGTTCTTTTGGTGGAATCTCCTTTCCTCCTGGCAAACGAAATTTATCCGTTTACATTTTTATAATCTATAAAAGGATAATGTCATGCTCTCTGCATGTCTGTCTCATCTCTTCCGGCCAGAGACTTGCCTGCACCTCTCCTACATGAGCACGGTCGAGAAGGAGCATACACAGTCTGGACTGTCCAATACCTCCTCCGATTGTGTATGGAAGTTCTCCGTGAAGAAGCATTTTGTGGTATGGAAGCTCTCGTCTGTCCTCGCATCCTGCTTTCTTAAGCTGGGAAGCAAGAGATTTCTCATCTACACGGATACCCATGCTGGAGATTTCAAGTGCACAATCTAATGTATCATGCCAGAACAGAATATCTCCGTTCAACTGCCAGTCGTCATAATCCGGTGCACGTCCGTCATGTGGTTCACCACTTGCAAGCTTATCTCCAATCTTCATCAGAAATACACAGCCATATTCTTTTGTAATCAGGTTCTCTCTCTCCTTTGGAGTTTTGTCCGGATATCTGTCTTCCAATTCCTGAGTCGTGATAAATGTTACATCATCCGGTAAATGTTTCACTGCCTGCGGGTATTTGTACCACACCTCATGTTCCATATGTTTGATAATTTTAAAGATATGACGTACGGTTGTCTTTAATGTCTCTTCTGTTCTGTCCACCTTACGGATAACTTTTTCCCAGTCCCACTGGTCAACATAGCAGGAATGAAGGTTATCAAGTTCCTCATCGCGCCGGATAGCGTTCATGTTTGTGTAGAGTCCTTCGCCTGGCTCAAAGTCATATTTTTTGAGAGCCATACGTTTCCATTTTGCAAGAGAATGTACAACTTCTACTGTCTCTCCCGGAATTCCGGCAACATCAAACTGTACCGGTCTTTCAACTCCATTCAGGTTATCATTAAGACCACTGCTCTTCTCAACAAAAAGCGGTGCTGAGATACGCTCCAGATTCATTTCTTTTCCGAATTCTCTCTGGAATGTATCACGGATATACTTAATTGCCTCCTGTGTCTCGCGCACGGTCATGTGTGGATCGTAATTTTCTGGTAATATTAAACTCATGTCTATTTCTCTCCTCCAAATAATTGTTGTGCATAATAAACGGACTGCATCGCATCTTTTCCGTAGAAATCTGCTCCGATCATATCAGAATAATCCTGATTCAGTACCGCTCCGCCGACCATTACCTTGCATTCTGGTTTTTTCTTGCGAAGCTGTCTGATCGTCTCTTCCATGCTGACTACAGTTGTAGTCATCAGAGCGCTTAATCCCACCAGTCTGACATCTTCCTTTATTGCTGTCTCGACAATCTCCTCCGGCGGAACATCTTTTCCAAGATCGATCACATCAAAGCTGTAATTTTCAAGAAGAACTTTTACAATATTCTTGCCAATATCATGAATATCTCCTTTTACGGTAGCAAGAATGACTTTATCTTTAGCCTGCTCGCTCTCACCGCTCTTGGCAAGTTCATCTTTCAAAACTGCAAATGCTATCTTTGCTGCATCGGCACTCATCAGAAGCTGTGGTAAAAATACGGTTCCTTTTTCAAATCCTTTTCCAACCTGGTCAAGTGCCGGGATCAGTTCCTCGTTAATGATATCCAGTGGAGCTTTATCTTTCACAAGCTCTGCTGTTATGTGATGTGCTTCTTCCTTCAGGCCTTTCTCAATGGCAGTCTTAAGCGTCATCTCCGCCTTTGTGGCAGGTGTCACAGCCTGCACTTTCTGACTTCCATACTGTTCAATATATTTCTCACAATTTTCATCATAATTCATCAGCGCACAGAAAGAATAATAAGAACGCATCATATCCTCTGAAAGTGGATTAATGATTCCCGCGCTTAAGCCTGACTGCATTGCCATAGTATAGAAATTGGAGTTCACTGCCGGTCTGTATGGAAGCCCAAAGGAAATGTTTGATACACCAAGTACCGCACAAACTCCATATTTTTCTCGTACCTGTCTCAGAGCTTCCAGCGTAGTGATTGCTCCTGTCGGCTCAGAACTGATCGTCATACAAAGAACATCAATTACAATATCTTTCTTATCGATACCATATTTCTTTGCCTCTTCGATAATTTTGCCTGCAACCTTTACACGCCCTTCGGCTGTTGCCGGAATTCCATCTTCATCGAGAGTAAGACCGACAACCACCCCGCCATATTTCTTAATCAGTGGAAATACTGCATCCATGGAACTTTGTTTTCCATTGACAGAGTTGACCATTGGCTTTCCGTTGTAAATTCGCATAGCTGCTTCCAGAGCACTTATATCTACCGTATCAATCTGAAGCGGAAGACTCGTTACACTTTGAAGCTCCTGCACCACCTCACGCATCAAAGCCGGTTCATCTATATCTGGAAGCCCTACATTGACGTCCAGGATATGTGCTCCTGCATCCTGCTGTGAAATAGCTTCTCTTAATATATAATCAATATCATGGTCTTTGAGTGCCTGTTTGAATTTCTTCTTACCTGTTGGATTGATTCTCTCTCCGATGATCATCGGTTTCCCGCCAAGTTCCACAGCTCGCCCATAGGAGGATACGATTGTCCGGTTCTTAAATTCTTTTCCAGGCCGGTCTGTAATGTCCCTCTGATCTTTCGTTGCTTCCACCATGGCACGGATGTGTGCCGGAGTTGTTCCGCAACAGCCGCCGATCAGACTGGCACCACGTTTCAGGATTTCAGCCATGAATCTCCCGAATTCTTCAGGTTCTACGTCGTAATACACCTCTCCGTCTTTTTGTTTTGGGAGCCCGGCATTCGGCTTAACAATGACGGGAACAGAAGCATATTGTAAAATTTCATCCAGAATCGGCATCATCTGCTCCGGTCCCATGCCGCAGTTGATTCCAAGTGCGTCTACGCGGAGTCCTTCCAGCATTGCTACAACCGATGGCACATCTCCTCCGGTCAGTAGTTTTCCTTTGTCATCAAAGATCATAGTTGCAAATACCGGAAGTGAAGTATTCTCCTTTGCAGCAAGTACTGCTGCCTTCACTTCATAAGTATCACTCATCGTCTCTATATGGATCAGATCAGCACCTGCTTCTTCGCCAAGTCTTGCCACCTCTGCAAACGCCTGATATGCATCTTCAAAATCCAGATCTCCCATTGGCTTTAAGAGTTTTCCTGTCGGTCCGATATCAAGTCCTACATAAGTCTCTCTGCCATCTTTGACACCTAGTTTTGCTCCTTTTCTCACATTTTCAATTGCTGCTTTTACGATTTCATCTAATTCATGTCTGGAATCATGAAATTTCAGTGCATTTGCGCCAAATGTGTTACTTAGCACAATATCACTTCCAGCCTCATAATACTGTCTTGCGATATCAATCATATCATCTGCACGTTCCAGGCTCCATGTTTCTGGCAATTCTCCCGGTTTTAATCCCCGCTCCTGCAGAAGAGTTCCGGTCCCCCCATCAAAATATATGAGTTCTTTCCCTAATCTGTCTAATATCATTCGTTAATTCCTCCGGTAAATACAATCTTTTTTACTGCAGGATTCACATCCTTCTTCATGACAGTGAACCTCTTCCCTGCCAAGTCCAATAACTGCTGTTACTGATTTCGTCGGTGTCAGCATACTGCTTTCAGTCATAGTAAGTCCGATCTTCTTTGCACAATCCAGCATTCCGAGAATATCCTTTTGGTGTAAAATACTGAAATCACCGTATCCCGGGCTAAATCTCGGACGCAGGAAATATCCCTGTGAGGTCATCTCTTCTTTCAGACTTTTCTGCCAGTTATTTAAATATTCCTCCAGCATTGCTGCTGCACAGGCCTGTAAAACAACTGTTCTGGACATTTCTGTCAGAGAATAACGCTTCATCAGCATATCAACTTCTACTCCAAGTGTTGCACCAAGCATCACGACCTGGGTACAACCTTTCATATTCTTTGCCAGATTCCTGCTTGTAATTTCAAGTCCTTCAATATTCAAGTGTTCTTCGTCCGATACCTTTAACTCAAAGATGCGATAGACGATTCTCCTCTTAGCGACCCGTTCCAGGTCTTCAAATGAATCCCGAATCAAGGCTAACGTCTGATCGTCTACCGCATGTTTTCCATATCCAAGATAACGGACCGCTTCTAATGTCCTTTTATCCATGTCCCAACATCCAGTCTAATCTTCTACTTTTAATATTGCTGACAGGTTATTCATGATTGCTGCTGCTACATCCGGTTTATTCATAGAATACACATGAATGTGATTGATACCATTGGCAATCAGGTCAATAATCTGATCTGTTGCATACGCGATTCCCGCCTGCTTCATTGCCTCAGGATCATCTCCAAACCGATCGATAATTGCCAGGAATCTCTGCGGAACTGCTGTCCCGGATAATTCCATAGAACGTCTTAACTGCTTTTTATTCGTAATCGGCATGATTCCCGGAAGTACCGGAACCAAAATTCCTTTTTCACGTATACGATACAGGAAATTATAAAAAATATTATTATCAAAAAACATCTGTGTTGTCAGGAAATCAACTCCACAATCTACTTTCGTCTTCAGATTGCTGATATCGTCTTTCTTATGCTCCGTCTCCACATGGCCTTCCGGATAACATGCCGCCCCGATGCAGAAATCTCCCTGCTGTTTGATATCTTCAATCAGTTCACATGCATAACGATATTGGTTCGGAAGTGGAAATGCATTATCTTTCGGAATATCTCCGCGAAGCGCTAATATATTATCAATCTTCTTTTCTTTTAACTTATCAATGACCTGATGTACTTCTTCTCTTGTAGACGATACGCACGTCAGGTGCGCCAGACTTGTTACTCCAAAATCATCTTTGATATGAGATGCAATACTTACAGTGTTCTTACTTGTTCCACCGCCTGCTCCATAAGTTACACTAATAAACGACGGCTTTAATGCCGCAATCTTCTCAGCAGCGGAAAGCACACTGTCATATCCTGCATCTGTCTTCGGTGGGAAGATTTCAAATGAAACCTGTGGTGTCTGATCTTTTAAAATGTCTCTTATCTTACATGTCATCGTATAATTCCTCATACTGTTTTGCAGAACTCTTCCATGAAAAATCCTTACTCATTCCCCGTTCTACAATCTTATTCCAGTCTCTCTTCTTGTCGTAATATATTTTTTCTGCATAACGCACAGTTGCCATCATCTCATGTGCATTATAATTTGCAAAGCTGAATCCTGTTCCAGTCTTCTCATATTCATTATATGGCTCTTAAGTCCTCCGGTCTCTCTGACAATCGGAACCGTTCCATATCTAAGGCTTATAAGCTGACTCAGACCACAAGGCTCAAACAGTGACGGCATCAGAAATGCATCACATGCCGCATAGACCTTGTGAGACATTGCCTCTGAATAATAAATATTCGCAGATACTTTATCCGGATATTTCCATGCATAGTGACGGAACATATTCTCATACTGCTCCTCACCTGTTCCAAGCGCAACAATCTGAATTGCATCCTGACACAGTTCATCCATCACACAGGCGATCAAATCAAATCCCTTCTGATCTGTCAGTCTGGATACGATACCGATCATCAGCTCCTTATGGTTCTGTGCAAGTCCAAGCTCTTTTTGAAGTTCAATTTTATTCTTAATCTTCTCTTTCCGGAAATTCTCTACACTGTAATTCCTGTAAATATCCTTGTCTGTCTGCGGATTATATACATCATAGTCGATTCCATTCACAATACCGGAAAGGCTTGCCGACCTGGCCTGCATCAGTCCTTCCAGCTTTTCTCCGTAAAACGGAGTCTTAATTTCCTCTGCATAGGAGCTGCTGACAGTTGTCACTTTATCTGCATAGACGATACCGCCCTTTAACATATTGGCATCATCATAAGATGTCAGCTTGTCCGGTACAAAATAATACTCCGGAAGTCCGGTAATGTCACGCACTTTTTTTGCATCCCACATCCCCTGGAACTTCAGATTATGTATCGTCATCACAGTCTTGATTCCGCGGTAATATTCATTGGAATACCGAAAATTATCCAGAAATATCGGGATCAGTCCCGTCTGCCAGTCATGGCAGTGAATGATGTCCGGTCTGAAATCAATGACCGGAAGAGCACTCAATACTGCCTTTGAGAAAAATGAAAACTTCTCAACATCTGTATACATCTCTCCATATGGTGCAAAACCATTAAAATAAAATTCATTATCGATAAAATAAAAGGTGACTCCTTCATACTCTGTCTCCAGAACCCCGACATACTGGTTCTGCCAGCCAATATCCATATAAAAATGCGTCTTATACTGAAGCTTTTCCTTCCAGGATTCTTTCATACACATATACTTTGGAAGCATAACTCTTACATCATATTTTTCTTTATCAAAGAATTTCGGTAAAGAACCTGCCACATCTGCCAGACCTCCGGTCTTAATAAATGGCACTGCTTCTGAAGTGGCAAAGAGTATTTTTTTCATAGTAATTTCCTCCCGATTCCACGATATATGAATCATTATACAGTATTTTTTTTCAGAAGAAAAGCCTTTTATCTATGTTTATATTCTAAACGTATCGTATCTGCGATAAGTGCGATGAATTCAGAATTGGTCGGTTTCCCTTTCCCACCATTCACAGTATATCCAAACAGCTCGTCCAGAGTATCTAATTTTCCTCTGCTCCACGCCACTTCAATTGCGTGACGGATTGCACGTTCCACACGGCTTGCCGTCGTCTGATGCATCTTTGCAACAGTCGGATATAATACTTTTGTCACTGCATTTAATACATCCATATCTTCAATTGCCATAAGAATCGCATCTCTCAGATAATGATATCCTTTGATATGCGCTGGAATCCCTATCTCATGTATCATATCCGTTACACGATTTTCCAGATTTATCTTCGGCTCCGAAGCTTCTGCATTTCCAACCGGTGCAAATGATTTTGCTTCCGGCACATGATATTTTCCAGCTTCACGGATCTTGTCCAGCACCATCTGATTACTGAACGGTTTCAGAATATAGTAAGAAGCACCTTTACGAAATGCATCTTCTGTAATCCGCTCCTGTCCCACTGCAGTGATAATAATAAAACTTGGATGTTTTCTGATATCATGATCCCGATTCACGGTATCCATAACACTTAATCCGTCCATTTTCGGCATAATCAGATCTAATAGTACAACATCTGGCTGTTTTTCCTTAATCAGTGTATATACATCTTCTCCATTATTGGCTTTCCCAACCAGCTTCATCTCTTTGTTATTTTCAATCATTTCGCCAAGCAGATTCAGAATTCTCTCATTATCGTCTGCGATTGCAACAGCTATTTCTCCCATATTCCAAAATCCTCCTCGATTTTATTTCTCGTTGGATTTTATTATAATTTTCTCCTTTTTTCGAATCAAGAAATTGCTGTCGGAAAGTTCTATCACTTCTCGACACGGTATTTTTTATTCCGACTCATTTATCATAGATTCTGCAAAAATGCCATAACCTTTTGTCGGATTGTTGACAAAAACGTGAGTTACTGCGCCGATTAGTTTTCCGTTCTGGAGAATTGGACTGCCGCTCATTCCCTGGATGATCCCGCCCGTCTCATCCAAAAGCGACGGATCTGTCACTTCGATTGTCATGCTTTTATTTACTTCGCCCGACCACAGATTGACTTGTGTGATTAAAATATCATATTCTTTTATTTCTCCATCCACAGCACAGCGAATGATAGCAGGCCCTTCTTCTACCTCTTCTTTTTTTGCCAGTTGTACCGGAGTCTGATTTGCGAACAGGACATCAACCCGGTCAATAGTTCCAAAAATTCCTGCCTCTGTATTCTTCTTTATTTTTCCAAGCACGTTATAATTATTATAAACAATGATTCCTTCCATACCACCAGGTGTCCCATTCACACCTTTTTGGATTTCCTTAACACTTGTCAGATATAGTGTTCCATCGGAAATATTAAGAAGCTCCCCTGTATCGATATCATGGATTCCATGTCCCAGCGCGCCAAAATGACTGTCCGAGTCCAGATAAGTAATGGTCCCAAGTCCTTGTGCATTATCCCGCACCCAGATTCCGAGTTTTTTCGTCCCATCTTCACACTGGATCATATCCATTTTTACATGAATCGTCTCCCCCTTCCTGCAAATATCTAATTTTGCTTTTTGTTCCGAGAAGGAACTTACTGCTTCGACCAGTTCATTTTTAGTATTGATATCTTTGCCGTTAAATCCAGTGATGTAATCGCCGGCTTTTACAATATGAAGCGCCGGTTCATATTCTGAACCGTCTTCCCCTTTGATTTTCTGTGTATCCAATACCATAACACCTTTTGTTTTCATATAAATCCCTACCGGCATGCCACCTGGAATTACCAGGTCTTCCTCAGAGGTCTGAGCGCTCACCTCTCGCCTCATGGCATCTTTTTTCTGCTCGATCAAAAGATAGCTTCCACCTACCGATACAAAAAACACCAATGCCATAATTAAAATTCGCCGATACCAATACTTTTTCATACACTCTGATCCTCCCATGTTTTTTACAAAAAAATCTCAATCAGCATCCTGCCGGAGGCTATATCAGATGAGTATGGACTTTCTGCCACTGATACTGATTTTTTGCTTGCCATCTACAACGACGGAAAGCATCTCACATCTGATAGAACACAGAATGTGCCTTGGCACATTCTAGCGCCTGCGGCGGTCGCTTGCGACATCATCATTGAACGCCGCAGTGCGCATCCTGCCGGAGGCTTTTTTATATAATAGGAAATGCAATTTCCTATTATATAAATAAAGACAAGTGTCCCTCAATCAGAACACCTGTCTTAGTATGTGTATTATTTGAATTTCAATTCTTTTATTTTTTGATCTGCGCTGCCAGTTCCTGCATTTCTTTTGCATTCTGTCTGACCGTGTCCGTAATCTTAGCACCGCCAAGAATTCTCGCCAGTTCATCGGTAGATTCTTCCGCCTTAAGTTCCCTGATAGATGTCTTTGTCTGACCATCTGACACATTTTTTTCGATCATAAAATGATGATCTGCCATGGCCGCAATCTGTGCCAGATGTGTGATACAGATGACCTGATGCTTTCTGCCGATCAACGCCATCTTCTCAGACACTTTCTGTGCGGTTCTTCCACTTATCCCCACATCGATCTCATCAAAAATCAGCGTCGGAATCTCATCCCTGTCAGCCATAACACTTTTGATCACAAGCATAATTCTGGACAGCTCTCCACCGGAGGCTACTTCCACAAGCGGACGCACCGGCTGTCCGGGATTCAAAGAAATCATAAACTCTACGTCATCAGAACCATTTGCAGAATAAGAACCAGAATTTTCAAATGCAATAGAAAATTTCACATCTTCAAAATTCAGATCTGCAAGACCTTCTGTAATCGCCTGTTCCATAATCTGCGCCTGCTCTTTTCGGATCTTCGTCAGCTTCTTTGTCACTTTCTCAAGCTTCTGCTCTTTTTGTTCCAGATCTCGTTTTAAATCCGCAATATAATTCTCATAATCTTCCAGTTTTTGTATCTTTTTCTGTTGTTTTATTCCATAATCCAGAATCCCTGCAATATCCGTGCCATATTTCGTCTTCAAACGGTTGATCTCATTAAGGCGCTCAGTAATTGTCATATAATCTTCTTCTGAGAACTCCAGACTATCCTGATAATCGGAAAGATCATGATTAAAATCATTTAACAGACTGTCTATCTCCATCAGCTGGCTGTACAGATTTCCTGCTGTCTCATCAAGATTACTGACTGGTGCCAGTTCCCGGATCGCGCGGCTCAGGCATTCGCTTGCACTTCCGGCTTCCCCACTCGTATAAGCATACGAAGCCGCAGTACTCTCAGCAATCTTTCGTCCATTTTCCATGCGTTTGAAGGTTGTCTCCAGTTCTTCATCTTCTCCTTCTTTTAACATGGCATCTTCAATCTCAGATACTTCAAATTTTAAGAAATCCAATTCTTTTGCACGGCTTGATTCGTCCATATCAGCCTCATCCAGAGTCTTTTTACATGTACGATATTCCTGATAAGCCGAAGCTGCCTGTTTTTTTATATCTGCAAGATAATCCCACGCAAATGCATCGACAAACCCGAGATGATTCTTTTTATATAACAGAGACTGATGTTCATGCTGCCCGTGAATATCGATCAGAATAGCAGCTACTTCCTTTAAAACAGCAATTGTTACAGTCTCACCGTTGATCCGGCTTACACTTCTGCCATCCATTAATTTCCGGCTCAAGATTAAAAGGCCATCCTCCGGATAAATACAAAGTTTCTCCAAAGCTTTCAGACGGCTTTTTTCCGTCACAGTAAAGACCAACTCCACCAGTGCATAATTCTCCCCCTGACGGATCAGATCTTTTGTGTATCTTCCACCCAGTGCCAGATTTACAGAACCCAAAATAATAGATTTTCCTGCTCCCGTCTCACCGGTCAGAATATTTAACCCTTCTGCAAATTCTACTTCTATCTCATCAATCAATGCCAGATTCTTTACGTGTAAACTCTGTAACATCTATTCCTCCTGCCGAACAATTTTACGAATCTTATCCATCACCTTCGGAGTATCCTCTGTCGTGCGGATTGCACACATAATTGTGTCGTCTCCGGCAATACTTCCCACGACCTCGCTCCAGTTCATAGCATCAATAGCCAGGCATACAGCCATCGCCATTCCAGCCACCGTCTTAATGACCAGAATATTCTGTGCCATATCCATCGACACATATCCGTCTCTTAAAACACGGATATATTTTTCACTCATGCCATTGCCACTTTCCTGATGCAGCGCATATTTCTGTTTGCCGTTCTCAGCTGGAATCTTGGTAAGTTTCAGATCCCGGATATCTCGGGACACCGTTGCCTGAGTCACTTTAAATCCTTCCCGGTTCAGATAATCTGCCAATTCCTCCTGGGTCTCAATATGATATTTGCCAATCAGTTCAATGATCTTAGCATGTCTGTTTACTTTCATATCTCTAATTTCCTTTCATCTTCCTTCGAAGCGTTTCCAGAAAACTATCCTGGTTCAATTTTATAATTCTTGTCTGGGCTTCTGCCTTGCGGATCTCTACCATATCACCGGAAGTCAGCTCCACTTCATCCACACCGTCAAATGCCACGTATGCCTCATCTGGGATTCCATGTTTTCCTTCTCCGATCTGTATCACGATCTCATCTTCTGCTGACAATACAATACTGCTTGTATTTAACGCATGCGGACAGATTGGTGTGATCACGATCATGGATGCCGTCGGCTCTACAATCGGACCTCCCGCTGCAAGGTTATACGCCGTAGATCCTGTCGGGGTAGATATGATCACTCCATCTGCTTCATAGGAGTTCAACAATTCTCCATTTACAAAAAGTCGGAAATGAATGACTCGAATAGCCCCTTTTCTTGCAACTACAATATCATTCAAAGCCAGATCCATTCGCTCTCCGTCAAAACTGCCTTCTAACATCATACGTTTTTCTACCGTATATCTGCCTTTCACAACACGTTCCAGAGCTCCCTCAATATTCGTTAACTCTACTTCTGTCAGATATCCTAATGTTCCCATATTGACTCCCAGAATCGGGACATCTCTGCCACGCAGAGCACGCGCCACCTCAATAAAACTTCCGTCACCCCCAATAACGATCGCATAATCAAGATCCGGTGGTATCTGCTCGGAAACAATGGCATTATTCTCATCTTTTGGACACTGCAGACATATCTTTCCTGCCTGTGTCAGATACTCTTTGACCT
>OLRQ01001968.1_pt1 | contig 14048 bp, 10 predicted proteins | sample 1671971 | NCBI WGS metagenome assembly OLRQ01 (sample SAMEA3136631, study PRJEB25190) | human gut metagenome | biome: human gut; feature: human-associated habitat; material: faeces | place: Austria | collected 2013 | reverse complement strand
TTTAATAAAAATATACAGAGAGGAGATTATTTATAATGAAAGCAAAGAAAATAGTGTATCTTATGCTAATAATGGTCGTGCTTATCTCAGGGTGTAACCATCAAAATAATAATATGGAAGAAAGTAAAAAAACATCGTTTTCAAATGAGAAAACATCAGATTCTACGACGAAACCATCTTCCATTGTCTCTACTGCTGTTCCAACAACGGCAATTCCCACCACTTTACCTACAGAGAATCATAACAAGAAAGAGGATGCACCTGTTGGATATGCAGAAGCAAATTACTTTAAGGAAAAAGTTAAGGATATTATATATTACAAAGATGGTAAAAAGCATACAATAGCGCCGGATACAGAGGAGGGAAAACAAATTATTCTTATGGCAAAACAGCGTTATGTCAATACAGGAGAACATGTTTTGCGGAAGAATAAATTAAAGAAAAAAGTTTCAACTTTGCAGGAAAGAGGAAAGGCATTGGAAATAAAATTTGCCAAACAGTGTTATAAGATTTATACTGGAGGCAAGAGTAATGACTATAAAAAAGTATCAATTAACTATCAGTCATGGTTGTATCCGCTGGAAGGAGAAGATGCAAAGTATTTTATACCTTTGCCCAATCGGGAATGTACTTATGAAAAACTTGGGGATGCAAAGGAATTATTGGAATACTTGGAAAAGTGTATAGAGTAGTCATTGATAGAAACTATAATATCATAAAGAAAGGAATAGTATGATGGAGACACCTAAAGTTTTTGAAAGTGAATATAAGTTTTGCCTTATATTATGGGAAAATGAACCCATAAAAAGTGGTAATTTGGTAAAACTTTGCAAAGAAAGATTAGGTTGGAAAAGTACAACAACGTATACGGTAATAAAAAGGTTATCTGAGAGGGGAGTAATAAAGAATGAAAATACGATTGTTTCTTCCATTGTTTCAAAAGAACAAATACAGGAGGCAGAAATAGTAAATATGGTGGAGAAAACATTTGAAGGTTCTCTGCCAGCATTTATTTCTGCATTTGGAAGACATGAAAAGTTGTCTGAGAAAGAAATTGAGGACATAAGAAGGATGATTGAAAAAGATTGATTAAAAGATAGAATAAATTTACCTGTACTCAGATTATTTAACACAGGAGGAAGATATGCAGAGTGTTTTTTTAAAAATTTTATCAATTGGCATGAATGCCAGTTGGATGATATTGGCTATCTTGTGCTTGCGTATAGTGTTTTGGAAGTCTCCAAAATGGATTGCATGCTTTATGTGGTTTTTGGTAGGAATAAGGCTCTTATGCCCTTATAACATAGAAAGCACTATTAGCCTTGTTCCAATTCAAATGGAAGTGCCATTGAATGATTCTGAAAAAAATACTTTGAAAGATGAAAAGGATATGGCATATATTCGTATAGAACGTAATTCTTTTATAAAGCGTAATAGAGAATCAGAAAAGCATATCTACCAGTCGAACAACACAGACAGGATAAGAGGGGATAAGGCGGAACTAAATGCTAGCAATGCTTTGGCAGATAGCATAGAAAAACAAGTAATGCTGAATAGTTCCAGACTTCGTTTTTTTGCGGTAGTTTGGGTGTGCGGTCTGTTTGCTATGCTTCTTTACTTTGTTTTAAGTTGTTTTTATTTGTCAAATAGAACAAAAACTGCTACATACTTTAAGGAAAATATATGGGAGAGCGAGTTTGTGATTTCGCCATATATCTTTGGAGTGTTTTGTCCCAAAATATATATTCCGTATGGAATAGATGAGGAACAACTTGTTTATGTTTTAGCCCATGAACGGGCTCATTTGAAACGGAAAGACCATATATTAAAAGTAGTGGCTTATTTTATTCTATCTATATATTGGTTTCATCCGCTGGTTTGGGTCGCTTATGTTTGTCTGGGGCGGGATATTGAATATGCCTGTGATGAAAAAGCTGTTTTGAATATGGATAAGAGGGAAAGAAAAAATTATTTGCTGGCACTTTTGAACTGTTGTGCAGTAAAAAGGCGTGCCAGTGTATATCCACTGGCATTTGGAAAAATTGGAATTAAAAAAAGGGTGATTCGCATGAAACAATGGAAAAAACCATCAATTGTGCTGTTTACTATTACAATGCTTTTTGGAATGATAGTATCAGTTTGTTTCTTTACTGTTCCTAAGACACGAGGAGCAGGGGAAATGAAAAATCAAGAAGAGATAAATACAGGTTTTGTAACATTGGACATAAAACCGGCTTCAGTTAATCTAAATGAAAATACAGGAGCGGATGGTACAATATTATATTATGTTGATGCAGGAAAGATTATTTTTGGTGGCACTTATGGATTATTTGTCTATGACAAAAATTCCAGAACAATTGTACAGTCGTTAGATTTGGAATATATTGAGTGCAATTATACACAAGGGGATAATTACTGTGAAATAGCCGTAGATAAAAATGGTGGAAAGATTTATTTGAATCCTGTGAGGAAAAAGAAATTGTATATCTTAGACTTGATATCTAATACGTTGGAGATAAGAAATTATCCAAATTCAGATATTTGGAAGGATAATTCATTAGAGTTGTTTCATGTAGAGAATGCAAAACAAGTATCTTATCATGATGGTGGAGAAGAAAAAATATGCAAATTAAATGAAAATGATTTTACAATAGGCAGTTGTTCATATACAGAATATCCTCGAAAGGAATCAAATAATAAGGGGGAATTGATGTATTATCCCTTATTTGCACAATGATAGAGTGTAACATTTTTATACCGAGAGTAAATGTTAAAGTGTAAGTTTGACTGGAAAATACAGGATTATTGGAGGAGATTGACAAAGCCACGGATAAAAAAAGGATATAACAACAAATTCAAAGTCCTCAAACGTATTGTATACGGAAGAAGTGGATTAGTCAATCTGGAGAAAAAATGTAAACTGGCTTTTCTTCCAAGGGATCGAGATTTTTCTCTTTCTGCACTATTATAAAACAAGGGGCTGGTATTGAAATAATACCAGCTTGCATTTTAACCGTTATACCCAAAGTTAAGAAAGAGTCCATTTTGGATTTCTCTGCTTTTTCTTATTAAAAATTTATGAATTTGAATCCTCAGAATCATGAGAAACGGATTCTCTCAATACAACTTTTCCTGCTGCCTGACGCCGCCGTGTATCGGACATAGCAGCATAATGTTTTCGGGTCGTATTAACATCAGAGTGTCCAAGAACTTCCGCTACAAGATAAATATCATCGGTCTCCTGATAAAGAGCAGTACCATAAGTACTACGCAGTTTATGAGGCGTGATCTTCTTTAGTGGAGTGACTTCCTTCGCATATTTTTTCACAAGATTCTGGACCGCCTGCACACCAATTCTTCGTCTTTGCATAGAATAAAATAAAGCATCTTCATGTCCTTCCTTTGGAATGATGAGTTTTCTGCTGCCCTCAATATATTGTTCTAAAGCATCTGCAACTTCATTTCCAAAATAAACGGTCATTTCTTTTCGGCCTTTTCGGATCAGATGAAGACCGTTATTGCGGAAATCAACATCATCAATGTTTAGACCCACTAATTCAGATACACGGATTCCAGTCCCAAGAAGAAGTGTAATGATCGCAAGATCACGTTCTTTTGTCTTTTCATAATAAGCACGTTTCTGCCCAGTTAAATGGTCACCACCGTGTTCTACAAAATCAAGCAAAGAAGCAACTTCATCGGCTTCTAAACGGATAATTTCCTTCTCACGGATCTTTGGCATATCGACAAGCAATGTTGGATTCTTCTCGATCAGCTGTCGTTTATAAAAATATCCGTAAAAAGAACGAAGAGCAGACATCTTACGGAAAACACCTTGTTCAGTATTCTGCATATGCTTATGTTGTTCTTCCGAGATGTAAACCTTTAAATATTCCATATATTCTTCCAGATCAACGGATTCAATCTTATCAAGATCACTCACTTTAAAATCCAGTACAGAGTAATTACGGTAAGCAGGATTTTCATCGATCAGAAAATGAAAGAACACTCTCAGATCATAAGCATAAGCAATTCGAGTTCTTACTTGTGTGGTAGAATCAATTGCACGGAAAAATTCTTTCGCAAAAGGCGGAAGAGTTTTAATAAGTTCACGTAATTTGATCGTCTGTCTTGCAGTCAGATCGTCATAATATGGTAATGATTTCATAAAATTCACCTGTTTCTTATTTATTTAGCATACCATTTACGGCTATTCAGTAGTAGTAAATGAAAATAATACATGACTTATTCTATCAATTTTTCACAAAGCTTGCAAACTTTCCCCTTCTATGTATAATAATAGTTAGTCAAGACTAACTAGAACGAAAATAAAAAGAAAGGAACATTTCGTGTATGATGCAATTTTTTAAATCATCAACAAAAGAAACAATGAACTTCTTAAGGTATATCGGCCCAGGTTTATTAGTCACTGTAGGTTTTATAGATCCCGGAAACTGGGCAAGTAATATCGCAGCAGGTTCCGGTTATGGATATACGTTATTATGGATGGTCACATTATCAACGATCATGCTCATTATCTTACAGCATAATGCAGCCCACCTAGGAATCGTCACAGGAAAATGTTTATCAGAAGCAACAAGTTTGTATATCAACAAAGGTCTTAAGAATATCATTTTATTAACAGCAGTTGCAGCATCGATCGCAACCGCAATGGCAGAACTTTTAGGTGGTGCAATGGCATTAGAAATGCTGTTTCATATTCCAGTAAAGATTGGTACATTTATCATTTTAGGGATCGTACTGATCTGTCAGTTTACGAATGCATACAGCAGAATCGAGAAACTGATCATCTTATTTGTATCACTGATCGGATTCTCTTTTCTGTTTGAAATCTGTATTGCAGATATTGAATGGAAACAGGCGCTGATCGGATGGGTAAAGCCAGAAATTCCCAAAGGTTCACTTCCAGTTGCCATGAGTGTTCTAGGAGCAGTCGTGATGCCACATAACCTGTTTTTACATTCAGAGATCATTCAGAGCAGAGAATGGAATCTAAAAGATGAAAATGTGATAGAACAGCAGTTAAAATACGAGTTTAAAGATACCTTATTTTCCATGATCATAGGATGGGCAATTAACAGTGCAATGATCTTAATGGCAGCAGCTATCCTGTATCAAGGAAATGGTCATTCTATTGATGATATTCATTTAGCAGGTTCCATGTTAACACCACTTCTTGGAAATGCAGCATCAATTATTTTTGCACTTGCATTATTACTTGCTGGAATCTCATCAAGTATTACAGCAGGAATGGCTGGTGGAACGATTTTTTCTGGAATTTTTGATCATCCTTATGATATTCATCATAAAGATACGAAATTAGGAGTTCTTATTACGATGATTCCGGCAACATTGATTATTTTACTGATAAAATCTCCATTCGATGGATTGATCTATTCCCAGATGTTTTTGGCAGTTCAACTTCCTATTACGATCTTTACTCAGATCTATCTGACATCCTCAAAGAAAGTCATGGGGAAATATGCGAATTCGAAACGATTAAAGATCATACTTTTTATGATTGCACTGAGCGTAACATTTCTTAACATATGTCTGTTTGTGACTGGATTTTAAATATAAAAAATGAGATAATAAAGATAAAAAAAGAAAGGAGCATCTTATGGAAATTAAATATTTATCAATTAAGAATTTTAAATCAATCCGGCATATGGAAATATTAGATATCCAGAATGCTCTGATTTTTGTTGGAAAGAATAATACAGGAAAATCATCCATCCTTCATGCCTTGCGTGCAGTCGAAGGATCTTATGAAATCTCATTGGATGATTTTAACGAGACAATGCAAAATATAGAGATTGGATTTATATTATCCATTACAGAAGAAGATCTTCATATTTTTCATAAAAATGGTATAGTGAGCCAGTATAAAAAATACGATCTTTGGAAAAAGGATTTTGAGAGCAAACTTCCATCTTACAAAAATGAAGAGATCACCTTTACATTCATTGCCAATAAAGAAGGCAAACAGCGGTTTTACGATGGAAAAAGGAAACATAATAAGTATATTCGGGAAATTTTCCCAACCATTTATTTCATTGGAACGAACCGTAATTTAAAACAGATACAGGATGATCTTTTTATGCTACAGGAAGACAGTTTGCTTAAGATCATGCGTACAAATTGCTGTATGTTTGATCCTGTGAAACCATGTACCCATTGTTTTCAGTGTATCGGTCTGATCGATCAGAAGAGTCCCAAAGAGCTGAATGCATTTGAGGCTGCAAAGTTATTTGAATATAAATTGTATGAGATGAACATTGACCAGTTTGAGAAACGTATTAATGAGAGCTTCCATAAGAACGGCGGATTTGAGGATATCATTTTCTCTATGAATTATGATGTTGATCAGATGCTTCAAGTTAATGCAGAGGCTTATAACAAAGAACGTGATATTTCAATTTCTGTGGAACGATTGGGGCGTGGAATGAAAAGTATTTATATGCTTTCTCTTTTGGAAGCTTATGTAATGGATGAGAATAGTCTTTCATCGATCATTTTGGTAGAGGAACCAGAGATGTTTTTGCATCCACAACTGCAAAAGACAGCCAGTGAGATCCTTTATCGTCTGGCACAGAAGAATCAGGTGATCTTTACAACACATTCTCCACATTTATTAGCCAATTTTAGCAGTAGACAATTATGTCAGATCATATTGGATGAAGATTCATATTCTGTTGCAAAGAAGAAAACGAACATTAGTTCGGTATTAGACGATCTTGGATATAATGCTTCCGATCTTATGAATGTTGATTTTGTTTTTATCGTAGAAGGAAAACAAGATAAATACCGTTTGCCATTGTTGTTAAATCATTATTATTCTGAAATTTATGATGAAGACGGCAGATTAAATCGTGTAGCGATCTTGACAACAAACAGCTGTACCAATATCAAGACGTATGCCAACTTAAAATATATAAATCAGCTTTATATGAAGGATCGTTTTTTAATGATCCGTGATAGTGATGGTAAGGATCGAGATATGCTTGGAAGACAGCTTTGTAAATATTATGATGAGAGAAATCTTGTGGATGTTGATCATTTACCAAAAGTGACAAGGAAAAATGTATTGATCTTAAAATATTATTCTTTTGAAAATTATTTTTTAAATCCAGAGATCATGTCAAAACTTGGAGTTATAGAATCTGAAGATGCTTTTTATGAGATTTTATATGATAAATGGAGAGAATATCTGCATAGGATCAAAAGTGGAGTTCATTTGATACAGATGATGGGACGTGATTTTACATCACCGCAAGATATGAAAGAACATATGGAAGAGATCAAAACCTATATGCGGGGTCATAATCTGTTTGACATTTTTTATGGAAGATATAAAAAAGAAGAGAAAGATTTATTAAAGAAATATATTGAGATCGCACCAAGAGATGAATTTAGTGATATTCTTGATGCGGCGGATTCGTTTATCTATTTTCAGAGTAAGACAAAACAAAAAGATATTCAGAATGAAACAAAATAAAGAAAGTGCGAGATAAATAATATGACAAAGAAACACACAATATTAACAGCGATCAATTCGAAATACATTCATTCGAACCTTGCAGTTTACTGCCTTCGTGCCTACGCAAAGCCATATATCGATGAAGTCGAGATTGCAGAATATACGATCAATCAGCAGGTGGATGATATCCTGATGAGTCTGTATCAGAAACATCCAGATATCCTTTGCTTTTCCTGTTATATCTGGAATATTGAATACATAGAACGTGTGATCAGGGAAATCCATAAACTACTGCCGGATGTTCCAATCTGGCTTGGAGGACCAGAAGTTTCCTATGATTCCAGAGAAGTTTTAAGACGACTTCCACAGGTAACGGGTGTGATGAAAGGGGAAGGAGAAGTTACATTCCTTGAAGTGCTTGATCATTATCATGGAAAGAGAGATGATCTTAGCAAGATTCCTGGACTAACTTATAGAAATGAAGATGAGATCGTAGAAACACCATGGCGTCCAGTGATGGACTTAAGTAAAGTTCCATTTGTGTATGAACATATTGAAGATTTTGAACATAAGATCATCTACTATGAATCAAGCAGGGGCTGTCCATTTTCATGTAGTTATTGTTTATCTTCGATCGATAAATGCCTGCGTTTCCGAAATCTTTCTCTTGTCAAAAAGGAATTACAGTTTTTCTTAGATCATAAAGTGCCACAGGTCAAATTTGTCGATCGTACCTTTAACTGTCGACATGATCATGCAATGGAAATCTGGCGTTATATAAAGGAACATGATAACGGCATTACCAATTTCCATTTTGAAGTGGCAGCAGATGTCTTAAAGGATGATGAAATTGAATTGATCTCTGATATGCGTCCGGGACTGATTCAGTTAGAGATTGGCGTTCAGTCAACGAACATCGATACGATCACTGAGATTCACAGGAAAATGGATTTTAAGAAAGTTGCAGATATCGTAACAAGGATCAATGCTGGACATAATATACATCAACATTTGGATCTGATCGCAGGATTGCCCTATGAAGATCTTGAAAGTTTTAAACAGTCATTTCAGGATGTCTATGAAGTACATCCAGAACAATTACAGTTAGGCTTTTTAAAAGTATTAAAAGGTTCTTATATGGAAAAACAAAAAGAGAACTATGGGCTTGTTTATAAAGATACACCGCCTTATGAAGTCCTTTATACAAAATGGCTGCCTTATGAAGATGTACTGGTTTTAAAGAAAGTGGAAGAAATGGTGGAAGTTTATTATAATAGCAGCCAGTTTTCGAACACCTTGCGGTTGTTGGAAAAAGAATTTGACACTGCATTTGCTTTATATGATACACTTGCCAGATTTTATGAGGAGAAAGGTTATGACAAGGTCAGCCACAGCCGGATTGCCCGATTTGAAATCTTATATGAATTTATACAAACCATTACAGCAGAAGAGAATCTTGTATTATATAAAGAGTTGTTAACGTATGACTTATATCTTCGTGAAAATGTAAAGAAACGTCCGGATTTTGCAGGAGATTATACATTACAAAAGGACGAGCTTCGTTATATCAACGAAGAGATTTTATTAAAAGATGAACGACTTGCATATTTTGGACAAAAGAATATGCGGAAATTTTCCCATATGGAACAATTCGATCATGCGGTAAATGAAGATTTTAAAGAAACAAAAACCATCCTATTGTTTGATTATCAGAATAGAGATCCATTGACAAACCAGGCGACAGTTTATCCGATTACAATGAATTTGATAAAAAATCAATAAAATATAGTAAGAAAGAGGGTGCAGAAAATAAGATGATCGCAATATATTTAGCACCACTTTATTTGCTGTTAAATGTCTATTTTTTATTCCGAATATTGAAATGGTTAGAGACTTGTCATGTTTATTTTAAAAAGAAATGGATCAAAGCAGTTTTGGTCATGATCTATGTATTTCTTGCATTCAGTATTCTAATCGCATTTTTGTTTCCACAAGGAACGATACGGCGAGCTATGAAACTGATCAGTAATTACTGGCTGGGTGTTTTGATGTATTTGGCGCTTACGATCCTTATTGCGGATCTGATCCGCCTGATCTTGATCTATTTTGTAAAAGCAGATCAGAAAAAGTTTCGGACACCAAAAGTTTTCAAAATTGTTGGAAGCATTTGTATGATCTTGATCTTATTGATCAGTTTTTACGGAGTGTGTAATGCAAGGAATATCAGGACAACAAGTTACCATGTAACGATACATAAAAAAGTAGGAAATCATAAAAAGCTAAAGATCATTTTACTTGCAGATCTTCATCTTGGATACAATATTGGATGTTCTCAGATGAAACAGATGGTAATGAAAGTAAATCAGCAAAGCCCAGATCTGATCGTGATCGCAGGAGACATTTTTGATAATGAATATGATGCATTAGATGATCCAGATCAGTTGGTTAAGATATTTCGACAGCTAAAGAGTCAATACGGTGTTTATGCAGTTTATGGAAATCATGATATTGATGAAAAGATTCTTGCAGGATTTACGTTTGGCAGAGGCCAGAAGAAAAAGGTCAGCGATCCAAGAATGGATGAATTTGTAAAAAGGGCAGGAATGAAGTTATTAAGAGATGAATCTGTTTGTATTGATCAAAGCTTCTATCTCTATGGAAGACCAGATGCTGAGAAAGTAGGCCGTGGGATCAGCAGACGTAAGACTCCAAAAGAACTGGTAAATGGAATGGATCTTAAAAAGCCTGTGATCGTACTGGATCATGAGCCAAGGCAGTTGGAAGAGTTAAATCAGGCAGGAGTAGACATTGATCTTTGCGGGCATACGCATGATGGACAGCTGTTCCCTGGGAATATTACAATTCATTTGTTTTGGAAGAATCCGTATGGATATCGTAAGGTTGGGAATGCGCATCAGATCGTAACTTCAGGTGTCGGTTTATTTGGCCCGAATATGAGGGTCGGAACGAAAGCGGAGATTGTGGTTGTGAATGTGGATTTTAGATGATCTGACAAAGATGTCAGTTATACTATAATAAACATAATGGAGGAAGACATTTTTATGAAATATAACGATGGAGAAGACAGATGCAGTTGGGCTAATCCAAAGAATCCGATATATATTGATTATCACGATAAAGAATGGGGAGTGCCTGTCTATGACGACCATAAATTGTTTGAAATGCTGATCTTGGAATCGTTTCAGGCAGGATTATCGTGGGAGTGTGTGTTAAATAAACGAGAAGCGTTCAGAGAAGCGTTTGATGATTTTGATGTATATAAAGTGAGTGCATATGATGAGGAGAAACAAGCGCAATTAAAAGAAAATAAAGGAATTATAAGAAACCAAAGAAAAATATCTGCTGCCGTATCAAATGCGACTATTTTTATGAAAATCCAGGAACAATACGGAACCTTTTCTGAATATTTATGGAAGTTTACAGATCATAAGATCATCCATGAGACGGGAAAAACATCTTCAGAATTATCCAACCAGATTTCAAAGGATTTAAAGAAACGTGGAATGAAATTTGTCGGTACAACGATCATTTATTCCTATCTGCAGGCAGTGGGAGTGGTCGAGTCACATGAGGAAGGGTGTTTCCTGCATCATAAAGAATAAAAATTTACAAGTACGTAACACTGCGTACTTGAATTTTTATACAAAAAGGAGTAAGGTAGAAATTACCAGATAAAATTGAGTATTAGAAAGATGATCATGTCATAACAATGTTCAAACAAAGGGAGGAAGCGATCATGAGACGTAAGATTATGACAGCATTTGTATGCGCGATTATGACAATCTCTGTAATACCGGTTTATGCAGATGATACACAGACCGATCAGGCAGTGACAACAGAAGTTTCTACCGAAACAGCAGCAACGGTGCAAGAAACAAAAAGAACGCAAAGTAAAGAACAACTGAAGAAAAAGACAACAAGCAAGAAACATACTAAGACAAAGAAGATAAAATCAAAGAAAAAGGAAGAAAACAAAGTCATTCCAATGCCAACACAAGTGATCAGTAAGAGTTCTTCGGATACGATCGAAGGAAGGATCAAGGATAAACAGGCGAAAGTGAAACAGCTGAAAAAACAAAAAGCAAAGATTGAGGAGGAGATTCGCCTGGAACAGCAAAAAGTACGATCTATAAATGAATTTTACAAAAAGTATACAGCAAATTCCAAGGCTGAGATTGCTTTATATGGGCAGGAGATCACTCCTTCTATGAAGATTTCTAAAAAAGATGAGCAGTTAAGAGAAGATTTATATGAGCTTGCAGATTTATTTGGAGATGAGAATCTGAGAACGATCGCAAGCAAATATGTCTTTGGAATCAATCATCCGGATTTTGAGACTTTGCTTGATATGAATGAAACGATTCAGCTTGATCAGTATTTAAAGAACGAACAGATACTTCCGATCAAACCAATGGAAGAAAAGGTTCAGACGATCAAGAAGCAGATCAAGAAGTTCAAAGGAGAGATCAAAAAAGAGGAACAGACAAGATATTTTAATCCAAATGATGTCAGTGCTCTAAGTCATATCACAGTTTCAGACGCCAAACATATTTTGGAAGGAACTGCTTTGTATGATGATGCGAAAGCTTATGTCAAGGCGGAAGAAAAATATCATGTGAATGCAGTCTTTTTGATGGGAATCGCTGCACATGAAAGTGCATGGGGCACGAGCCGCCGTGCGAGGGAAGATAATAATCTGACTGGATATGGTGTAACATCGGATCATGCAAAAGGAATTAACAAATCAACGAAAGAAGCAGGACTTTTAGCAACTGCAGAAACTTTACATGAAAAATACCTGACATCAGGTGGAAGTTACTATGTTGGAACTTCTGCGGCAGCAGTGAACAAACATTACTGTGTTGGCGGAGAATGGGCGGCAGCAGTTGTAAAGAATGCTTATTTATTAATGAATCGTTTATAATTTTCTATTTTTGTATTGATTTTATAGAATCACAATGCTATAATTTACAAGAAATCAAAAAGAAGAAAACGTTGATGAGAAGAGTACTTTGTGGAAAGCTTCCAGAGAGGGATACATTTGCTGAAAGTGTCCTAAGCAGACAAACAAAGGAAGACCACCTCGGAGTGGCTGTAAACCAGCCCGGCTGACACCGTTAATCGTCGATTAAGTGATCTGTTTCTGGAGTTTATGATCAAAGGATATGAAACAGATAACCAGGGTGGAACCGCGATAACTCGTCCCATGGATTTTTATTAGTCCATGGGATTTTTTATTTCTGTTATAGATTTATTATAGAAGAAATCTATAGAGAATTGTGACAGGATAAATAAAACGTTATATATCAAGAAAGGATGAATAAGAAGATGAAGATTACATTAAAAGATGGATCTGTAAAAGAGTATGAAAACAATATGTCTGTCATTGATATTGCAAAAGATATCAGTGAAGGACTGGCAAGAGTTGCCTGTGCGGGTGAGGTTGATGGAGAAGTTGTTGACCTTAGAACTGTCATTGACAAAGACTGCGAATTAAATATCTTAACATTTGATTCTGATGAAGGAAAACACGCATTCCGTCATACAGCATCCCATATTTTAGCTCAGGCAGTAAAACGTTTATATCCAGAAACAAAACTTGCGATCGGACCTTCTATCGACAATGGTTTCTACTATGATATGGAGAAAGATACTCCATTTACACAGGAAGACCTTGAGAAGATTGAAAAAGAAATGAAGAAGATCGTCAAAGAAAATCTTGAAATCACAAGCTTTACAAAACCTAGAGATGAAGCGATTGCATTTATGAAAGAAAGAAACGAACCTTACAAAGTAGAATTGATTGAAGATCTTCCAGAAGATTCTGTGATCAGCTTCTATCAGCAGGGTGAATTTGTTGATCTTTGTGCAGGACCTCACTTAATGACTACAAAACCAGTGAAAGCATTCAAACTTACAAGTATTGCAGGTGCTTACTGGCGTGGAGATGAGCATAATCAGATGCTTACAAGAATCTATGGTACTGCATTTACAAAGAAAGCAGAATTAGATGCATACCTTACAATGATGGAAGAGGCTAGAAAGCGTGACCATCGTAAACTTGGAAAAGAACTTGGTCTGTTTATGATGAGAGAAGAAGGACCTGGATTCCCATTCTTCCTTCCAAAAGGTATGGTTCTTAAAAACACATTATTAGACTACTGGCGTGAAATTCATCAGAAAGCAGGATACGTTGAAATTTCAACACCTATCATGTTAAGTCGTCATTTATGGGAAACATCAGGACATTGGGATCATTACAAAGAAAATATGTATACAACAGTTATTGATGATCAGGATTTTGCAATCAAACCTATGAACTGCCCAGGTGGAGTTCTTGTTTATGATTCTGAACCACGTTCATATAGAGATCTTCCATTAAGAATGGGAGAATTAGGTTTAGTACATCGTCATGAAAAATCTGGTCAGTTACATGGATTAATGCGTGTTCGTTGTTTTACACAGGATGATGCACATATCTTTATGACACCAGATCAGATCAAAGATGAGATCAAAGGTGTTGCAG
>OLRQ01001960.1_pt1 | contig 14087 bp, 10 predicted proteins | sample 1671971 | NCBI WGS metagenome assembly OLRQ01 (sample SAMEA3136631, study PRJEB25190) | human gut metagenome | biome: human gut; feature: human-associated habitat; material: faeces | place: Austria | collected 2013 | reverse complement strand
TATTGCCCAGCTTGGGACAGATACATTTCAAAGAATTAAAGTCGGAGTGGGAGAAAAGCCGAAAGGATATGATCTGGCTGCCTATGTTCTCGGACATTTTCATGGAGAGGATCTGGAACTTATGGAAGAGGGATATGAAAAGGCAATTTCTGCCACAGAAGAGATATTAAAAGGTGAGATTGATGCGGCCATGAATGAGTATAACCGTAAAGTGAAGCCGAAGGAGGAGTAAAAGTGCAGGCGTTACTTAAGCCGCTTTTGGAACTGGCAGAATATGAAGATATCGTAAAAAAGAAAAAAGAAGCTCCGGGAGTTCTGATGCTGACAGGTTGTGTGAATTCCCAGAAGACTCATATGATGTACGCACTTAGCGATGGCTGTTGTTATAAAGTCATCGCCTGTTCCAGTGAGGCAAAAGCAAAACAGATTTATGAAGAGTATCGTTTTTTAGATGCAGCCATTAGTTTTTATCCAGCAAAAGACTTGCTGTTTTACCAGGCAGATATTCGTAGTAAAGAGCTGGTCAGTCAGCGAATGCAGGTGATACAGGCAGTTTTAAAAGGCGAACCGATAACTGTGGTTGCTAGTTTTGATGCATTTATGGATGCACTCCTTCCAAAAGAAATGATAAAGAGCAGGGTGATCAAGATATGCTCCGACGAGACTCTGAATCTGGATGAATTGTCTGTGAAGCTGGCACAGTGTGGGTATGACAGAGAGATAGAGGTGGCAGGACCGGGGCAGTTTGCGGTCCGTGGCGGCATCTTGGATGTATATCCGCTGACGGAGGAGCTCCCGGTTAGGATTGAACTTTGGGGAGATGAGGTGGATTCTATTCGAACCTTTGATCCGGAGACGCAGCGATCTATCGAGAAGCTTGACGAGGTAGAAGTGTTTCCGGCTACAGAATTTCCAGAGGAAGAAGAAAAAAGAGTTTCTTTTCTGGATTATTTTGAAAAAGAAAATACAATTCTTTTCTTAGATGAGCCTGTGCGTTTGAAGGAAAAAGGGGAAGGAGTGGAAGAAGAATTTCTAGAAGCCCAGAAACGACGTGCCCAGAGCGGATACGAAGTAGCCGACAGCGAAGCTGTGCTTTTTACAACGCAGGAGATTATGAGGAAAATGAATGAATATTCTAGCGTGGGATTTCAGGCGTTGGATATGCGTTGCCCTGGGTTGAATATCCGGGCAAGTTATAATCTTCAAACGAAAAATGTGGATCCATACAATAGAAGTTTTGAACTTCTAACGCAGGATCTGAAAAAAATGAAACGAAATCAGAGCCGTGTCATTCTGCTTTCCGGTTCCAGAACAAGAGCAAGGCGCCTGGCAGAAGATCTTCGAGATTACAATCTGAGCAGTTTTTACAGTGAAGATATGGATCGTGAAGTAGAACCGGGAGAAATTATGACTGCTTATGGTTATATTGCAGAAGGCTATGAGTATCCACTTTTGAATTTTGTTGTAATTTCAGAAACGGATATTTTCGGAAAGAATAAAAGGAAGAAAAAACGCCGTACCACTTATGAAGGGCGTAAGATCCAAAGCTTCTCAGAATTAAAACCTGGAGATTATGTGGTACATGAGAATCATGGACTGGGAATTTATCAAGGAATTGAAAAAATCGAAGTGGATAAGATTTCCAAAGACTATATGAAGATTTCCTATGCTAAGGGTGGAAATCTTTATATTCCGGCAACACAGTTGGATCTGATCCAGAAATATGCCGGTTCTGATTCAAAAAAACCAAAACTTAACCGTCTTGGAACTCAGGAGTGGACAAAGACGAAGGCAAAGGTTCGGGGGGCAGTTAAAGAAATTGCAAAAGATCTGGTAGAACTTTATGCAGCAAGACAGAATCAGGATGGGTTTGTTTACGGGGAGGATACAGTCTGGCAGAAAGAATTTGAGGAAATGTTCCCGTATGAGGAGACAGAAGATCAGCTTCTGGCGATCAATGCTGTGAAGAAGGATATGGAAAGCCACAAGATCATGGATCGTCTGATCTGTGGTGATGTAGGTTATGGAAAGACGGAAATTGCAATCCGTGCGGCATTTAAGGCAGTACAGGAAAATAAGCAGGTGGTCTATCTGGTACCGACCACTATTTTGGCACAGCAACATTACAATACATTTTGTCAGAGAATGAAGGATTTCCCGGTCCGGGTAGATCTGATGTGCCGATTCAGGACTCCGGCTCAGCAAAGAGATACGATTCAGAACTTGAAACGCGGGCTGGTGGACATTGTGGTTGGAACCCACCGTGTGCTCAGTGATGATATTGAGTATAAGGATCTGGGATTGCTGATCATCGACGAGGAGCAGCGTTTTGGAGTCCAGCACAAGGAAAAAATCAAAAAGTTAAAGAAAAATGTAGACGTTCTGACGTTGACGGCAACGCCGATTCCAAGAACTCTTCATATGAGCCTTATCGGAATCCGTGATATGAGCGTGCTGGAGGAGGCACCGCAGGACCGGCTGCCGATCCAGACGTATGTGATGGAATATAATGATGAGATGGTCAGGGAGGCAATCGAACGAGAATGTGCGAGAAACGGACAGGTCTACTATGTGTACAATCGAGTGGAAGACATTGCAGAGGTAACAGCGCATATTCAGAAACTTGTCCCGGAGTTAAATGTATCCTTTGCCCACGGACAGATGAAGGAGCATGAGCTTGAAAAGATCATGTATGATTTTATTAATGGAGATATTGATGTGCTTGTGTCGACAACGATTATTGAAACGGGTCTTGATATATCCAATGTAAATACCATGATTATTCACGACGCAGACCGGCTTGGCCTTTCCCAGCTCTATCAGCTTCGTGGCCGCGTCGGGCGTTCCGGGCGTATGGCCTATGCATTTTTGTTGTACCGGAAGGACAAATTATTGAAAGAGATTGCAGAGAAGCGTCTGGCGGCAATCCGGGAATTTACAGATCTTGGATCGGGATTCAAAATTGCCATGCGTGATCTTGAAATCCGTGGAGCTGGAAATCTTCTTGGTGCCGAACAGCACGGGCATATGGAAGCGGTCGGATACGATATGTACTGCAAAATGTTAAATGAGGCAGTCAAACATTTAAAAGGGGAATTATCAGAAGAGGATACATTTACGACAGCATTGGATGTCAATGTCGATGCGTATATTCCGGATTCTTATATACCAAATGAATATCATAAGCTGGATATTTATAAGAGAATTGCTGCCATCGAGTCTGAGGAAGAGATGGACGATATGATAGAGGAGTTGATTGACCGTTTTGATATTCCTAAAAAAGTGGAGCTCCTTCTGGAAGTAGCAAGGCTTAAGAATCTGGCGCACCAGGCGTATGTGACAGAGGTGACTCAAAAAGGTGTGACCTATACATTCCGTATGTATGAAAAAGCAAAAATCCATGTAGAGCGGATCCCGGATCTTTTAAAACAATTTCCGGAAGATCTGTCATTTAAGGCGGATATATCGGATCCCAAATTCATTTACCAGAGAAAGAAGAAAACAAAGCGTGGTGAAGTGGAGAATCCAATTGAGGTTGTGAAAAAAGTGTTAATTGGTATAAAAGGATTGCTTGACTAGAAAAAAGAAGATATAATAAAAAAAGTGGACATTTCTTTGCCCATCAGAATGAAGGAGGATACGAAAACGATATGAAAAAGAGATTATTTGCGCTGGCTCTTGCGGGAGTATTGGCTGCTGTAACACTGACCGGATGCGGATCATTAAAAGGAGACGAGACGGTTGCGACAGTCGATGATACAAAGATTGATGCGGATCTGGCCAATTTCTTCGCAAGATATACACAGGCAACATATGAGACATATTATTCTGCTTATCTGGGAGAAGATATGTGGAATTCAGATGCTTCTGACGGAGAGACATACGAAGAATCTGTAAAGAGTTCTGTACTGAAGTCACTGGAAGATATGATTCTTCTTGAAAAGCATATGGAAGATTATGATGTGTCAATTACAGATGAAGATAAAGCAATGATCAAGGAGACAACACAGCAGTTTCTGAATGATAATTCTTTAGATGACAAGAATCTTGTATCTGGCAATGAGAAGACTGTAAATCGTGCATTGACACTGATGGCAGTTCAGCAGAAGATGCGAACTGCGATCCAGGCCGGGGCAGATACAGAAGTCTCAGATGAAGAAGCAGCACAGAAGAGCATGGATTATGTGTTCATTTCTTATCAGACAAAAGATGATTCCGGCAACAGCAAAGACGTTTCCGATGATGAAAAAGCGCAGTTAAAGTCTCAGGCAGAGGCGATTGCTTCCGGTCTGAAGGAAGGTGGAGATTTGAACGCGCTTGCAGAAGAGCAAGGGGCAACGGTTCAGACACTGACGTTTGATAAAGATACAACTTCTCCTGATGAAGATTTGATTAAAGCCGCAGATGCACTGGGCGAGGGAGAATCTACAGATGTGATTGAGACAGAAAAAGGCTGTTACGTAGCAAAAGTTACAAGCCTGTTAGATCGTACAGCAACGGATTCTAAGAAATCACAGATTGTACAGGAACGTCAGACAAAGCTTTATGATGATACAGTGAAAAAGTGGAGAAAAAAAGCAGACATTAAAGTGCATAAGGGTGTATGGAAAAAAGTAAGTTTCCAGAAAGTGTCTGTAAAGATGAAGACTGAGACTCAGACACCGTATACAGATCAGGTGCAGACAGACGATCAGGCTCAGACAGATAATTAAAATGCAGTAAGTTTGAAAGACATGAAAAAATTTCTATAGAGAAGAAAAGACCTGCCGGTTGGCAGGTCTTTTCTATCATATAGGAGATGGAATTTCCTATATGGTAAAATTATTTGAAATATGTGGATACAAGATCATTGACAAGCTTACCATCAGCTTTACCTTTTACCTTTGGCATCAGATGTTTCATGATATTTCCTTTGTCTTTTCCGGTTGGGTTCTCGATACCAAGTTCAGATAACACACCTTCGATGATTGCCTTTATCTCGTCTTCGCCCATCATTTTTGGAGCGTAGGCTTCCAGAACAGTCAGGCGGCGGTTGCATTCTTCAATAATATCAGTACGGTCAGCAGGTGTCATCTCCAAAGTCTCTTTTGTCTGCTTGATTTCTTTCATGATAACCTGAATCTCTTCTTCTTCTGTCAGATCTGCACGTTTGTCGATCTGTTTATTCTTAAGAGCTGCCAGAAGCATGGATAAAGTTTCTTTTTTCTCCTTTTCGCCGGCTTTCATAGCTGCGACCATAGCACTTCTAATTTCATCAATTTTACTCATGATACATATCCTCCTCGAAATTACTACTTTTATTATACAAGACTAGATTGAAAATATCCAGCCCTGGATTTTGAAAGAAAGATTCGTACAGAAATAATGCTTCATTCTGATATTAGAATTAACAGAAAACTAACAAAAATTTTGGAAAAACAATAAGTGAGTTTGTAGAAAAAATAACTGAAATATAGTATAATATTTTTTATATCAAGAATAAATAATCTGTCATTTTACAGGTAGATGATAGAATTAGAAAGGGGAACTATAATGGGCAAAGAAATGATAGCAATGTTACTTGCCGGAGGGCAGGGCTCCAGACTGTATGCGCTGACCCAGAAGCTTGCAAAACCGGCAGTTCCATTTGGCGGAAAGTACCGAATCATAGACTTTCCACTTTCAAACTGCGTAAATTCAGGTATTGATACAGTAGGTATTCTGACTCAGTATCAGCCTCTGGAGCTGAATGAGTATATCGGAAATGGGCAACCGTGGGATCTGGACCGAATCTATGGAGGAGTTCATGTATTACCACCATATCAGAAGGCATCTGGCTCAGATTGGTATAAAGGTACAGCAAATGCAATTTACCAGAATATTTCATTTATCGAGCGCTATGATCCGGAATATGTCATTATTTTGTCGGGAGATCAGATCTGCAAGCAGGATTATAGTGATTTTCTTAGATTCCACAAAGAAAAGAACGCAGAATTCAGTGTTGCGGTTATGGAAGTCCCGTGGGAGGAGGCACCAAGATTCGGACTTATGGTCACGGACGATGATGACCGTATCACGGAATTCCAGGAAAAACCGAAGAATCCGAAATCCAATCTTGCCTCTATGGGTATCTACATATTCAACTGGGATATTTTAAAACAATACCTGATTGAAGATGAGGCTGACCCGGAATCTGAAAATGATTTTGGAAATAATATTATACCGAATCTGCTGCGTGATGAGAGAAAAATGTACGCGTATCACTTTAACGGATACTGGAAAGATGTGGGAACGATTCCATCTTTGTGGGAAGCGAATATGGAAGTACTGGATCCGGAACACAGTGGAATTAACCTGTTTGATGAAGACTGGAAGATCTACAGCAGGAACAGTGGTATGCCGGGACATAAGATCTGCGCCGGAGCCAATGTAGAGAACTCGATGATCACAGATGGATGTAAGATCGCAGGCAGCGTGAAACATTCCATCCTATTTGCCGGAGTGAAAGTAGAAGCCGGAGCAGTTGTAGAAGATGCAGTCGTTATGGGCAGAACAACGATTAAAGCCGGAGCCAGTGTAAAGCATTGTATTGTTGCGGAGAATGTAGTGATCGGTGAAAATGCTGTGGTAGGAGCTATGCCGACAGAAGAAGAGCAAGGAGTTGCAACCATCGGACCGGATGTCTGCGTCGGAACAGGTGCCAAGATTGGATCGAATGCCATGATCAGTGAAGATGTAAAGGACGGTGAAGAAAAATGATAAATGCAAATGCGGACGCAATGGGAATTATTTTCCCGAATAATTATGATAAGTTTGTTCCGGAACTGGTCAGCGAAAGACTAATGGCTTCCATTCCATTTGCAAGCCGTTATCGAATGATCGATTTTTTGTTATCCAGTATGGTTGGCTGCGGAATTGATAAAATAGAAGTGCTTGTTCGTGAGAATTATCATTCGCTTGTAGACCATTTAGGTGGTGGCCGAGAGTGGGATCTCAGCCGTAAGAACGGAGGACTTAGTATCTTTCCTCCATTTGCCCAGAAGTCTATCGGCAGTATGGGAGGAGGAAGAGTGGAAGCGCTCGCCAATATTCTTCCGGTACTCAAAAAGCAAAAAGAAAAATATGTGATTATGGCAGATACGAATATTGCTGCAAATTTTGATTTCAATGCGCTGATCGCACAGCATGTAAAAACGGATGCAGATATTACGTTCGCTTATACAAAAGAGGAATTGCCACAGGAACTGACTGGTGCAAAAGATGCAAGTAAAGGGCTTTATTATACGTTGAAGCTGGATGGAGATAAAGTAGAAGACATCTACATCAATAAGCAGGAGCAGGGTGTGCAGAATTTCTCTATGAATATATACATTGCGAATAGAGAGTGGCTGATCGATACCATTAATGCAGCGTTTATGCGTGGAGCTATTTCACTGGAGAGGGATATCCTGATCCCGCATCTGGATACATATAAAGTCATGGCTTATGAGCATAAAGGATATGTGGCGAGAATCACCGGACTTAAGAGCTATTTTGATGAGAACATGAAACTTCTGGATGATAAGAATCTTGAGGAGCTTTTCACAGGTAATCCCATCTATACAAAGATTCGTGACGATAATCCGACCAGATATATCGGCAATGCAAAAGCAAGTAATGTTATGGTAGCAGACGGTTGTGTGATCGAAGGTGAAGTGGAGAACAGTATTTTATTCCGTGGTGTGAAGATCGCAAAAGGTGCGAAAGTGAAGAATTGTGTTTTAATGCAGGATACGATCGTTGGAGAAGGTACAAAGCTGGAATATATCATTTCAGATAAGAATGTAAAAATCACCGATGGAAAAGAATTAAAGGGTGATGAAGCGTTTCCTGTATTTGTTGCGAAAGGACAGGTTGTCTAGTGAACGGGTGCATGTTATGCCCGAGACAGTGCCAGATTAAGCGAGAAGAAGGAAAGCGTGGCTTTTGTGGGGAGTCGGATTTGGTCCGGCTTTCCAGAGCCGCGCTTCATATGTGGGAAGAACCGTGTATCTCCGGGATAAATGGATCCGGAGCTGTTTTTTTCTCTGGCTGTACGCTTCGATGTGTATATTGCCAGAATTATCACATTGCCAACAGTGAGATTGGAAAAATAGTAAGTGTTGAACGGTTATCGGAGATATTTCTGGAGCTTCAGGAACAGGGGGCGAACAATATTAACCTTGTGACACCAACGCACTTTGTACCACAGATTATCGCGGCACTGGATCAGGCAAGAAAAAAAGGGCTTAATCTTCCAATTGTTTATAATACAAGCGGCTATGAAAAGGTGGAGACTTTACGCAGGCTAAATGGATATGTTGATGTATATCTTCCGGATTTTAAATATCTGGATCCGGAGCATGCAAAGAAATATTCCGGGGCAGAAGATTATCCTGAGGTGGCAAAGGCTGCTCTGGAAGAAATGGTCCGGCAGACTGGGAATCCTGTATTTAATGATGCGGGGATTATGACAAAAGGTGTAATTGTGAGACATTTGTTATTGCCTGGGTGTCTGAGAGATGCGAGAAGAATTGTGAAATATCTCTATGAAACATATGGTGACCAGATTTATATGAGTCTCATGAACCAGTACACTCCGCTCGATACGTTGAATCGGGAAAAATATCCGGAGCTTGCCAAGAAAGTGACGAAAAAAGCATATGATGTTCTGGTGGATTATGCCATAGATCTTGGCGTGGAGCAGGCATTTATTCAGGAAGGCGAAACGGCAAAAGAAAGCTTTATTCCTGATTTTTCCTACGAAGGAGTGTAATGAAGAACAGATGCCAGAAGATATGAAGAGCTATCGGCATTTCATTATTGACATTTGAAGAGAGTTCTTGAATAACAGGAACGTGAATGATAAAAAGGTAAAGAAAATTTAACGAAGGAGTAAAGATATGGCAGACAGAGCCCAGTTTCAGAAAAAATTAGGAGAGCTTCTTGCAGTTGCAGCAAGCCAGAATAATAAAATGACCAGTCAGGAAGTGCAAGCTTTCTTTCAGGATGACAATCTTACAGATGAGCAGATGAATCTGGTTCATGAATTCCTGATGTCTCAGAAAGTGGAAGTAATCGGATATACAGGAACTATAGAAAATACAGAAAAAACAGAACAAGAAGAAAAAGATACATTAAGCCAGCAGGAAAAAGACTATGTGGCAGAATATCTGATCGATATTGAAAAAATGGCGAAGCAGACGGAGGAAGAGGTAACACTTGCATATTATCTTCCCAAAGTTGTGGAAGAAGCAGTAAAGCTGCATATGCCAGGAATCTTCATCGGTGATGTGATCCAGGAAGGCAATGTCAGTTTGATGCTGTACTTAGGTGAGAATAAGAAAGCAACAGAAGCAGAAGTGCTGCCCCAGCGTCCCATCACCGCCTATCTCCGGGAACTGACCAAAAAGGGCATTGCGTTTGAGTATCACAACACCATGCCGTTTTCCATTGACGGCGCACTGCAATCCGGTGTCTATGAGCTGGAAGGCGATGTGTCCTCCCAGTATGTGACCGGACTGCTGTTTGCGCTGCCGCTGCTGGATGGCGATTCGGAGATACGGATGCTGTCCCGGCTGGAGTCCAAGCCGTACGTTGATCTTACCATCGCCTGCCTGCGTCACTTCGGCGTGACCGTTTACGAGACGGAACAGGGCTACACCGTTCCCGGCGGTCAGCAGTACCATGCCTGTGACATGGAAGTGGAGGGCGATTATTCCCAGGCGGCGTTCTTCTATGTGGCGAACGCCCTGGGCAGCGACATCACCCTCACCAATCTGAATCCGGAAAGTGTGCAGGGCGATAAAAAAATTGTGGAAATCACACAGCAGATGTGTTATAATAGAGAAAAGGGACTGCCTGCCTGCTTTGATGTGGATGCGGCAGATATCCCCGATCTGGTACCGATCCTGGCAGTGCTTGCCACATTCGGCACAGCGCCGTCCCGGATCACCGGGGCGCATCGTCTCGCCATCAAAGAGAGCGACCGTCTGGCATCCACTGCCGACCTGCTGAACCGGCTGGGCGGCAAGGTGACCGCCACCGCAGACGGTCTGGAGATCGAGCCGGTGGAACAGCTTCACGGCGGCACGGTGGACAGCTGCGGCGATCACCGCATCGCCATGTGCGCCGCTGTGGCAGCCACACGCTGCACCGGAGAAGTGACCATTCTGCACGGAGAGTGCGTTGAAAAATCATATCCTCGGTTCTATGAGGATTATCGTCAATTAGGAGGAATCGCCAATGTCATCGTTCTGGAGTCGTAATATTTCCCTTTCCATTTTCGGAGAGTCACATGGTCCGGCGATCGGCGTCGTCATCGACAATCTGCCGCCGGGAGAATACATTGATGTGGAAAAACTGCGGCAGTTCATGGCACGCCGTGCGCCGAAAAAGGACGGCACGACCACGCCACGTGGTGAAAAAGACCTGCCCCAGATCATGTCCGGACTGCTGAACGACCGCACCACCGGCGTTCCCCTCTGTGCGTTTATCCAGAACACGGATACCCGCTCGAAGGATTACAGCAATCTGGCACGCCTGCCCCGTCCGGGACACGCCGACTATACCGGCGCAATGCGCTATCGTGGATTCAACGATGTCCGTGGCGGCGGCCATTTTTCCGGCAGACTCACCGCTCCGCTGTGCTTTGCCGGCGCAGTCTGCGGTCAGATTCTGGAGCGCCGTGGCATCTACACCGGTGCGCACATCGCCAGCGTCCACGGCATCAGCGATGACGCTTTCAGCCGCACCAAGGTGACCAAGGAGGATATCCTGGAAGTGCGTGGAAAGGATTTCCCGGTGCGCAACGATGCACAGGGCGAAAAGATGAAAGAGGACATCCGGAATGCCAGCCAGGGCGGGGAGTCTCTGGGCGGCATCATCGAGTGCGTCACCATCAATATGCCGGCAGGCGTGGGGTCTCCCATTTTTGAGGGACTGGAAAACACCATCGCCCAGCTGATCTTCGGCATCCCGGCAGTCAAGGGACTGGAATTCGGCGCAGGCTTCCAGGTGGCAGAGATGGTCGGCAGCCAGAACAACGACCCGTTCTATATTGATGAAAACGGTCACGTCAAGACCAAGACCAACAACCACGGCGGCATTCTGGGCGGCATCTCTTCGGGAATGCCCATCACGCTGAATGTAGCCATCAAGCCCACCGCCTCCATCGCAAAGCCCCAGGAGACTGTGGACTTCCGGGCAAAGAAGAACGAGACGCTCCAGATCCACGGCAGACATGACCCGTGCATCGTGCCACGTGCTGTGCCGTGCGTTGAGGCGGCAGTGAACATTGCGCTGCTGTCCCATATGATGGATTATCCGAATTTTTGAGAAAAGGCTTTTTTCTATGATTTGAGGTGACAGGTTGTGCAGGAAGAAAATATGCTGAAAATGTCCAAAATGGCGACACCGCCCATTATGGATCCCCACACGGCGAACATTTTGATTTGTTATCTGTTGTATAAGATCGACAAGCCGGTGCGTGTGAATCATTTGTATGACATTGCAGTCGGGAGTGACATTATCAATTATTTTGCCTACCAGGATTCCATCGCTTATCTGACGGAACACGACTCGGTAGAGCTGCGCCGCAAGGATGACGAGACGGAGTACTATGTGCTGACGGAAAACGGCATCCGCACGGCAAAGGAACGGCGCAACTATGGGGGAAAGGCGTACCGGGACAAGCTGGTCTCGGCGGCGTTCCACTATTTTGCACGCATCAAACGGGAGAGCGAAGTCAAGATCAATTACATTCCGCTGAAAAAGGGCTATTACGTCCACGTCCGCTGTCTGGACATCGGGGACGACCTGCTGGATATGAAACTCTACGCCCCAGATTATTCCCAGGCGAAGTATCTGGGCGAACAGATCATGCTGAACCCGGCAGGCTTTTACGGCAAGATCCTGGATGCGGCGTTTTCCAACCGGGAAGAGCCGTTTGAGCTGGAAGAGGATTGAACAGCGTTTTGCAAATAGAAAAGGCGTGGGACTGTGAAAAGTTCCACGCCTTTTTGTGTATACAGATTGTGTTGTGTCTGCGAATTAGCCTCCTCTGAAAGAGGCGGTGGAGGAGTCATCGAAAACAAAAACAGCCTGCCTCCAGGACAAACCCCGGAGACAGGCTGCTTTTTATAAGATTGAGAGAATTACCAAATTATATCAACCGAAAGCTTTCGATCAATATGCAACGCCCTGCCACTTCATAGCGTCAGCAACCTTCAGGAAGCCTGCGATGTTTGCGCCGACAACCAGATTGCCTTCTACGTCGTACTCCTTGGAACGATCGTATGCGTTGTGGAAGATGTTGATCATGATCTGCTTCAGCTTAGCATCAACTTCTTCGAATGTCCAGGACAGACGCTCGCTGTTCTGAGACATTTCCAGACCAGAGGTAGCTACGCCGCCTGCATTTGCTGCCTTTGCCGGTCCAAACAGGATGCCCGCAGCCAGGAACTTGTCGATTGCTTCCGGAGTAGAAGGCATATTTGCACCTTCTGCTACGACCTGAACGCCGTTCTTCAGCAGGATGTCAGCAGACTCGCCGTCGATCTCGTTCTGGGTTGCGCACGGCAGAGCAACATCGCACTTGATGGTCCAGATGCCCTTGCAGCCTTCGGTATAGGTAGCGCCGTCTACACGGTTTACATATTCCTTGATGCGTCCACGTTCTACTTCCTTGATCTGCTTTACAACATCCAGCTTGATGCCGTTCGGATCGTAGATGTAGCCGTTGGAGTCAGACAGTGCAACAACCTTTGCGCCCATTTCCTGTGCCTTTTCCGTTGCATAGATTGCAACGTTGCCGGAACCGGAAATAACAACAGTCTTGCCCTTGATGGTGTCCTTCTTCATGCAGCTCATCATCTCTTCAGTGAAGTACAGCAGACCGTAACCGGTAGCCTCTGTTCTTGCCAGAGAACCGCCGTAGGACAGACCCTTACCGGTCAGAACGCCGGTGAACTCGTTGCGCAGTCTCTTGTACTGACCGAACATATAGCCGATCTCACGTGCGCCGGTACCGATGTCGCCAGCCGGAACGTCAGTGTCAGCGCCGATGTGCTTGGACAGCTCAGTCATAAAGCTCTGGCAGAAACGCATGATCTCGTTGTCAGACTTGCCCTTCGGGTCGAAGTCAGAACCGCCCTTGCCGCCGCCCATCGGCAGAGTGGTCAGGCTGTTCTTGAAGATCTGCTCAAAGCCCAGGAACTTAATAACAGATGCGCATACAGACGGGTGCAGACGCAGACCACCCTTGTACGGTCCGATTGCAGAGTTGAACTGGCAGCGGAAACCACGGTTTACCTGAACCTTGCCGTTGTCGTCTACCCAGGAAACACGGAACTGGATCATGCGCTCCGGTTCTACGATGCGGTCGATTACGCCGTTTGTCTCATAAGACGGGTCCTTTTCTACGACCGGCTCCAGAGACATCAGAACTTCGCCGACTGCCTGCAGGAATTCCGGCTCGTTGCCGTTGCGCTTTACGACGCTGTCGTATACGCCCTGAAGATAAGCGTTCTTAAATGTAAATGCCATGGGAATCTCCTCCTGTTGGATAAAAATGTTGGATTAAAATGTAGCAAAACATTCTGTCAAGGATACGGGACGTTCTGTCAGAAAACCCGTATCCGCACGCTGTCCAAACTCAAAATGTATGTGATGTATGTGCATTCGCTTCAAACACCTGTACACGCACTTCGAACAACATCTATTATACACCATTCGGCTATGTTTTTCAATGCAAAATTGACGAACTTTTGCATTTTCTTGATATCGAAATCGCAGAAATCGAAAAAAAGAAAGATATCCGAATTTCAAATTTCGATTGCAAATTCTGAATCCGTTTGAAACACAGATTAAAAAGCGGCAAGAAAAAGGCTCTGTCTCACGGGAGACAGAGCTGAAAAAGAAAATTTTATCCTGTGCAGCAGAAAGCGTTCCGTTTGTAGAACAAAAAAATCAAAATATTTCTGTAGGCGCTCTTTTGCAAAAACGCACAAAACCGGATGCTGTCCCTGCCCAGCGGTGACCCATGCCGGAATATCCCGGCACCGTTCCTGCCGAACCGTCCCTGCATTTGT
>OLRQ01001959.1_pt1 | contig 14102 bp, 11 predicted proteins | sample 1671971 | NCBI WGS metagenome assembly OLRQ01 (sample SAMEA3136631, study PRJEB25190) | human gut metagenome | biome: human gut; feature: human-associated habitat; material: faeces | place: Austria | collected 2013 | reverse complement strand
GCTCGCTGATCAGAGAACCCAGCGAGCACTGCGGCACCGGGATGCCCAGACCCACGAAGGAGAGGAACGCCTCGGTGAAGATAGCAGTCGGGATGCTGAACATGACCTGCGTGATGATGGGTCCGATGATGTTGGGCAGCACTTCCTTGAAAATGATGAAGAAGCTGCCCGCACCCAGCGTGCGGGACGCCAGAACGAACTCCTGATCCTTCAGCTTGAGCATCTCGGCGCGGGCGATGCGGCTCATGCCCACCCACTCGGTCAGCATCAGGGCAAAGATGATGGTCACCATGCCGGGCTGTAATACCAGCAGCAGCAGCGTGACGATGACCAGCCGGGGGATGCCGTTGGCTACTTCCAGAAAGCGCTGCATCACCATATCCACCCTGCCGCCAAAGTAGCCGGAGATCAGGCCGTAGCTCATGCCGATAAGCATATCAATGATCGCAGCGGCCACCGCGATGATCAGGGAGACGCGCGCGCCTTCCCATGTGCGGGTCCAGATGTCGCGGCCGTACAGGTCGCTGCCGAACCAGTAGTAGACGTCCAGCTTATCCTTTTCCTGATAGGCGTTGGTCACCTTGGTGCCGGTGGTGGTGCTCATCTTCTCGCTGCCGTCCAGAATGCCGAACTGCTCAATGCCCGGCACGCGGGGTGCAAAGTTTTTCTGGCTCAGATCCTGCCCGGAGTAGGTGTAGCTGTTCATGCCCGGGCCAAATACGGCCAGCAGCACGATGACCACAATGAGGACAAGCCCCAGCACGGCGCTCTTTTTATTGAAAAAGCGGATGAGCGCTTCCTTCCAGAAGTTCTGCGCCGCAAAGTTGGTATCCACGCTGATCTCGTCCTCATTGTGCTTGAGGGCAAAATCCTTTTCCGCAAAGGTGTGCTCCGTGTACATTGCATCCACGGCGCTGACAATGGCATCGGCGGTGGATTCGCCGCCCAGCCGGATCGCTTTTTCTGCCATTTAGTCGTCCCCCTTTGCCAAACGAATGCGCGGGTCGATGATGCCGTACAGCAGGTCAACGACCAGCATGATGCCAATGTACATGGCACTGTAAATAAAGCTCAGACCAATGACCACGTTGTAATCGTTGGACTGGATGGCTGTCACCAGCAGACTGCCCACGCCGGGGATGGCAAAGATCTTTTCCACCACCAGCGAGCCGGTCATCAGATCCACGATCAGCGGTGCCAGCACCGTGATGATGGGGATCAGGGCGTTGCGCAGCGCGTGGCGGAAGATCAGCGCCGGGCCGGAAATGCCCTTGCTCTCAGCCAGCAGCATATAATCGGAATCCAGCACCTCGATCATCTCACTGCGGGTAAAGCGGGCAATGGATGCCATGGTAAACATGGAAAGCGAAATGCTGGGCAGCACGCTGGAGCCAAAGATGTCCTTGGCGGAAAACAGCATGGGGAACCAGCGGAATTTGAAGCCGAAGGTGTAGCTCAGCGCCAGTGCGAACACATAGGACGGCACCGATACGCCGATGACCGAGATGATGGTAGCAATGGTGTCCACCACGGTATCCCGCTTTAAGGCGGCGAGGATGCCCAGCACCAGACCTACGATGGCACCCAGCGTGACCGCCATGCCGCCCACCTGAATGGAGATGGGCAGACGGGACTGGATGAGCTGAGAGATGGGCGTATTTTTGGAGATATTGTAGCTGACACCCAGATCGCCCCGGAGCATATTGCCCACATAGCGGAAGAACTGGATATAGATGGGCTGGTCAAGGCCGTACTTTGCATATAGGGCTGCCCGCATATCGGGCGTCAGCTTTTCATCATTGAAGGGCGAACCGGGCATCAGCTGCATCAGGATGAACAGCACCAGCAGGATTGCCAGCAGCGTGAACAGCGATGTCAGGATTCGCTTGAGTGTGTACTTTTTCACGTCGGGTGGACCCCCTTTGTCCAAAGCGTTTTTCGCGGTCAATCGTTCGCCTGCCGCGTACAGGTCAAATGGCAAAAAGGCGCACAGTGGCTTTTTGCGGGCCACTGTGCGGCCTTATTCAGTATGCTTTTGTTTTACACGCTCTTAGCGGCGTTCTTGTACACGCGGTTCAGTGCCACAGGGTGGAACTCCACACCGGTAACAGCAGAAGAGACCATCTCGGCGTTGCACTGGCCGTACAGCGGGAAGATGACCGCCTGCTCCAGAATGATCTGCTCTGCCTCGTACAAAGCAGCCCAGCGGCCCTCGGGGTCGGTGCACAGATCGCCGGTGGTGCACTCGTCAATGATGGCATCGTAGTCGGCATCGCTCCACAGACCGTAGTTGTTGGAGTTGCCGGTCACCCACATACCCAGATAGGTCATGGGGTCGGCGTAGTCGGGGCCCCAGCGGGTCAGGCCGATCTCAAAGTTGCCGTCCTGCAAATCCTGCACGCGCTGCTTCTTGGGCTCCACGGTCAGGTTCAGGGTAAAGCCTGCCAGCGTGGTTTCCAGCTGCTCCTTGACGACCTGTGCCACCTTCTGGGGTGCGTCATCGGCATCCACCACCATGTTGAAGGTGAAGGAGTCCTTGCCCAGCTCGCTCTTGGCCTGCTCGTAGTACTCCTTGGCCTTGTCGGCATCATAAGCGCAGAACTCTGCAAACTTGGTCTGGTCGGCGCTGAAATCGCTGCCGTCGGGGCCGGTGGCAAACTGCGGCGGAACCGCGGTGTAGCAGGGTGCAGAGCCATCCTTCAGCACGTCCCCGGTAATGGCGTCACGATCCAGTGCAAAGGTGATGGCCTTGCGCAGGTTCTCGTTGGCCAGCTCCGGCACACCGTCGATGTTGGGGCTGATGTACCACAGGTAACCGGCACCCACGCTGGTAAATTCGGGGTCATCCTTGACCTGATCCACCTGCTCGCCGTTCAGCAGGGTCATATCCAGAGCACCGGTCTGGTAGCTCATCAGTGCCTGCTGGCTGTCCTTGATGACCTGATAGGCCAGACCGTCCAGTGCGACCTTAGCAGCATCGTAGTAATCGGGGTTCTTTTCCAGTGTAAAGGCAGTAGCAGCCGGCTGGTAATCCGTCAGCTTGAAAGCGCCGTTGGACAGCACCGTGTCGGGGCTGGTGCCGAAGGTGTCCTTGCAGGTGTTGAAGAAAGTCTCGTTGACCGGATAGAAGGTGGGGAAATACATCAGGCTCAAAAAGTAGCTGACAGGAACATTCAGCTGGACCTCCAGCGTCTTGTCGTCCACTGCGGTGACGCCCAGATCGGTGACAGGCTTTTCGCCGGCAATGATCTCGGCAGCGTTGACCACCTGACCGATATCAGAAAGCATATAGGAATACTCGGAAGCGTTGGCAGGGTCTACGGCACGCTGCCAGCCAAACACGAAATCAGCAGCGGTAACGGATTCGCCGTTGGACCACTTGGCATCCCGCAGGTGGAAGGTGTAGGTCTTGCCGTCCTCACTGATGTCGTAGGTCTCTGCAATGGCGGGAACTGCTGCGCCGTCGGCATCCATCTGCATCAGGCCGTCGGTGTAATCGGCGATGACCTCAAAGGAGGTGCCGTCGGTGGCGATCTGCGGGTCCAGCGACTGAACCTCGGTCTCCAGCATAATGTTCAGGGTGCCGCCCTGTGCAGTGCCAGCTGCAGAGGAAGCAGTGCCGGAAGCGGAAGAAGCCGCCACGGAGCTGGAAGAGCCGCCGCAGGCTGTCAGAGCCAGTGCTGCGGAGGTAACACCGGCAGCTGCCAGGAAGCTGCGGCGCGAAATACGACGATCAAATCTCATAGATGTTTCCCCTCTCTTCACTGCTTTAGCTTTATACTTTGCTAAAGCGTTGCGTTCTAAAAATACACAAGGGATGTCCGTTCCTCCTTCTGGAACTTTGCACGCCCTTGTGCTATGGACGCATTATACATCCGTGTTTTCCGAAAGAAAAGAGTTTTTTGAAAATTTGTCCTCGTCAAATGCACATTTCTGCGGTTTGTCCAACATTTTGCCGGAAGTTTTTCTTGGTTTTTGTATAGTTTTCACCCTTGAGCACATTTCACTTAAAGAGTGTTTCAATTGAAAATCCTTTTTAATTCAATTCAGGCTGTATATTTTCATCTTATTTCTTTCTTTTATTAAGAAAAAGCACCGATTCGCTTTTTCATGTGCAAACCAGTGCTTTTCTTGATTTCTCTTTTTAAATTGTATTTTTGTGGCGAACAGTTTTTAATGTCACTCTCAGGCTTCTGCCGCGAGCGTCTCCACCGTACCATTGTAAACGGCAGTGTCCAGCTGCTCTTCGGTAGCGGCCACAAGGGTGGTGGCGGTAGCCGCACCCACAACGTTCGTAGCGGTACGCGCCATATCCACGATGCTGGAGATGGGAGAAAGCAGGATGATGGCTTCCACCGGCAGACCGGCAGCGGCAAACAGCGCCGTTGCGGTAATGGTCGCCGTGCCGGGCACACCGACCGTACCAATGGAAACGACCACAGCCAGCACCACGAGGAAGGCGTACTGCACAGGCGTGTACTCGATGCCAAGCAGATGGATGGTAAACACTGCCAGCAGAGTGGGCCAGATGCCCGCGCAGCCCGGCATACCAAGGTTTGCACCCAGACTTGCGCCAAAGGCGGCAACGTCCTCATTCACACCCAGCTTCCGGGTCAGCTGGTTGACCGTGACCGGGATAGTACCCACACTGCTCTGGGAGGTAAAGGCAACGGTAGCCGCGGGCCAGATGCCCTTGAAGAAGCGGACGGGGCTCAGCTTGCCCACAAACTTGATCAGGGCGCTTTCCACAACAAAGACCTGAATGCCGCACAGCACATACGCCAGCACCAGAACGCTGAGCAGCGGAATAAGATCCGCAGGAGAAGAACGGCTGACCGCACGGGCGATCAGGGAAAGGACTGCATACGGGGTAAAGGAGATCACATAGCTGACCACGCGGCCCATCACAAGGTCGCCGGCATCAATGAACTTTTTAAAGGGTGCCACCTCTTCGGGCTTCTTGGCTGCGATCTTGTTATAGCTGACAGCCACCAGAATGCAGAACACCACAATGGGCACCACCTCGCCGTTGGACCAGTGCGCAGCCAGATTCTGCGGGAACAGGCTGATGACCGTATCCACAAAGGTGGGCACTTCCTTGGCGGTGTAATCGGTGGCCAGTTCATACTGCACCCCGCTGCCAATGTTAGTAGCCACACCGGCGATCAGGGTGATCAGGCTGGCAATGAAGGTGTTCAGCACCAGAAAGAACACGGTCTTGAGACCGATCTGCTTCAGACGGACGGAATTGCCCAGATTGGTGATGCCGGAAATGATGCTGAAGATCAGCAGCGGAATGACCACAGCGGAGACCACATGGGCGTAAATAGTACCTACGGCTGCTACGTAAGTGTGGTGTCCCTTGAACGCAAGACCCACGATCAGGCCAAGACCCACGGCAAGGATGGTACGCACGCCAAAATCAACGTGCTTTTTCTTGTGCAGATAATACAGCAATGCAAAAAATACTGCGGTGAGCGCCAGCGCACCCAGATCCAAAATTTCGACAGACATAAAACGTTACCCTTTCTTTTGTTTGTTGGTTTACTTCGTTTTCGTCTGACAACACATTCGTCTGTTCATAGCTCTCTCCTATTTCTACAAACCTACACGTTATGTATGTTTTGTTGTTTGAAGGGAGTATACTCTCCTTCCGGGCAATTGTCAATAGAAAATTCATATTTTCCTATTTTATTTGTAGGAAAGTCAGGGATAGGCGCTCCGCACAAAAAGGAAGCTGCCGCACCAGATAATGTGCAGCAGCTCCCTTTGCATTTTTATTTTACCGGCAGCCAGACCGTTGCTTTTGCCCCGCAGGGGTGCAGGCGTAAACTATCACTTTTTTAAGAAGGAGAACAATCCCTTCTTTTCGTAGGGCTCACGGCAGATCTCGCCCACCTGGTACCCGGTGCCCTCAATGGCGGCGCGGAGTGCCTTTTCGTCCAGCGGCTCCTTGGAAAGGATCACGGTCCTGCCCTTAGAATGCGAGGACGAGACCTTTTCCACCGGGAACTCACTGCGGATCGTGTCATTGATATGCGCTTCGCACATGGAACAGGCCATGCCGTCCACTTCTACGGTTGTCTGGAACATTTTTGTACCTTCTTTCAGTTTCTTATGACGATCATCGTTTTTCCTTCACATCCTCTGTGCAGGCCAGAAGCAATAGTTAGAATTAGCTAACTTTCGTTTCTGAGAAAAGCCGCCATCCAGCGGCCTTCCCGCCCAAATAATACGCCCTGCGGCTGCATCTGTCAAGGCATCCGGGGCATTTTTGCTGGGACAGCAGCTTTTTTATTTCGGTGCGTCAGACGTCCCGTCTCAGCAGCTCCGTCAGACTGCGGAAGGTCCTGCCATGGCTGCCGGTGACGGTCTCGGCATGGAGCAGACTGCTGAGAACGCTTTCCTCCACGCACTCTGCCACCGCCCGGAACAAAGGGTTGATGGCATCATCGTGCAGCAGGGTCATGGACAGCAGCGCCTTGTCCGAATAGTGCGGCACCCGGTTGGCAGTGGTAAAGGCGATAACGATCTCGCCGCTGCCGTTGCCGCAGTAGGAGCCGGTACGGGAAAGCCCCACCAGCGCCCGGCGGCACAACCGCCGCAGCTGCCGCTCGCTCAGGGGGATATCCGTGGCAAGCACCGTGATGATGGAGCCCTTGTCCTCGTGGGGCGGGATGCTGTCGTCCAGCAGCGTATGGATGGGCTTGCCCGCCACGATGAGGTCGTCAAACAGCGCGTGGTTGGAGAGCACCAGTGCACCGATGGTGTACTGCTTGCAGTCCAGCTCCACCACCCGGGAGGCAGAGCCGATGCCGCCCTTGAGCCCGTGACAGCGCATTCCACGCCCTGCGCCTACGGCGCCCTCGGCAAAGTCTGCCTTGCAGTCCGCCAGCGCAGCAAAGACGTGCTGTTCGGTGACATGAAGTCCCCGGATGTCGTTCAGGCCGCAGTCGTTGCACTCGCAGACCACCGGGTTCACGCTGCCGGTGGTCTCGCAGATATCGGGGTTCTTTTCCAGCATATACTTCACCAGTGCCGTCTGCGCCGTGCCCACACTGAGGGTGTTGGTAAACAGAATAGGCGTTTCCAGCGTGCCAAGCTCGTCGATCTGCACAAGGCCGGTGGTCTTGCCAAAGCCGTTGATAACATGGCTGGCCGCCAGCACCTTTTCGTGGAAAATATCTCCCGGGTGCGGCAGCAGCGCCGTTACGCCGGTCTGCACCACACCGTCTGCCAGCGTGCAGTGCCCCACCGTCACGCCCGGCACATCGCTGATCTTATCCAGCGCACCTTTGGGCAGCCTGCCCACCTGAAAACCCCATTCATTTCCCGCGATGCCCATCGTAGTTCCTCCTTGCTTTTTTCTAAGATGTATCATAGCATTTCTCCTGCCAAAAGTAAACTGCTGTAACAGACCGGAAGCAGACCTGAAAAAAGGCTGCCGCACAGGATCTCACTGTACAGCAGCCTTTTGCTATTTTGTAAAAAAACCCGCCGCAGCGCGGGGTGTTCCATCAGGAGTGCTCGAGCGGGCGGAAGAGTCCCTTGACCTTTTCCCAGCAGGCCACCACCCGCTCCCGCGGCAGGAAATAATTGACCAACAGCGCCACGATCACGCCCACTGCCGTATCGAAGATACGGTTGAGCGCGTAGGCAACGTAGGTCTCCACCGGGGTGCTGAACAGCACGATGCAAAGCACCACACCGCCGGGCTGCACACCGCCCGGCCAGAAATACTGGCACAGCAGGATGAGCACCACAATGGCCAGCAGGCCGCCGATGAGGGTGCCGAACAGACGATTACCGCCGTTTTTGATCGAGTCCGGCATATCGGTGCCAAGGCCGAAAATGACGCCGATGCAGGCAAACGCCGGGTTGCGCTCCAGCAGGCAGTAAACAACAGCCACCAGTATGGCCGTTACCGCCGTTTTGATGGTGCGCCAGCCCACATGAAGCCGGAAATCCTCGCGCGGGAACTGAAACATTTCCAAATCCTCCTCTTTTTGCTTTCCTGTTTCAGGATACCACAGGGTTTTGTTGGATACAAGGTTTTTTCCGCTAGTAGATTATTTAACGAGACACTCCCGCGCAAAAACAGGACCCCGGAGCCCTTTTTGAGCCATAACGGCTCCGAAAAAGGTTCCGGGGTTTGTGTAATGCTTTTCGGCCGCCCAAAGCGGATTTATTTTCCAAGCACAACGGAGAGTTTGATCTCCTTTTCCGTCTCGCTCAGATCAAGAGCGCCGCCGTCGGCAACAGTCACACGCAGCTCATAAAGCGTACCGGCGGTAAGCTCCGTCACAGCATTGCCGTCCTCGTCTGTGATCGACCACAGTGCAGAATCGACCTTTGCCAGCCTGCCGTCCGCGCCATAGGCGTAGAGGATCAGACCGGAGGTGCTGCCGGACAGGTTGTTCATACGGAAAGCCACGGTGGTGTTGGGATGTACGTTGCGGACTGTCGCCGTGTTGCGCCAGCTTGCAACGGTGCCTTCGCCGCCGTCCTGCGCAAACTGTTCCTGCGAGAGGACATTTCTTGCTGCCTGATCAAGATCGACCTTGCGGTAGGGCATTTCGGGCAGATAAACGAAACGGTCCTGCAGACGAAGCAGCTCCAGATAGCCTGTCGGGCAGTAGAGCGCGTTGCCGCTGTTGCCGGCATACATTCCAATGGCCATGTTGTTGTAGCCGTACTTGTTGGAAACATCCATCGTGAAAACAGTCTCGCCGGTTTCAAAGTCCAGAATGATGTACTGCCACATCCCGGTGGTCACATCCTGCACATAGCCGTAGATATAGCCCGTTGCGGTGGAAAGCTTCATGATGGAAGTATCGCTCAGGTCGTTCCGGCTCCAGATGCTCTTCATCTCGTAGCCGTTTGCGGTCTTTACGGTGTCCATGCGCTCGATGCCGGGGGCGATCATAATGTTGCCCTTCATGAGCCAGTTCTGGTCGTAAATATTGGCGTAGCTCTGGATGGAGGAGTCGTTGTTGGGGTCCGCCAGACCTGCATTGCCCGCGCCAAACCAGTTGCAGACGATGGTGCTGACGGTTCCATTGCCGTCATCATAGACGATGGCAGAGTTATCAACGGCCACCTGATAGCCCTCGGGCAGGTCATCCAGCACCGGGGCGCTTGCCACGACCTCGCCGGTCTTCATATCGAGCGCAAGAAGGTTTACGATATCCTGATTGTCGGTGAACAGCACAAGGTTCGGTGTCAGTGTGGGAGAGCAGCCGCCGCCCCATGCAAGACCGCCGCCGGTGGTCTTATCGCCTTCGCCGCTCACCTTTGCGCCTGCGCTCTCATAGGGCGTGCACCACACAACGTCTACGCCTTCTTCTGCACGCAGAAGATAGCAGTTCTGGTTGGTCAGGATCACCGCACCGTCCTTGGAGGCGGCGATGCCGTTCTCGGCACCCTCGCCGGGGGTCAGCTCGTGGACAAAGACAGCCTTTGAAAGGTCTGCCTGCTCACCGTTCAGGATGGCATCAATGGCAGAACGGGCAATATAGCCGATGACGCCCTGCTGCTGGCGCTGCGGGTAAATGCGGAAGCCGCCCGTTGCAAACCAGAGGTTTCCGTCATAGTCAAAGACCACGGACAGAAGATTCTGCGTCAGTTCTTTTCCAAGTGCAGCCTCGGCAGCCGCCTTGATATCAATGTCCAGCACCTTTTCAAATTCCGGCAGCACATTGCCGTTTTCGTCCGTTGCGCGGAGCATCAGCACATGGTTGTTGCTCGTGGGGCAGACGATGCGGTTGGACGCGTCCATGAAGGTATAGGAGCTTTGGATGACGTAACCGCCGCCGTCATGCTTCTTCGGGGAGAAATAGCCGAGCGTCTTTGTCTCCTCGGCGTTCAGGTCGCGGATGGCAATGCCGCCCAGCAGCGGCACAACAGCATGGCCGTAGCTGTCAAAATAGATGGCGGGAGAAGCATTTGCATTCGTTGTCTCGTAGGAAACGTTGATCTCGGGATAAATGCCCAGCGGCAGGATCTCATCCGTCGAGTCGGTGTTATAGCCGTCGTGATGAATGTTTGCATCGCTCTTGGCCATATAGGGGTTTTCCTCCACCTGCTTGGGGTTCAATGCCTTTACCGGCAGCGACGCAGAGGTCGTCTGTGCAGAAGAGGGCTGCACCGCAGCGGATGGTGCAGCGGGCTGCGAAGCTGCGCCGCTGTCTGCGGGCGTCTGCGTACCGCCGCAGGCGGCCATGGACAGGCACAATGCTGCGGTCAGCGACAAGCTTAACGCAGAATGGATGATCCTTTTCTTTTTCATAAACCGTTCTCCTTGTTGTGTTCGTTGCGGTCAGGTCGGCGCTGCTCTGCCGGATTTTTTTTGATCCAGCCAGATGCAAAAACCCTGCCGCAAGGCGGCTTCGGTCACCGGCTCCAGCAGAAAATAGTCTGCACGCAGCCGGAAGGCATGGAGCGAAAAATCCAGATCGCTGCACCAGATAACACGTGTTTGGGGACAAAGCGCGCGCAGATGCTCTACTGCATTCAAGCCGTCGACACCCGGCAGGGCGATCACGGCGTTTGTCAGCGGCTCGCTGCGTGCGGTTTCAAAAAAACTTTCCTGATCGTGGTAACAGTCCATTTGGGGAAACAAACAATGCTCGGCGCAGAACTGCAAGATCTGCTCTGTCAGAAAAGCTTCCTGCGCCCTGCTGTTTGTCAGCACGGCGATTCGGTACACAGCTTTCCTCCTTTCTCTTCTTCCCTTATTGGGGGCTTCTGTCTCCAGTATACGGACAGGCGCGGTCTTTTCAAGGTATCTGGCACGAAAGCACTGTTTCCGTCACGAAATCCCGTTTTCTGCTGCGACAGAACCGTGCAACTGTGCTATAATCAGGATGAAAGAGTTTATAAAGGAGGTTGGAAGCTATAACAATGGCTTCTTGGTACAGCATGAGATTTGCGATCGTTGACGACCTTGATACCGAGCGCACGCTGCTGAAGGAGCGCTTAGCGCGGCAGCTGCGCCAGCGCGGCACAGAAGCAGAGCTTTTAGAATTTGACAGCGGCGAAGCTTTTCTGGCGGCAGAAAAAGAGCGGCGCTTTACCGCCGCATTTCTGGATATTTACATGGAAGGCTTAAGCGGCATGGACGCGGCAAGGGAGCTTCGGAAAACAGATACGGACTGCCTTCTGGTTTTTACCACCACCTCGACAGACCATGCGCTTGAGGGCTTTCAGGTGCGGGCATTTCATTATCTGGTCAAGCCATTTTCCGAAACCGAGCTTTCCGGTCTGCTGGATGAAATGCTCTCAAAGCTCCCGCGCCCGGAGCCGATCCTGACGGTGAAGGTGGATGGCAGCGACATCCGTTTGCGCTATCGGGACATCATATCTGCCGAGCATTTCGCCCACATGATCAACATCCGCACCACTGCCGGCAAAACGCTTGCCACACGCCAAAGCTTCAAGGCATTCACAGAGCCGCTCAAAAAAGACCCGCGCTTTTTCGTCTGCGGCCGCGGCGCGATCATCAATATGGAGAATGCTGCCGATTTTCAGGATGCCGCCTTCTGCATGACGGACGGCAGCCGTGTCTATGTCAGTCAGGAGCTTTTGAAAGCAGCCCGGCAGGCGTTTATGGAATTTCTGCTGCAAAGGGGGCGTGTGGGTTGAAGGACATTCTGCGCCCGCTCCTGGAGCTTACTGTTGTGTTTCCCGGCCTGCTGCTCGCGTATTTTCCGGTGCGCTCCTATCTGAAGCAGTCTCCCGCAAGGCTTGCCGCATGGGCGGTGCCGCTGCTGCTCGGGCTTTGCCTTGGCGGCGGACTGCTCTGCTATCATTTCTGTCTCTCCACCGCGTTCCCCCTGCTGCTCATCACGCTTGCGGCAATTTTTCTGTATCTCAAAACGCTGCGGGTCTCTCTCTGGAAATCCGGGACGATCGCGCTGGCGGTCTGCGCGGTGTTTGCGTGCCTGAACAGTCTGTCCCGTGCCGTCGGCGCGGCGATCACGATCCTGCTGCAGCTACCGTCGGACAAGCCGTGGTTCTGCTTTAGTGCCTGCATTTTTTATAATATGGTCTGCTGGCTGACCGCAGCAGCAGCGTATTATCCCGCCACCCACGCAGTGCGCACCATGGTCGAGGATGAAAACTTTGCGCAGACGTGGTACGTGTTCTGGGTGCTGCCGCTGGTGTTCATCCTGCTGAATCTTTTTATGATCCCGCGCTACCAGATAACGCTTCGGACAGGGCGGGTGCTGCAGGTCTACATTGTTATGAGCATTGCCCTTTTGTTCCTGATGTTCCTGTTCAACGCGATCTTTCTGCTGATGGCAAACAGCCTTAACAGGAATGCGAGATTGCAGCAGGAGAACCAGTTTCTATCCATGCAGCAGCAGCGCTATGAAAGCCTGAAAGCCGCTATTGAAGAAGTCCGGCAGGCGCGGCACGATATGCGCCACCAGCTGAATCAGATCTCTGCGCTAGCCGAAGCAGGCGATCTGGATGACCTGAAAGCTTACCTTGCAAAAACCGTCTCCCGGATCCCGAATCTGGATATGAGTTTCTGCGAGAACCGTGCGGCAGACAGCGTCGTTGGCTATTACTGCACCCTTGCAAAGCGCGAGGGTATCCCCTTCCGTGCCAAGCTCGACTTGCCGCAGGCGCTTCCTGTGGACGAGATCGATACGTGTCTGGTGCTGTCCAATCTTCTGGAGAATGCATTCGAAGCCAGCCTGCGCACCGCACCCGCCCGGCGGCAGATCAGGATCACCGCGTATGTCCATGCCGAGCGGCTGCTTCTGGTCGAGGTGGAAAACGCATTTGACGGTGAAGTCAACGAAAAAAGCGGAGTTTTCCGCTCGTCCAAGCGAAAAGAAAACGGGATCGGCATCCAGTCTGTCCAGCATATTGCAGAAAAGACCGGCGGCGCAAGTACGTTCACCTATCAGGATGGCGTTTTCTCCGCCAAGGTCATGCTCTGCGGGTAATGGCGTCCCATCGTGCAGGGGCAGGCATCCCGTCTGACGCAAAACGCTTCGCCATTAAAAAACCGCGAGGATGCGTTCATAAAAGCGCTTCCTCGCGGTTTGATCTTTTATAGGTTTATTTTATAGCATTGTGCATTTTTACGCACAGGCATAAGCCTTAAACAGCGTAACCCTTGTTCTTGATGACCTCCACGACCTGAGAGACGTACTTCTGGCAGGTGTCGTGGTCGGGGGCTTCCACCATCACGCGCACAAGCGGCTCAGTGCCGGACTCACGGACGAGAATACGGCCGGTATCGCCCAGTGCTTCTGCAACGGCCTTGACGGCCTCCTGCACCGCCGGGTCGTTCTGTGCGGCTTTCTTGTCAGTCACACGGACATTCTCCAGAACCTGCGGATAGATCTTCAGGGGCTCAGCCAGCTTGCTCATAGGCATCTTCTTGGCCAGCATAACTTCCATCATCTTGAGACTGGTCAGGATGCCGTCACCGGTGCTGGCGTACTTAGAGAAGATGATATGACCGCTCTGCTCGCCGCCGATACGGCAGCCGTTCTTAGCCATGTACTCGTAGACGTACTTGTCGCCCACAGCAGTCTTGGCGTAGCCAATGCCCTGCTCATCGAACGCCTTGTACAAGCCAAAGTTGGACATAACAGTCGTGACCACGGTGTTGTTCATCAGCTCGCCGTGCTCCTTCATGTAGCAGCCGTAGATGTACAGAATGTGGTCGCCGGTGATGACATTGCCTTTCTCGTCCACGCACAGGCAGCGGTCAGCATCGCCGTCGAAGGCAAAGCCGACATCCAGACCGTTCTCCACCACAAACTTCTGCAGACCCTCAATATGGGTAGAGCCAGCATTGTTGTTGATATTCAGGCCGTTGGGCTTGTTGTTGATAACATAGGTATCTGCACCCAGAGCATCGAAAACGCTCTTAGCAATATTCCAGCTTGCACCGTTGGCGCAGTCCAGACCGACCTTGACGCCCTTGAAGGAGTAGATACCCAGAGAAATCAGATAACCCATATAACGGTTGCGGCCTGCCACATAGTCCACCGTACAGCCGATGTGCTCGCGATGGGCAAAGGGCAGCTCCGGCCAGTCCTTATCGAACACATGGAGCTTTCCGTCAATGTAATCCT
>OLRQ01001953.1_pt1 | contig 14156 bp, 7 predicted proteins | sample 1671971 | NCBI WGS metagenome assembly OLRQ01 (sample SAMEA3136631, study PRJEB25190) | human gut metagenome | biome: human gut; feature: human-associated habitat; material: faeces | place: Austria | collected 2013 | reverse complement strand
GAACAAGTAGGAAAGAATAATAAAAAAACAAATAAAAACATTTTTGTCAAATTTTGAAAGAATGTGAAAGAATATGAAAAGTGCATAAAATATTAATATAAATTTAGGAAAAGTAAATAAAAAAAAAATAAAATGTTGTAAAAAATGCTAAAAAGCATTTTCATAAAAGCTGAGAATTGAATGAAAAATAATTAATGCTAAAATATAGTATATAAAATAAAAACGTTTTAAGACCAACCTTACAAATTAAAGTGTTTTATTAATTTTTTTGAGTTTAATTGAGGAGGAAAGAAAATGAAGATGAAAAAGATGTACAAATCTTTACTATCAATGCTTTTGGCTTTAACAATGCTTTTTTCATCACAGGCATTTAGCGAGTCAGTTCTTGCAGCATCAGCAGCAACAAGTACAGACGCAATTGATGGTGCAGATGAAGCAACAACACATGCAGAAGTTTTCTTTGTCAACAAGGCAAATGGAAATCTTATTACTGTAAGTGGAAAAGAGAATGATCCAATATTAGTGGAAAAGAAATTTACAACAACAAGCAGTGTGGATGACAGTGCTAAATTCTCTGCATACTATGGAACATACAAAAACTACGGAATTGATGACAAAGAACATGATGTATTTAATTTCGCAACAAAGTCAAGAAATACTGTATGGAGAGCTACAGATGACGAAATCATTTACCAGTACAAAATGGATGTAAAAGATGATTACGCACCAACAGGTTGGGAATCTGTAGAAATTCAGCATAACGAAGATGGAACTATTTCATTTGCAAGTAGTGCTGATGAAAAAATCATTACAGTTGAAACATATACTGACAAATATGATAACAACAAAGAACATACAAAACTTGGTGTTAGCTCAAAATACCATTTAGGCGACAAGGTTGGTGACGCAGAAAAGTTTTATATGTACACAGCAACTTCACCTAAGAAGGCTAGAAAAGTAACATTATCTAATGTAGCAGGTGACAGCGTTCAGGTTTCATGGACAACACCTAAGGAACATATGTATTCATGTTTCGAAGTTTTCTATGCTACATCAGAAAATGGAAATTATAAATCAGCAGGTTTAACAACAGACAGCAAGATGACTGTTAATAATTTGACAGCACAAAAACAATATTTCTTTAAGGTTAGAACATTAACTAACACAAAAGATGCCGGAAGCTATAGTACTTATGCTGACAGTGAAGTAGCTTATACTACTACATTATCAATGTCAAAACCTGCTAAGACAGATATTACAGATATTAAGAGAGATGACAAGACAGGCGCTCAGACAATTACTTGGAAAGTAGCAACAAATGCAGCTTCTTACAATATTTACAGAGCAGAGGGTCGTTATGCTGAGTATAAGTTAATTGATACTGTAAAGGCTGATCAGACAAGCTACACAGATACAAAGCCAAATACAAGTTCTAAGTACAAAAACTACTACAAGGTAGAATCAGTAAACGGAAATGTAAATGGTGAAATGTCAGAACCTTATTCGTTAGAAATTGCTCAGTTCGGTGACAATATGTATGTATTCAATGATGCTGATGATAAAGATGCAATTTCAGACAAGGTAAATGAGATATTTGGTTACCAGCATTATGATCAGTTCGGTCAGAATCGTTATGCATTCGCATTTAAACCTGGTGATTATACAGATACAAGTGCAGATGCTTATAATGTAGGATATTATACACAGATTCTTGGTTTAGGTAAGACACCATATGATGTAAGAATTAAGAACGTTAAAACACCGGCAGCTTTAGCTAATGGTAACGTAACATGTAACTTCTGGGTTGATGTTGAAAACTTTACAATCGCTCAGACATCAGATGGTTCAGATTACTGGAATGATTCATTTAAGTGGGCAGTATCACAGGCAGCTCCGGCCAGAAGACTTAATGTAGAAAGACAGACATTACTTCAGTGGACATGGGGTGATAAAGCTTGGGCCAGCGGTGGTTACATATCAGATACAAAATTCCACGATGCAGTTGGTTCATGGTGTCAGCAGCAGTATTACTACAGAAACTGCGAATTCACAACAAAGCAGGCTGATAATGGTGCAGTATATGGTATTAACTGGAATCAGGTTATTCAGGGATGCGAAAACGTTGACGGAACAACTTTAAAAGATAACAGTAGTAATTACTTTAACACAGGTGGTAACTTATTACAGAACAATGGTTTCTCAAACTGGAAAACAAACGGCTGTACAACAGTATTAGATAAGACAGATGCAACAAGAGAAAAACCTTTCTTATATTTTGATGAATCATCAGATAGCTACAAGGTATTTGTACCATCAGTAAGAAAAGATACAAAGGGTGTTTCTTGGTCAGAAAACAATATGGGACCTGGTGTTTCATTAGGCTTAGACAGCTTCTATATTGCAAACCCTGACAAGGATACTTCAACAACAATTAATGATGCATTAGCAAAAGGTTATAACTTACTTCTTCAGCCTGGTATTTACAAATTAGATAAGGCTCTTGAAGTAACACATGAAAATACAATCGTACTTGGTTTAGGTATGGCAACATTTACTTCAACAGATAAGAACACGGATACATTTATCAGAGTTGCTGGTAAGAAGTGGAGCAGTGATTACAAATCATATACAAAGTATGATATTGGTGGTGTTGAAATTGCAGGTGTAATTTTAGATGCCGGAAAGAAAACAGATACACTTTTAGAACTTGGTTATGAAGGTGCAAATGTAGATCATTCAAATAACCCTTGTGTATTACAGGATGTTATTTGTAGAGTTGGTGGTACAGGAGCTCTTGGAACAACAGGAGATTGTATCGTAATTAACAGTAACAATACAATTATTGATGAAACATGGATTTGGAGAGCTGACCATGGTGATAACACTGGTTGGTATGAGAATACAGCCAATAGTGCTTTAGTTGTAAATGGTGATTATGTAACAGGTTATGGATTATTTATTGAGCATTTCCAGAAGCATGATGTACTTTGGAGAGGTGAATATGGTAAGACATACTTCCTACAGAACGAAAAATGTTATGATCCACAGAAACAGGAGGAGTGGATGTCACATAACAACACTGTTAAGGGTTATGCAGCATACAAAGTTTCAAATAATGTAAAACATCATTATGCAGTAGGTCTTGGCGTATACGATGTATTTATTTACACTAATGGAGCATCAATCTTCTTAGATAATGCTATCGAAGTACCAAATGCGGACGATGTATTAATAGAAAATGCATGTATCGTAGAAATTGCAAACGGTGAAGGACCAAATGTAGGTATTAACAATATTATTAATGGTACATGTCCTGGTATTACAACAGGTGCTGATTCAGTAACTGTATCAGGTAAGAGCGGTGGATATGCTGTCCAGAGATTATTATATTATCGTAACAAGACATCTGTTTCATTACCAGACAGTTATGATTACTCAAAAGATGGCGGAAACGGAATGGAAAAATATCCATTAGATGATAATGGTTTAATTATTCCAAATACAGAAGATAATGTTAAACAGCCGGATATGGATACAGATGGTGCTGATAAGACTATCGTTAAGGAACCAGCAACAAAGGATACTTCAAGCGCATTAGGTACAGACAAGACAGGCGATAATTATTATGAAGATAAGATTAAAGACTGTACAGATGAATGGAAAAAGGTTGAAGAAGCTAACAGATATGTAACTCCTGGTAAGGTCGACAAGCCTAAAAATGATAAATCGGTAGCTAATCAGGTTCGTACAAAATACGGAGTATACGTAGGAAAAGTATTTACAGCAGGAAATTACATTTATCAGGTAACTTCAGTTGATACACTTAAACAGGGTAAGGCAAAACTTATTGGTGTTGTTGCTTCTAAGAAGAACACATTAACAACAGTAGCTGTACCTGATAAGACAAGCTATAAGGGATATGGTTTATCTGCATCAGAAGTTGGTGCTAAGGCATTCATGTCAATGAAGAAGCTTAAGAAAGTTTCATTTGCAGCAGGAATCAAGACAATTGGTGCATCAGCATTTAGCAAGTGTACTAAGTTAAACAAGATTAGCTTTAAGAACGTAACAACAATTGGTGGCAAGGCATTTGCAGGATGTAAGGGACTTAAGAAAGTTACAATTGGTAGCAAGGTAACTAAGATTAACAGTAATACATTCTCAGGATGTAAGAAACTTAGCAAGGTGACAATCGGTAAGAAAGTTAAGTCAATTGGAAAGAACGCATTCAAGAAGTGTTCAAAACTTAAGACTGTTGTAATTGGAAAGGCGGTTAAGACAATTAGTGCTAAGGCTTTTGCAAGCGATAACAAGATTAAGACTATTACTTTCAAGGGTAAGAAACTTAAGAAAGTTAAGAAGAATTCTTTCAGTAAGAAAGTTGTAAAGAATATTAAGTCTAAGAAGACAAAACTTAAAGGTAATAAAAAAGCCGTTAAGGCATTTAAGAAAAAGCTTAAGATAAAATAATTGATTTATAAAATTAAGCATTAAATAATTTAGAACATTAATAATTTAATGGATTTAAATAGTAATTGAACGAGGCTGTCTTTTAGAGGTTGGCATAGGTAGTAAAGTCTTATGTTCTGCCCTAAAGGACAGCCTTTAGTAAATTGAAGGGAGGAAAAAATGAGAAAGTTTATTGCTTATTTATTAAGCATAGCTACAATGGTTGCAACATTACAAACTTATGTACCCGCTTATGAAGGTCAGCCACTTGGAAAAAATGTAGCTTTTCATAGAAATGTTGAGGTATCAAAAGAATCAGCAAAAAATGATTATAATAAGTTAGATTTTTTAACAGATGGAAATCTTGAAACAAAATATCAGTCACCACTTGTAAAAAATAATCCGGATAATGCATATGAAGATTATCAGGCATGGAGCATGGATTTAGGAAGAGAGTACGAGATTGATAAGGTAGTATTGTATTGGGAAGTAGCAGCGGCAAAGGAATATGATATCTATGTTTCAGACGACAAAAAAGACTGGACAATGGTTGCAACAGAAAAAGCAGGGGAAAAAGGAAGATTTAAATATGATTTTACTCCTGTTGATGCAAGATACGTAAAAATTGAATTAAAAGAAAGAGCCAGCGAAGGTTATGGCTATTGTATGTATGAATGGCAGGTGTTTACTGTTGGTAGTGCGGAAGAAAAGGCTATGCCAAATCTAGCCTTAGACGCCACAGCAACTGCTTCAAGTGAAAATGGTGATAATGTAGCCGCAAGAGCTATTGATGGCGATGAAACAACTATGTGGAGAAGTACACCATTATTTGAAGATTCATCAGTAACTGATGAAGTAAAAGCAGATGAGAACATAACACTTAGTTGGAATTCACCACAAACATTTGACACAGTAAAAGTTGTTTGGAATGGTGGATACATGAAGGGATATAAACTTCAAAAGTCTGATAATGGAGAAGACTGGACAGATATTGCAGAAGTAAAAGATGGCAAATCTGCTGAAACAAGAACAATTAGGTTAACTGAAGCGGTAACAACACCTTATTTAAGATTACAGGGTGTTACATATGGAGCATATTGTTTTGAAATAAAGGAAATTCAGGTTTACAATCAGACAAACATACCTGCAGAATATATTAATTTAAACTATTCAAATGTTAAACTTAACTTAGACGATGAATCTGAAAAGCAAATTAAACTTGAATATATTTTAGGACCATCTAATACAAGCCAGAAGGATGTTGTGTGGACTTCATCTAATGAGGCTGTTGCAGAAGTAAAAGATGGCGTTGTAACAGGAAAGTCAGTTGGAACAGCAAATATTACTATTGCTTCAAAGGATAATCCTAATGTGAAGAATACGTGTGTTGTAAAAGTATCAAGTGAGTTAGGTAAGTCTAAGGTCACAGCTGTTAGAAATGGCAAAGATATTAGGGTAAATTGGAGCAAGGTTAACCACGCAGAGTCATACGTTGTTACAAGATACAATAAGCTTACAGCAAATGATGAAGTAATATATGAGGGAACAGCAACTGCATGTGAAGATAAGGATTTGCCTTCAGGAAAATATGTTTATATTGTAAAGGCAATTGTAGATAAAAATGACGCTAGTGCAGATTTATACAGTGATTCGGAAAGTGAAGAATCTGAACCTGTTATAATTCCTGAACCTGTAACAGGTGTAGAAATAATCAACGATTACAAGAACGTTAGTATGTTTGTTGGAGGAAGCCAACAGATTAAGTATGGTATTTTACCGGCAAATGCTACAAATACTAATGTTACATTCAAAAGTTTAGATGAAAAAGTAGCCACAGTTGATAAAGACGGTGTTGTAACAGGCGTTTCAAAAGGAAACACAAAAGTTATAGTAACAACTGAAGAAGGCGGTTTTACTGCAGAATGTACAGTAAACGTTGATGGTATTGAGATTAAGGGCTTTGAAAGAGTTGGCGGCAGAGACATAACAATTGGAGAGAATCAGACTCGTCAGTTACAGGTTAGTATTACACCTGAAAATGCAACTGATAAGAAGATTCAATGGACAAGCACTAATGAAGCTGTTGCAGCAGTAGATGAGAATGGTCTTGTAACTTCAAAGAGTGCCGGCACAGCAATCATTACAGCAAAAACAAACAATGGTTTACAGACTGAATTTTTTATAACTGTAGATTCACCAGTTAAAAGTATTTCACTAAATTATAAAAATGCTACTCTTAACCCTGGTAAAACTTTGAAATTAATAGCAACAATCAGCCCAAGTAATGCAAGTAACAAGAAAATTACATGGATTTCAGCCAATGATACAATCGCCACAGTAAGTAATGGAGTTGTGACAGCTAAAAAGATAGGTGTTACGTATATTTCAGCAATTTCTGCAGATGGTAAAGTGATTACAACATGTACAGTTACAGTTACAAAGCCTATAGTAACAAAACCTGCTAAGGTAAACCTAAAATCAGCCAAGAAAAAAGGTACTAAGGTTACACTTAAGTGGAAGAAAGTTACTGACGCAGTGGGTTATGTAGTTTACATGAAAACAAATTCAGGTAAATATAAACTTGTTAAAACTATCAAGAAAGCAAAAACAGTTAAATGTGTATTAAAACTAAAAAAAGGAAAGAAGTACAGCTTTAAGGTTCGTGCATACAAGCTTGATGAGGGAAACAAAGTTTATGGAACTTATTCTAAAATAAAGAAAGTAAAGATGTAGAAATCCATAGTGAATTATTGTGGTAATATAAGAAGTGCATAATAAAATTTTAAACAAAATGATTAGGAGACAGAAATGAGAAAAGCATTATCAATTATTTTAAGTGTAGCGCTTATGGCAACATCAATTGTAGCTATTCCAAATAAAGTTAGCGCAGCAGCAGGTAAAGTTACACTTACTATAGAAAAATTATCAATAGGTCAGGGCTTATACGCAGGTCCTACACAGGTTACAATTAATAACGGTGATACAGTAAAAACAGTTATTGACCGTTACATGAATGATCATTCATTAAATTATGATTATACAACATCAAGTGGTTGGTACTTAACATCAATTCTTGGTGCAGACAGTACAAGAGTTGCACATATTCCAAATGAAATTGCAAACATAGCTGAACCATATGAATTTACAGATATGGATGATTATGGTTTGACACATTCTGGAACACCAATTTATGCACCTAACACTAATCAGAATCTTGGCAACAAAGACAAGGATCTTGGTGAAGGTGATTATGGCGTTATGTCAGGTTGGGTTTTCACAGTTAATAACAACGCAACTTACAGTGGAAAAACATTTAACAGAGAAGACGGTTTAACAAGCACAGATCCAACTGTAAGAAATGTTTATCAGTCTGGCGACAAAGTTAAAGTAAAAAACGGTGATGTTGTAAGAGTGATGTTCTCAGTATTTGGATATGGTGCTGATGTAGGTATTGATACAAAGAAGGCAACAGACATTAATAAAGTAAAATTAGCAAACAAAACAGAATTGTTAAGAGCTGTAGGTGATGTTAATAGTGCAAAATCTTACTGGACAGTTTACCCAAATGTTAATACAGCATACAATAACGCAGTGAAATTAACAAAGGTTTACAATCCTTCACAGGCATCAATTAACAGTGCAACAACAGCATTAAAAAATGCAGTTAAATATCCAAAGAATCCTGTAGTTGGTGCAGTTAAAATTAAGTCAGCAAAGAATGCAAAAGGCAAGAAGATTAAAGTAACATCAACAAAGATTTCAGGAATTACAGGTTTCCAGATTAAATACGGAAACAACAAGAAATTAAAAAACAAGAAAAAGAAAAAATGGAAAGCAACAACGGTTAAAACAACCAAAACAACTTACACAACAAAAAAGATTGTCAACATTAAGAAGAAAAAAGCATATATCAAAATTAGAGCTTACAGAAATGTAAACGGAAAGTATGTATACGGAAAGTGGACAGCAGTGAAGACAGTAAAGGTTAAGAAATAACATAATAGAATTAAAATCATTTGAAATAATAATATAGAAACAGCTTATGATAGACTTAAAGGACAGGTTTAGAGTTAAACTTGAAGTTTGAGTATGTCATGGGCTGTTTTTTAGTTGTAGATGTATAAGAATAGAAAAAAATCATCCATCTATATCAAGTAGAAACAAGGAAAGGGCATCCCATTACAAGCCTAGAAAGCGAAAAGTGATGCCCCAAGGGGGAAATATGAGAGAAGACAGATAGAAGTCGTAAGATACGAATAAGGCAAGAACATAAAAAATATAGAGTCATAATATCTATAATATACACATCATTAAATCTCTTAAATTGAATTTAGGCCTTTATAATGGTATAATTGTAATTTAGACAACGAAAAGGAATGGAATTAATATGTATGCAATTATAGGTCTGGGAAACCCGGAAAAGAAATATGACAAAACAAGACACAATATTGGTTTTGACGTAATAGATGAACTTGCCAGCCAAATGGGAGTGCAGGTTAATACAAAAAGACATAAGGCATTATGTGGTGTTGGACAAATTGGAAGCGAAAAGGTTATACTTGTGAAACCTCAAACATATATGAATTTAAGTGGGGAGTCTGTTAGGGCTGTAATGGATTTCTACAAGTTAGATCCAACAAAAGACATAATAGTAATCGCAGATGATATTAGTTTACCAACAGGCAAGATTCGTATTCGTGCCAAAGGAAGCGCTGGCGGTCATAATGGTTTGAAGAGCATAATTGCTCATGCAGGCACAGATCAGTTCACAAGAATCAAAGTTGGAGTTGGGGCTAATCAAGGTGACCTTGTAAAACATGTTTTAGGAAAATTTTCAAAGGGTGAAAGAAAAATAGTTGACGATGCTGTAAGAAATGCTGCATCAGCTTCAGAAGTTATTGTTATGTATGATGTACAAACAGCCATGAACAAATTTAATTAGAATATTTTTGATGAAATACGTGCAGAAAATATATTGGTTAAATAGTAGTGGAGAAGATACATTAAAATATGCAACGCAAGAAGTGTGGCACAATAAATAGGCAATGTAGAAAGCAAGTTAATGAGGCTCGGTATATAGTATGAATTATTTTGATTATTCACTAGAAAAATTAAATGAATATGAGCAGGTCAGGGACTGCTTATCCAGGAAGAAATCCTGTCAGGTGACAGGGTGTGGAGATTCCCAGCTGGCTCATTTTATTAACGGATTAAGCAATGGCTACAAGCAGAAAGTCATTGTTACTTTTAGTACCATAAAAGCTAAAGAACTGTACGATGATATGAAAGGTTTTACAGATGATGTTGTAATGTATCCGGCAAAGGATTTGATTTTCTTTAGCGCGGATGTTCATGGAAGCTATATACTCCAGCAGAGATTAGAGTTTATCCAGAAGGTTGTGGAGAACAAGCCTTTTACGGTGATAGTTACGGTAGATGCTTTTCTTGATAAAATACAACCATTGGAAAAGATAAAGGATAATTATATTGAAATTGGCGAGGGTAGCATTGTGGAAATGGATGCCCTGAAAACAAAACTTGCCGTGATGGGCTATCAGGCAGTAACACAAATCGACAGCCCGGGACAGTTCGCAATTCGTGGTAGTATTTTGGATATTTACACTTTAACAGACGAGACACCTTACAGAATTGACTTTTGGGATGACGAAGTTGACATTATCAAAAGCTTTGACGTGGAAAGTCAGCGCTCAATTGAAAATATAGAAAGTGTGAAAATTTATCCGGCAAGCGAATATTTCCTTGATAAAAAAACAATTGAGGATGGCATTGCCAAAATTAAAAAAGAATTAGAGAAATCTGAAAAGAAATTTAGAGAAGAATTTAACACAGAGGAAGCTAATAATTTAAAAAATACAGTTGGTGAGTTTTTGACAAATATGGATATTAATCCATATAGCGTGGCAATTGATAGTTATGTAAACTATTTTTGTGAGAATTTAGTGAGCCTTATGGATTACTTCGATGAGCCTATATTTTTTATAGATGAACCGGCAAGGGTGGAAGAACAGTTAAGAGTTGTGGAAACTGAATTTAAGGAAAGCATGAGCCACAGACTGCTTAAAGGGTATGTGCTTTCAGGTCAGACAGACATTTTGTGGGACAAAAATTATATTTTAAATAGAATAAATGACCAACAAAAAGTCCTTTTTACAACTATAGCTCAAAAAGTAAAAGGCTTTAATGTGGAAGAGTTTGTTGATGTGGATGCGCGAAACATCAGCCCATATAACAGCCAGTTTGAAATGCTTGTGGAGGACTTGAAAAAATACAAGAAACAGAAATATTCTGTGTTACTTGTCACATCATCAGCTACAAGAGGGAAAAGACTTGCCCAGGATTTAAGGGATTTTCAGATTAGTGCTTTCTTTGAAAGTGATAGCGAAAGAGAAGTCCAGCCGGGCCAGGTGATGATTGTAAAAGGCTCCCTTCGAAAAGGTTTTACCTACCCAATGATAAAATTTGTGGCAATTTCTGACACAGATATTTTTGGGGAAAAGAAGAAACGTAAAAGAAAAAAACACGGCTATTCAGGAACAACTATTTCAAGTTTTGCGGACCTGAATATTGGAGATTACGTTGTACACGAAAATCACGGTTTGGGAATTTATAAGGGAATTGAAAAAGTAGAAGTTGACCATGTGGTAAAGGACTATATTAAAATAGAATATGCAGGAGGCAGCAATCTTTATGTTTTGGCAACTCAGCTTGATATGATTCAAAAGTACGCTGATAGTGAAGCTAAACCACCAAAGTTAAACAAGCTTGGTGGACAGGAGTGGCGTAAAACAAAAGGCAAGGTTAAACGTGCCGTTGCAGATATTGCAAAGGAACTGGTACAGCTTTACGCAATCAGACAGAACGGAACAGGCTATCAGTTTTCTCCTGATACAGAATGGCAGAAGGAATTTGAGGAAATGTTCCCATTTGAGGAAACTGACGACCAGCTAACTGCAATTAACGATGTAAAAAAAGACATGGAAAGCAACAAGATTATGGACCGACTGATTTGCGGAGACGTAGGTTTTGGGAAAACAGAAGTTGCAATACGTGCGGCTTTTAAGGCGGTTCAGGACAACAAACAGGTTGCTTATCTTGTGCCAACAACAGTTCTTGCGCAGCAGCATTACAAGACTTTTAAACAGAGATTCAAGGATTTTCCTGTGAGAGTTGAGATGCTTTCCAGATTTAGAACAAAATCAAATATAGATAACACAATTAAGGATTTAAAAAAAGGATATGTGGACATAGTAATTGGTACACATCGACTTTTATCAAAAGATGTAAAATTCAAAGACTTGGGACTTTTAATTATTGATGAGGAACAACGATTTGGAGTAAAACATAAAGAAAAGATTAAAGAATTAAAAAATAATGTAGACGTAATGACTTTAACGGCAACGCCAATTCCAAGAACTCTTCATATGAGCTTAATTGGAATTCGAGATATGTGCGTTATGGAAGAGCCACCTCAGGAGAGAATGCCGATTCAGACTTTTGTTATGGAATATAATGACGAAATCGTGAGGGATGCCATTAACAGGGAGCTTGCAAGAGGCGGTCAGGTGTATTTTGTTTACAACAGAGTGCAGGACATTGCAGACATGGCAGGTAGAGTGCAGAGTCTGGTGCCTGATGCAAACGTGGCTTTTGCTCATGGACAAATGGGCGAGAGACAGCTTGAAGAAATCATGTATGATTTTGTAAATGGTGACATTGATGTGCTTGTAAGTACAACGATTATTGAAACGGGACTTGATATTCCAAATGCCAACACAATGATTATTCATGGGGCAGAGCGTATGGGTCTGTCACAGCTTTATCAGCTTAGAGGGCGTGTTGGAAGATCTAACCGTATGGCTTACGCATTTTTAATGTATAATAGAAACAAGATGCTTACAGAAGTGGCTGAAAAACGTTTGGGAGCCATAAGGGATTTTACAGAGTTAGGTTCCGGTGTGAAAATTGCTATGAGAGATTTGGAAATTCGTGGTACAGGCAACTTGCTTGGGGCAAAACAAAGTGGTCACATGGAAGCTGTAGGATATGACCTTTATTGCAAAATGCTGAATCAGGCAATTGAAACTTTAAAGGGCAACGAAGTAAATGATGACTTTGAAACAAAAGTTGATTTGGTTTGCGACGCATACGTGCCGGCATCATACATTAAGAATGAATCAATAAAAATGGACGTTTACAAACGTATTGCCGGTATTGAAACTTTGGAAGAATACGAAGATATGCAGGATGAATTAATTGACAGATTTGGCGACATACCAAATCAGGTTGAGAATCTTTTACAGATTGTACTCTTAAAGGCAGCAGCCCACAAAGCTTTTGTGACTGAAATTTCAGGCAACAAAAAATTAATAAAATTAACAATGTGGAATCATGCAAAAATCGACTCAACAAGAATTCCACTTTTGGTGAGAGAATACAAGGGCAGACTAAAATTTGTTCCTGAAAAATTAACTTTTGAGTACGCACCAAAGTCAAACGACAACAGCACAGTAATTGAAAGCGCAAAGAAATTAGTGGAGGCACTTTCCACGTTGAGATAAAATAAAAAAGAAAAACGCAGATAGGAAAGTGGGAACACTTTTGTGTTCGGGTAAGATAAAAAAGAAAAACGCAGGGAGAAAAGAGGGAACACTTTTGTGTTCGGGTAAGATAAAAAAGAAAAACGCAGATAGGAAAGAGGGAACATTTTTGCGTTCGGGTAAGATAAAAAAGAAAAACGCAGATAGGAAAGAGGGAACATTTTTGCGTTCGGGTAAGACAAAAAAGAAAAACGCAGGGAGAGTAGAGAACACACTTTCTGTGCTACAATAAGATAGGAAACGAAAGTACAAGGAGATTAAATTGAGAGTTTTAGGTAAAATAAAGAAAATATGTTTAGTTTTCATGGTGGCAGCCATGGTTCTAACACTTTTCGGGTGTGGAAGTTCAAGTAGCAAAAGTGAGCAGGAGTCATCTACAAAAACAGATGATAAAACAGTTGCCATACACGCAGGGAAAATCAAGGTATATTTAGATGAAGCCAAATACTACGCGTATACAGCCCAGGGAACTTACGAAACATACTACTTAACAAAGGGTAAAGATTTAAATTGGAACAAGAAGACAAGCAAAGGCGTTTCAATGGAAAATCTTGTAAAAAGCACAGTTCTTGATGATATTTGTAGGCGGGAATGTATGTATGCATTAAGGGATGAGTATGCAGTTACATTGTCTCAGGAAGAAAGCGACCAGATTGACATAAAACTTTCAAATTACTACACGGAGACAAATGGTGAGTTACTTTCAAAAATCGGAATTAGCAAAAGCAGACTAAAGAAGGTTTTCGAGAAAAAAGAAATTGCCGACAAGGTTGAAAACCTTATGTCTTTTAATGACAAAAAATTACCAGACGAAATGTATAAAAAGTGGAAAAGTGACAATACTGTTACGGCAGAAGTGCAGTGGGAAAATATTTCATTTAAACACCATATTTTTACGTCAGATGATTTATATTAGAAGTGAAAGTAATGCATGGGGAATTTCTACTATTGTAGATACTTTAGGGGTCATTAATGCCCCCCCAGTTGAATAACCTTTAAGAATTTCTACTATTGTAGATAAAATCGGAACTAGGTTCCATCTTTCGGGTTGAATAGCCTTTAAGAAATTTTGTTATTAATTCTACCATT
>OLRQ01001951.1_pt1 | contig 14162 bp, 10 predicted proteins | sample 1671971 | NCBI WGS metagenome assembly OLRQ01 (sample SAMEA3136631, study PRJEB25190) | human gut metagenome | biome: human gut; feature: human-associated habitat; material: faeces | place: Austria | collected 2013 | reverse complement strand
GCAATACCAAATAGTTCAATTGAAAAACTTAATACATTAACACTTTCAATTTTTGCTATCACAAACGAAGATGACGTTTTAAAAATCATTAATTAATAAGTTAATATATAAACAAGAAAAAGCAAGGCATTTTATTTGGCTTGCTTTTTTTATAAAAAAGAAAAGTACGGTTTTGTCGTACTTTTCTTTCGTTTATTTTTTTGATAACGTTTCAATAAACTCATTTAAACGATTAAGCCATTGATCATGTTTATTGATTTTAATTGTTATTTTATTATCTAAAGATTTAAAGGCTGGCTTTGTAAAAAGTTGATTAGCAAGCAAGAATAATTTATCACCTGAAATTGTTTCAAAAGCATTTGGTGAAAAGATAATTTCTAGTTGTTTACCAGAATCTTTAATATCTTCAATAATAGAATAATGTGAAAGAATTTCAAGTTTTCTCTTTTCAATCAATGTTAAAATAGCTTCCGGTAAATTTCCATAATAATCATCAAATTCCGCTTTTAAACTATTAAGTTCACTCATTGTTTTTGCTTTATCTAATCTTTGATACAATTCAAGTTTTTCATAATCACTTTCTACATAGTCATCAGGAATATAACCATCTACACTCACATTTAAGTTTTTAACTTCTTCTTCAGGCTTTTCATCTTTATGCATTCTTACATTGATGGCATCTTGTAAGATCTTCATATACATTTCAAAACCAATATCATCAATAAACCCAGCTTGTTTACCCCCAAGAATATCTCCTGAACCACGAATTGATAAATCACGCATGGCAATTTTATAACCACTACCAAGTTCAGTAAATTCTTTAATCGCTTTTAAACGTTTTAATGCATCATCTTGAATAGACTTATCTTTTTTATAAAGAAGATAAGCATAGGCGCCTCTTTCACTACGACCTACACGTCCTCTAATTTGATAAAGTTGGGCTAAACCAAATTTATCAGCATCTTCAACAATCATCGTATTAGCATTAGGAATATCAATTCCTGTTTCAATAATTGTTGTACAAATAAGAACATTAAATTCTTTATTCATAAAACGAAGCATAACATCTTCTAGTTCATTTTTATCCATTTGACCATGTCCTATAGCTACTTTTGCATTAGGAACAGTAGAAGAAATTTTATAAGCTACATTAGCGATTTGATCTGTTCGATTATAAAGATAGAAAACTTGTCCATCCCTAGCGAGTTCTCTTTCAATAACTTGTTTAATTAACGTATTATTTTTTTCAACAACATAAGTTTGTACAGGTAATCTATTTTTAGGTGGTGTATCGATTTTCGATAATCCTCTAATTCCCATTAAAGACATTTGTAATGTACGAGGAATTGGTGTAGCTGAAAGAGAAAGAACATCAATGGTTTCACGGTATTCTTTGATTTTTTCTTTTTGTTTAACACCAAAACGTTGTTCTTCATCGATAACAAGTAACCCTAAATCATTAAACGCGACATCTTTTGATAAAATACGATGTGTTCCTATTAATAAATCAATTTTACCTTCTTTAACTTCTTTTAAAATACGTTTCTTTTCTTTAGATGAAGTAAAACGATTGAGTAAAGCAATTTCTACAGGGAAATTTTTAAAACGTTCGGTGGCTGTTTTAAAATGTTGCATTGATAAAATAGTTGTTGGACAAAGAAAAGCTACTTGTTTATGATCTAAAATTGCTTTAAAAGCACCACGTAAGGCCACTTCAGTTTTACCAAAACCAACATCTCCACATAAAAGACGATCCATTGGTTGAGGTTTTTCCATATCCAATTTAATCTCATCAACACTTCTTTGTTGATCAGTAGTTAAAGCATAACCAAATTGATTTTCAAAATCGATTTGTAATTCATTATCCTTAGAAAAAGCAAACCCTGGTGAAGACATTCTTTTAGCATATAATTCTATTAATCGATCAGCAATATCATCAATTTTATTTTTAGCCTTTTGTTTAGCTTTTGTCCATTTGCTACTTCCAAGAGCATGGATCATTGGTACTTTACCATCAGCACTTGCATACTTACGAATCATTTTAAATTGTTCAACTGGAATATAAAGCGTATCATCTCCAGCATAAGCCACATATAAATAATCTTTATGATATCCTTTAACATCAAGTGTTTTAATTCCTAAATATTGCCCTATTCCATAGCTATCATGAACAACATAATCACCAACATTTAATTCTTGGAAGTTACGTAATGTTTTAGCATCTTTAAATCTAAAATATTTTGTTTTAGAAACATTGACTTCTCCAAATAATTCATAGGCTGTTAAAATAACTACTTTTTCTTCAATAAGTTCTAATCCTGATGCAAGTTTTCCTACATAAAGATTAATACCTGGATAAATTACTTCATCAATTCCTACAAGTGTATATTTCATTTCATGCCGATCAAAAAGTTCCACCATCAATTGAAGTTGATGTTTATTTTCTAGAGAAATTAAAATTTGACTATTCTTTAAATAATCATTGATTTGTTGGATGACACGTTTTTCATCATCTCGATTAAACATCACATCGTGACTTAAAAAGACAACATCATCTTTATTTGTTGCAAAAGTATTAATAGCTTGATAGTTATCTTTAATAATGCTATCAAAATCTTGATAAAGTTGATTATCTTTTAAAAAGCGTCCACTTTGGCTTAATTCTTGATAATAATAGAAGTTTTCTGAAATATAGTTTTTGATTTGAAAATGAATATCTTCTTCTTGACATAAAATAGTAATTGGATCATCTAAATAATCTTTAATACTCGTCACATTTTTAAAGAGATGATAATACGCATATTGACTACTATCTGTAGCATGTGCTTTTAAGTTTTCAATATCGATCATGATTTTTTCTTCAAAATCATCTTTAAATAAATCATCCATCTTTTGATATTGTTCTTCAAAAGAATCTTTGATTTGTGTAACAACTGAACCTACTTCTTGATCTAAATAAAGAAGATCAGTAGCTGGAATAATTTCAATTTCATCCACTTTTTCAATCGTTCTTTGTGTTTTTTCATCAAAAAATTTAATATAATCAATTTCATCATCAAAGAAATCGATACGAATAGGATGGTCATATTGCATTGAAAAAATATCAACGACTCCCCCACGTTTAGAAAAATAGAAAGGTTGATCAACACGTGTTGTATGCATATAACCTGCTTGCACTAAAAATCTTTGTAAATCATAAACATCAATATGATCTCCTACTTTTAAAGTCATACAGTTTTTCTTAAAAACATCAACAGTTGGAACATATCGCATCACACTATGACCATGACTGATCAAAAGATGTGGACCAGGTCGTGTAAGTTGATACATCGTTCCTAATCTTTGTCCTAATAATTCTCCTGAAGCGGCCAAACTTTCAATACGATAAGATTCATCTACAGGAAAATAAAGGGCTTCATCAATCATTTGAGAAACTTGTTTATAAAGAAGATTAGCTTCATATTGGTTTGATTTAACAATCAGCATATCTTTTTTTAAAGTCAAAAATGCGCTAGCAATCAGTAGCGCTTCGCTGTTGGAAGAATTGACAACGATATTTTGTTTATTCAATAAAGCATTAAATGCTTTATTATCTTTTAATAAATGTAGTATCTTTTTCATATGTGCCTCTAATTAAAACGATTCATTGCATGGTTAAATCCATGATCCAAATAATCAATGACTGCATCACTGGCATTTTCAATCCCTTGATTGATAGCATCTTGTTCATCTTTTGTAAAACGTGATAAAACATAATCAACAACTTTTATATATTTACTACGATCAATACCTACACGAATACGATTAAAATTTTGACTTCCAGTATGCAAGATAATATTTTTAATACCATTATGCCCACCAGCACTACCACTTTGTCTTAAACGAAGCTTCCCTACTGGCATATCTAAATCATCATAAATAACTAAGATATCTTCTTGATTGATTTTAAAGAAATCCATAACTTGTCTAACAGATTCTCCAGATAAATTCATATAAGTTTGTGGTTTTAATAAAATCACATCTTCACCTTTATATTTACTTTTTCCATAAAGTCCTTTAAATTTGTTTTGTGTCATTTCAATATTTAATTTTTCACTTAAACGATCTAATACCATAAATCCTGTATTATGTCTTGTATTTTCATATTCTTTTCCAGGATTACCTAAACCAATAATTAATTTCATTTTTTACCTCTTTAATCCAAATATTTTCATCGAAATAGGAGCTAAATATGTGCGTGATTCATGATCATTATAAATCACTTCATATTCATCCATATCATTTATTTCAAAATCATAATACGAAGGATTAAAATATGCAACAATCTCTTGATATTTTCCTTTATTTTGTTTCACACAATATCTTAAAATACGATAATCAAAATGATTTGTACTTACATATTCATTTACTTCTTGAATTGTCTCATACTTAAATCCACCATTTTCTTTTCTAAGTTGAATCATTTGTTTAAGAGTTTCAATATCCTCTTGATTTTCATCAACTAAAGACCAATTGACTGCATTAATATGATCTAATGTATTATACGTATTTCCAAGTCCATCTTTACTACGATAGAACTCTTGACCACAATGAATAAAAGGAATTCCTTGTGATAAAATAAGCGCAACATTCAACATCAATTGTCTTTTCTTACGAGTTTCAAGTGGTTCATCCCCATTACTGATTGCAAATTTATCAAATGTTGTCGCATTATCATGACATTCAACATAATTAATACTTTGATCAACATAGCTGTAGCGATTTGTATTTTTCATACATTCACCACCAATTTCACAATTATACATATTCCCTGCAAAATAACCTTTATCCTTTAAAGCAGAATCTCCACTTCCACCCTTTAAAGTTTCACGATAATAATCATTAAAGAAGCCAATATTTAACATCTTACGATGATTATCTTGCATTCCTTTTTCATGATCATCCATAGCTGTAGGCATATTCCATCCTTCGCCATACATAATAAAACTATCATCTATTTTTGAAGCTTGATCATAAACTTGATTTAAGGTTTCAATATCAATAATACCCATTAAATCAAATCTAAAACCATCTACTCCATAAAGTTTTTGCCAACGCAAACACATATCTTTAATATATCGTCTTACCATTTGATGTCTTGATTCCAAATCATTTCCACACCAAGAACCATTAGACATTTCTCCATATTGATTCTTTCTAAAATAATACCCCGGTACTGTTCTTTCAAACGCACTTGTATAATAATCATACATATGATTATAAACAACATCCATCACCACTCTTAAACCTTTTTGATGAAGTGTTGAAACCATATGACGACATTCTTTAACTCGCGAATAACCATCTTGAGGATCTAAAGCATAACTTCCTTCAGGAACATTGTATTGAATTGGATCATAACCCCAGTTATACATCACTGTAGGATGAAGTTCATCTACTGTCGCAAAATCATACATTGGCATGATTTGAACGTGAGTAACACCTAAATCTACAAGATAATCAAACCCTGCTTTATTACCTTGTGGTGTAACTAAACCACTTTCTACTAAAGACATAAAAGTCCCTGGATGTGTTGCGTTAATTGTCTTAGACATAGTAAAATCACGAACACTTAATTCATAAATGATCGCTTCTGTTTTTCTTTTCATATGTTGTAAGTTTTCTAAATAAAGTGGTTCATTGATTTTATCAACATCAATGACAATATTACTATTACTATTAGCATTAGAAGCATAAGCATAAAGATCTAATGTTTCATGAAAACTTTTATGATGACGAATCAAATAATTATATTCTTGATTATCCAAATCTCCTTGGATCGTTACTTCAAAAACCCCTTTTTCTTTTCTTTCCATTTGATAAGCTTCATTTCCTACTTTAACCATGACTTCTAAAGCCGTAGGCGCCCATACTTTGAAAGTTGTCTTTTCTTTTTGATAAAGAGGGCCTAATTTTCCATCATAATAAAATAATTCATCAAAATCATCCAATTCAGAAAGTCTTACATATTGTAAAATAGCACTTAAACCATAATTATCTACCATCTCATAATGATGCGTTAAATCAATATGAACATTTTTAAAATAATATTTAACACAAATATCATCTTCACATGTTTCAGCAACAGGAATTTCTACAAGTGTTTCTTTATTTAAATCTCTCAAATAAAATTTTGGAGAAATTCCCCCATAATATTTTTTTGAAAGTCTTACTTCTATTTTATTAAGCTCTATTAAATTGGCGAGCATACGTATTTTGCCTTTTTCCATTTTTAATCACCTAATCGTATTATACGCAAAATATATATTTTATTCAAACATCTTCTTTTTTGCTTTGATGTTCAAATTTTATGATATAATACCCTCGGTGATATAAATGAAAGTTGGTTTAGTATTAGAAGGTGGCGCTATGCGTGGTTTATACACAGCGGGTGTCATTGATACATTTTTAAAAGAAAAGATTGATGTTGATACAATTATTGGTGTTTCAGCGGGAGCTTTATTTGGAATGAATTATAAATCAAAACAAATAGGACGTGTTTTGAGATATAATAAAGCTTACGTTGGAAATAAAGATTATATGGGTGTTTATTCTTTTTTAAAAACAGGAAATGTCATGAATGAAGAATTTTGTTTCGAAAAATTGATTGATGATTTAGATCCAATTGATTATCAAAGTTATCAAGAATCTCCTGTTGATTTTTATGCCGTTGTGACAAATTTACAAACAGGAAAAGCAGAATATAAGTTGTTGGATACTTTAGATAATTATGATCAAGTTGAATATTTAAGAGCATCAGGTTCAATGCCTTTTGTATCTCATATCATTCAAGTCAATGGTCATGAATATTTAGATGGTGGCTGTAGTGACAGTATTCCTATTAAAAAAATGTTAGAGATGGATGTTGATAAAATCATTGTCGTTTTAACAAGACCCTTAGATTATCGCAAAAAGCCATCCAATAAACATCTTAATAAACTCTTTTATCATCAATATCCTCATTTTGTAGAAACCTTAAATAATCGTTATTTAAATTATAATGCGTCTTTAGATTTGATTACAAAATTAGAAAAAGAAAAGAAGATTTTTGTTTTAAGACCTAGTCAACTCATCCCTATTGGACGACTTGAAAAAGACAAAGAAGTCATTCAACAAATGTATGACTTAGGTGTAAGTGATTGTAATAATCAATTAGAAAACTTAAAAAAATACTTAAGAGGCTAAATTAGCCTCTTATTAATTGGTATTTAATTAAAAGTTCTTTAATTTCATCTGGTGAAACACATCCATTTTCACCTAGATGAATTGCTGATTTCGTTTTACCATGAAAATCACTTTCACAAGTAAATCAATATAACTTTTATTCATTATTCATCTCTCCTATCATTTGATTCTTTCCTATTTGAAAAAGTCCTTCTTTAATTAATGTATATAGTTGATTAATTTTAATTATTTGAGGTTGATGTTTTAAAGGAATCGTTGGTAAAGATATTTGTATGTCTTTTAAAACATCGCTACAAATACCAATAGCTTCTAGATTTAAGACACAACATAAAGTAACAATCTGTTTTTCTAATAATTCTTGAGGAGCATCTTTTAATAAACGCACTTGTTGTAAATGATCATAAAAAGGTAAGCACCGAAGTTCTCCCGCAAAATGACTAAAGCCATTATAAAGTTTCCCTTGAATGATCATTCCACAGCCTACATAATCAACCGCAGGCTGATAAATCAAAGCACTATTTTGATAGTGTGAATATTGATGATAAAAACCAATGCTGGCACAATTGACATCATTTTCAATGATTATTTTTTGTTTTATTTCTTTTTTTAAAATTTCTAATATATTTTTATTTTGAAAATCTTCAAAATCACACAAATCAATCATTCCCTGATCACAAACCCCTGGCAGTGATAAACAAATGACAGCAATTTCTTGATCTTTCTTTAATACCTTTTTTAACATCTTTAAAAACTCTTCAACTGTTCCTTTTAAAGAAGAATAATTTTTTTGATAAACAATTTGATCATGTAAATCTATGATTTCAAAAATAAATTCATAACTCTTCTTATTCTTCTTTAAAACTATTTTTAACAGGTGCTTATAATCCTTATATAACTGATATTCTTTAGACTTTCTACCACCCGTTGACTTAGAATCACTTACATATTAAATTTCATGACTTTTCAACATTTCTTGTAAAATATTAGTAGTTGTCGCCAATGAAAGACTTGTTTTATACGCTAAGTCATTTTTTGTCCAAATTTGTCCATCATAAAGGCATTCTCTTATTTTTATTTCGTTTTCTTGTTTTAAATCATTTACTTTTGACACTCTATCACCTAATTTTCATCAACTTTTGTCGAAAGATATTATAGTACAAAAGGTATAAAAAAAGAATGACCTTTCGATCATTCCTTATTTTCTACCATAATAAATATCTCGATCAACTGCTTTATTCATTGAAGCAACAACTGTTGTACATACTGCATCTCCAGTAATATTAACGGCTGTTCTTGTCATATCTAAGATACGGTCAATTCCCATAATTAAAGCAATTCCTTCTACTGGTAAACCAACGGAATTAAAGACCATGGTAAGTGTAATTAATCCAACACTTGGTACCCCTGCTGTTCCTATTGAAGCAAGCGTTGCTGTTCCAATAACTGTAGCATAATCCATCATAGATAGATGAATTCCAAAGGCTTGAGCTGTAAAGACAACCGCAACACCTTGCATGATGGATGTTCCATCCATATTGATTGTTGCTCCTAATGGAATTGTAAAGGATGAGATCTTTTTAGAGACACCCATTTTTTCAGCTAAAGTATCAATATTCATTGGAATTGTTGCATTGGATGTTGATGTTGAAAAGGCAAAAGCCATTACTGGGAAAAAGTTTTTAATAAAGATAATTGGATTTAATCCTGAAAAAATCTTTAACATTGACATATAAACCCCAAAACATTGAACTCCTAATGCAAGTAATACACAGAACATATATTTTAATAATGGGATGAAAACATCAAAACCTATTTCTGCAAATGTTTTAGAAATCAAACAGAAAACACCTATTGGTGCTAACTTCATAACAACCATTGTCATTTCCATCATAATATCATTAAATTGACTAAAGAAGTTTTTAACAATATCTACACGATCTGACATATTTGCAAGAATAACACCTAAAATAAGCGCAAACAAGATAATTTGTAACATTGTTCCATTTGCAAGTGATTCAAAAATATTTGTTGGAATAATATTTAACAATGTTTCTGTCACACTTGTTGCTTGTGTTGACTCTGTTACTTTTGAAGTGATTTTAATTGCTGACATATCTAAACCAATACCTGGATTAATAACATTAGCGATACATAAAGCAACAACAACGGCAAGTGCTGTCGTACATAGATAAAAAAGCATTGTTTTAAGTCCTACAGATCCTAATTTTTTAGTATCTCCTACTGCCATACTTCCACAAACAATTGAACAAAAGACAAGTGGTACAACTAACATACGCATTAAACGTATAAATCCTTGTCCTACAACATAAAATAAACCACTAACAATAAAATCATCAACGATTTTATTACTAGGAATACAATAATTAATAATAATTCCGGTAATTGCACCTGCAATAAGTGCTATAAAAATCAAAGTTGTTAAACCTAACTTCTTTTTATTTTTCATTATATAGACCCCTTTCTTTAAAATATTCTTTTAAAGATTCTTTCCATGAAGGAAAAGTATAAACTGGAGTCATTGACATAATAAAATTATCTAAGACACAATAAGCTGGTCTAACTTTAGAAAAATCAGATAAATGAGTAGGTACTGCCTTCATTTGAGCTTCTTTTCCTGTAAGTTTTAAAATCTCATGAGCGAATTCATATCGACTACATACCCCTTTATTTGTCGCATGATATGTTCCATATTCATTTGTATCAATTAAATGTAAAATAAAACGTGCAAGTTCTTTAGCACTTGTAGGTGATCCAAATTGATCAGAGGCAATTGCTAGAGATTCACCTTTATTTACTTTTTCTAATAAATCATTAATAAAATTATTTCCCAAACCATAGACCCATGTACTTCTAATAATAAAATGCTTATAAGTAAATTCTTTAACATATTGTTCTCCAGCTAATTTAGATTTACCATAAGCTGTTTGTGGTCTTGTTTGATCAAACTCATTATAAGGTTGATCACTTTTCCCATCAAAAACATCATCTGTAGAAATATGAACCAATTTAGCTTCTAATTTTCTAGCAATAATAGATAAATTTCTAGCACCTAAAGCATTAACTTTATAAGCTTTAGAAATATCATTTTCACATTCCTCTATATTTGTAAGTCCTGCACAGTTAATAATAATATCTGGTCTATTCATTTCCCCAAAACGTAAGACCTCATCTGTGTCTGTAATATCCAAGTCGTCTATGTCAGTATCAAGAACTTTGAATTCAAGTTTATCAATAATTTCATTGATTGCTTGTCCAATTTGTCCTTTAGCACCGCATATCCAAATTTTTTGCATAATTTCATCCTCCTTTAAATCTTGAATATTATATCTAGAGGGTTATTTGATGTCAAATTCAAACCTAGTTCATATTTCGTGATATAATAGTATTGAGGTGATTTTTATGAATGATTTATCTAAAATGTATCAAGTTTACGTAAATAAAGAATTACAAGTAAACAAAAATGAAATTTTAAATGTCGCTCGACTTAAGCAAAAAACATTATCTTTCTTACATGATTTAGGAGAAGTTTGCCAGGATTCAAGATGTTTTATCTTTTGGGAAAAAGAAGAAGCTATTCATCACGATGAACTATTAGAACATTATTTAGATGGTTTAAAAATGTTAATGTCTATTGGTTATGAATTAAGAATTGATACTATTAAAAATCATACTGAAATTCCTAATCATTTATCTTTAGAAGACTTATTTTTAAAAATTTATCAATCAATGATGAATGTTTCATCAACTTATTCTAGTCAAGATTACCAAAATACAATTGATGACTATTTCTCTTTAGGATTTCAATTAGGTATTGATTTAGATGAAATTATTGATCATATTTAATTTGTGAGATGGAAACATCTCACTTTTTTATTGCATATGTTTATACTTAGATTTATAATATAATGATTTAAAACTTTTTGTTTTAAATGGCATAAAAAATAAGAGGATTAAAATATGAACCATTTTGAATATATTTCTAAATCAAAATACATGCCAGTAAATTGAGCATTTTGAACTGTAGATTTAGATTTATTTTCAACAATAAGTCTATTTTCATCTAATCCATTTGCAATTATTCATGCTGCCATTTGATCTGCTTCAATTGCATTTGGATTATTTTTAGCAGTTCCACCACCTGTAACAGCTACATAAGCATTTGGATATTTTTGAGCACTTGCAAGTGCCGTTTGCAATCTTCCAACAAGTTCATCTTTCATTGTACTATCATCATTTGGTAAACCATCAACATTGACATTCATATCAGTATTGACATAATCCCCATATTTCATGATTTTTTCCCATTCTTCCCCTTTAGTTGAATTAAGAGCTTTTAATTTTTCAACTAATCTTTGAATATCTGTTTTTGCTGTACTTTGATAAGTACTGTAATAGCTAATCATTTCATTAATAATATCAGTTTCGCCACTTTCACTAGCAAAAACAGGTATTGAAAAAGAAAATGATAAACATAAAAAACAACAACCGTCATAACAAATTTAAATATTTTTTTCATAATGTCTCCTCCTTGGATATATTACGCATCACTTGTAACCGCTTACTTTAAATGTTTAATTTATTACATAATTTTACAATTTATAAAAAAATGTTGCGGTTATCGCAACACTTTTTTATTTTTGACAGATGCCACAAGGACTGTATCCTTGTTGTTGTAATTTTTTTGAAGTTGAAGTAACTACTTCTTTATTTTGTTCGCTCATTTTTGAAACACTTGAACAATTTGGATCATGATATTTTTTATTTTTTATATTAATAACATACTTTTTACTTTTATTACTTGACTTATTATGATAATCAAATGGATCTTTTGCTTCTTTGATGCCATAAGTTGGTTCTCCTTCTTTGGCTTTTCTTGAAGTTCCATTTTGATAATCAATAGTAACACCCGGTTGTACATTATAAATATAAACACAAAAACGAATCGTTTCATCTTCGACAGAAGCTGCTTGTAAAATCAAGCCTCTTGCTACTAATTCATCATCTTTATATACAGGAATGGCTTCATATAAAACATGATGATTCGTATTTTTAATATAATCTCTAACCTCTTCTTCAAAAGGCAACATACCTGTAACATTAAAATAACGTGTTCCCGTCATTAAATTTCTTTCTTCAGCATTTAAACCACTTAAAGCAAAACCAATTTGATGACAACGATTATATAAATATTTTGTAGAAATCAAATCATCATATCTTTGTGTTTTCCATCCTGACGGTTTAACCATTCCAATAGATTCCCTTTTATTTGTTGGAAGTGTTTCAGGGCCTAAACAAGCTTGATCTTTTTGAGTACGTCCATATTCATCCAAATCATTTAATTGAATATATGTTTTTGTAGTATATTCATTTTCTTTAAAAGTAGGAGTATTGTTATTGATTTCAATATATGGTTGTCCACTATATTCTTCTATTTGACTTAAAATATCTTGAACATTATTTTCATCAAAAGAAACCTGATCTGTTTCTATTTGTAATTGGTTTTCTATATTTGTAATTTGATAATGTAAGGTTTCTTTAGAGTCTACATAAAACGATTTTTGAGTTTCTTCACCATCTTGTACAACTTTTAACTCATGATTTCCTTTAGTTAACTTTAACTCATAAGTTCCTGCACCTTGACTTTTTAAAGTATCAATTTGATCTTGATCAACATAAACATCTACATCCTGACTACTTGTTTGTTCTAAAGAAAGTGTTACACTTTGCTTAGAAGATGCTTTTTCTACTTGTTGATTACATCCTGTTAAAGTAAATGTCATCAATAATGAAAGTAATAATAAATAGAGTTTTTTCATCATAGTTCCTCCTTGGAGTACAAGTATATCATAAATTTATATTTTTTCTTTTCTATTTTTTTTAAACAGAAACCTATTTCAAGGTTTTATTGGATAAAATATAAAAAATAGAAAACATGATCAAATACAAAAAGTATCATGGCAATCTACTTTTAATCATTGCTAAATAAAGATTAACGTATTAAAATAGTAATAAAAATATTATCTTACTTAATCAGATAATTAGGATAAAAGAAATGATAGATACTAAAAAAATTAGAAATAAACATGGTTTTACGCTTGTTGAAATAATAGTTGTTCTTGTCATTCTTGCAATTTTAGCTGCTGTGGCTATTCCATCCGTTTTAGGATATGTAGATGAAGCAAAAAAAGCAGGTATTATACAAGAAGCACATGGGATTTATGAAGCAGCGCAAATTGCTGCTACAAAATGCTATGCAACAGATGAAGATGAATTTAAAAAACAATCAATTTTTAAATATAACTACACATTACCTGCAGATTTTCCTTATAAAAAGACAACAACAAATTCAGTTGGAAGAGTGTCTGATTCTTTAATGAGTCATGGACAAAAAGAGCCTGACAAGTATCTTAGTGATAGCTATTCTGGCGCATCATATATTGATAAAGAAATTGTAAAAAATGTATTACATTTTTTACAAAGTGAAAATAAAAATTCAGCTATTTATAAATACAAAGTACCAACTGACTGCCTCAACGGTCAATCCCTTAACGATTATAATCCTAGTAAAACCAATGGATTTGCTATTAATATATTCTATAACCAACAAGGTAAGATAGAAGCTATAAATTTTGCGAGAGATAATTATATGGTTACTATTTATAATGGAAAATTAAATTGTGTTAAAGGTGGTAAATCAATAAAATCAATAGAAAAGAAATAGTATAAAAAATAATTTTTATGTAAAAAAGGGGATGTTACGAAATAATTTAAAATCGTAACATCTTTTTTTGTTATAAATTCTAACTAAAAAATAGGATATTGATATCTTACCAATGATATTTATTTCCTACTAATTAATTTTTCAACGATAACGTTTGAGGAATTATTGTAATTAGAAACAATTGCTTCTTATAGTA
>OLRQ01001949.1_pt1 | contig 14167 bp, 14 predicted proteins | sample 1671971 | NCBI WGS metagenome assembly OLRQ01 (sample SAMEA3136631, study PRJEB25190) | human gut metagenome | biome: human gut; feature: human-associated habitat; material: faeces | place: Austria | collected 2013 | reverse complement strand
ATTCTCCGGCAAGGATCCCACCAAGGTCGACCGCAGCGCGGCATACGCATCGCGCTATGTTGCAAAGAACATCGTCGCGGCCGGCCTTGCCGACAAGTGCCTTGTTCAGCTTGCATACGCCATCGGCATAGCTCGTCCCGTATCCGTCATGGTTGATACCTACGGAACCGGCAAGGTCTCCGATGAGAAGCTTGCCGAAGCTGTCAATAAGGTCTTTGACCTGCGTCCGACCGCAATTATCCGCGACCTCGACCTTACAAAGCCCATTTACAGAAAGCTTGCAGCCTACGGTCACATGGGCCGCACCGATCTCGGCGTGCGCTGGGAGGATACCGACAGAGTCGACGCTCTGCTTGAGGCTGTGAAGTAATGCACGTCCCGACCTGCGAAAGCAGCCTTCTTGATATCGTAAGCTTTGACGATGCGCTTGCATCGTCCGGCGGCAGGGGGGACTATGACGCCGAAAAGTGGCTGTATGTTCCCGATTACTATACCGATTACCGATATATCCTCGGAACTCGCGGAAACGATCCGCTCATCTGCATCGGCATAAATCCCTCGACCGCCGCGCCGGACGATCTTGACAATACGCTCAAAAGCGTGTCGCGCATTGCCGCCGGAAACGGTTACGACAGTTGGATAATGTTTAATGTCTATGCCCAGAGGGCGACAGACCCCGACGATATGGACCTGACGCTCAACGAAACGCTGCACCGCGAGAATATGCGCGCGTTTGAATACATATTAAAAAATGTAGGCGAGGGCGTGTCGCCGTCAGTATGGGCGGCATGGGGCACGATAATCGAAAAGCGCCCGTATCTGAAGGATTGCGTTCTCGACATGGTGTCTCTCGGCCGGAGATACGGCGCAAAGTGGTACAGTGCCGGTAAGCGCTCGGTCAAGGGGCATCCGCACCATCCGCTGTATCTGCGCAAGGATGCTTCCACCGAGGACTTTGACATAGTCGACTATCTCGAAAACTGTCTGTGAGGTGAGAGTGTGAAACCTAAATTCAAGCTTGCCGTCGTGCAGATACGCACGGAAACGGACAAGGAAAAAACGTTTGACAAAGCGGAAAGAATGATCGGCGCGGCCGCCAATAACGGCGCGGAGCTTGTCGTTCTGCCGGAAATGTGGAACTGCCCGTATTCAAAAAAGTATTTCCACGCCTTTGCCGACAGTGAAAACGGCGAGAGCAGGGAAGCCATGTCGCGCTGGGCGAGGGATAACGGAGTTATCCTCGTCGGCGGCTCTGTGCCGGAAAAGTGCGGCGATAAGCTTTATAACACCTGCTTTGTGTTTGACGAAAGCGGCGAGCAGATCGCGCGCCACAGAAAAGTGCATCTGTTTGACGTCGATATCGAGGGCGGAGTGCGCTTTAAAGAGTCCAACAGCTTTGCGCCCGGCGAGGATATCACGGTGTTCGATACGAAATTCGGCAGAATGGGCGTTGAGATCTGCTTTGATATCCGCTTTCCCGAGCTTGCGCGAGCCATGGCCAAAAGGGGAGCCGAGGTCATTTTGTGCCCTGCGCAGTTTAATATGACAACAGGCCCGAGACACTGGGAGCTGAGCGTCCGTGCAAGAGCTATGGATAACGAGCTGTTCTTCGTCGGAGCGTCGGCTGCGAGATACGAGGGCTTTGATTACGAATGCTGGGGGCACTCGACGGTAGCCGATCCCTTCGGCATGGTCAAAGCCTCCTGCGACGAAAAGGAACAGATACTTTATTGCGATATCGACCTTAACGAGGTCGATTCCGTCCGCCGCCAGCTTCCTACGTTCCTTCATCTGCGCGAAGATATATACAATGTGGCTAAATGATCATAAAATCCGGGGCGAAATGCCTCGGATTTTGTTATATTGACCGAAATGCAAAAAAGGTGTTGCAAAATTGTGAATGAGCAAGTATAATCGCATAGAAAAGATTTTTAAGACGGTTCAGAGAAGCCGGCAAAATCGCAGATATAGTGTGCCTCTCCGCTCGGAGGGTCATGTTCTTGTGCGTCTTGTCGGTTTGTCGGCAGGGCGATTTTCTTTTGTTCGGGGTGATATTGTGAAGCTCAAGGCAAGACTTATGGATGAGGCGGCAATGAGCCGCGCACTTATGAGAATATCCCACGAGATAACCGAAAAGAACAAGGGCGTCGAAGACGTCGTTCTGATCGGTATCCGCAGAAGGGGAGTGCCAATATCCGAGTGCATACGCGATAACATAAAGAAGATCGAGGATGCGACTGTTCCCTGCGGCAGCGTGGATATACGTTTTTACCGCGACGATCTCACGCACGAGAGCGATCAGCCGGTCATAACAAAGGCCGATATCGGCGCAGATGTAAACGATAAAAACGTCGTTCTGGTCGATGACGTGCTGTACACGGGCCGCACGGCGCGCGCCGCCATCGAGGCCGTGTTCACCGCAGGCCGTCCGCGCAGCATCCAGTTTGCCGTCCTTGTCGATCGCGGCCACCGTGAGCTTCCCATAAGAGCCGATTACGTCGGCAAAAACGTTCCGACCTCACGCGCAGAGCTAATTGAGGTTCGCCTGCCGGAGTTTGACGGCGAAACGGGCGTTTATCTTATGGAGATCGAATAATAAGTCAGCAAATACCCTTAATATAAATCAAAACTACACAAAGAGAGGTACAATCACTAATGAACGAAAAAACCGTGATTAATGGACCCGTGTACGACGCACGCACCCTTGGCACTCCCAAAATGCTGGTTCTGGGAATCCAGCACATGTTCGCAATGTTCGGCGCGACCGTCCTCGTCCCCATCCTTACGGGACTTGACATCGCAACGACCCTGCTGTTTGCCGGACTCGGCACTCTGCTGTTCCACCTTATCACCAAGCGCAAGGTTCCCGCTTTCCTCGGCTCGTCCTTTGCTTTCATCGGCGGCTACAATGCCATCCGTCAGGTTGGCGTAGATGCAGCCGGTCAGCCGATATACAATAACGACCTGCTTATCTATGCTTGCTTCGGCGTTGCCTGCGCAGGACTTATGTATGTGATCCTGTCGGCACTGTTCAAGGCTTTCGGCGTAAAGAAGGTTATGAAGTTCTTCCCCCCGATAGTAACAGGTCCCATCATCATCTCCATCGGCCTGATCCTGTCCTCCTCCGCGATCACCAACTGCAACGCAAACTGGCTCGTAGCCGTTTCCGCAATAGTCATTGTTATCTGCTTCAACATCTGGGGCAAGGGCATGACCAAGATCATCCCCATCCTCCTCGGTGTCCTCGGCTCCTATGTCATCTCCCTGATCTTTGACCCGGCATCCCGTGCAAATGTAGTTGAGACCGTTTCCGCGGCAAAATGGTTCGGACTGCCCATCAACTGGGACAGGACCGTATTCCACCTCTTCAACATGGATGTTGACACCGGCATGCTCCTGAGCGCAGTATTCACCATCGTTCCTCTGTCTCTTGCAACCATGGTCGAGCACATCGGCGACGTATGCGCAATATCCTCCACCGTCGGCAAGAACTATGTTGCTGACCCCGGCCTGCACCGCACCCTCCTCGGCGACGGTCTTGCAACCACCCTGGCAGCTCTCTTCGGCGCACCTGCAAACACCACCTACGGCGAAAACACCGGCGTTCTCGCACTCAGCAAGGTCTATGACCCCCGCGTGATCCGCATCGCGGCATGCTTCGCAATAGTATTCTCCTTCTGCCCGAAGTTTGCAGCCCTCATCACCGCAATGCCCACCGCAACCATCGGCGGCGTATCCCTCATCCTCTACGGTATGATCTCCGCAGTCGGCGTCCGCAACGTCGTTGAGAACAAGGTTGACTTCACCAACAGCCGCAACGTTATCGTCGCAGCACTCATCCTCGTCCTCGCGATCGGCATCAACTACTCCGTCGGCAGCATCCAGATCGGCATCGTATCCCTCTCCGGCCTCGCGGTAGCATCCCTCGTCGGCATCGCAGTAAACGCGATCCTGCCCGGCAAGGACTATGAGTTCGGCGTTGACGAACAGGGCGACACCTCCGTTAACTTCATCATTCGCTGATAAACGGATAACGAAATAATGTAATAAACAGGCGGTCAAAAAGATCGCCTGTTTTTTCTCAAAAATTTCGGAATGGGTATTGACAAATTCCGATTTTACGGTATAATAGCTACTGCGCTTAGCGGATTTGTGTAATGGTAGCACACCGGACTCTGACTCCGTTTGTGAGGGTTCGAATCCTTCATCCGCTGCCAAAGCAACTCACCATTGCCGGTGGGTTGCTTTTTTATTTGCCGCTTGGCACCAGAACCCGAACAAAACAAATCAAATCAGCGCACGAAGTGCCGAAGGCGCTTCGAGGGTTCGAATCCTTCATCCGCTGCCAAAGCAGTTCACCGGTTTCGATGAGCTGTTTTTTTATTATGGATCGCATTTTCCGCACGGGGAATACCCGGCGGCAATTGCCTCGTCGCGTGTTTGAAACCATAAGCGATTATCCTCGGATATGCGCGATGCCGACGAGCATGACGGCAGATGAAACTTATCCGACCTGCTGCTTGCCTCATAAGCGCCCTGAGCCTGCGCAGGAACCGACGGAGCGAGCGTTGGGTCAATACTTGGTTCCGGTGCCTCAGTGCCCTTCACCGGGCTTACGGTGACATGCACTTCGCTTATCTTGTCATCCCGTACAGTGTCGGATGACAATGCAAAGCCCACAGCAGACGCTGCAAATATGCAGCAGCATATAACGGCTTTTCCAATGTAAGCTTTCCGGCTCTTTATCGCTGCAAGCACAAATAACATAACAGCGGCAGCGACGGCGGTTATTGAAATGGCTGCAAATAATATCTTCATGGGAACATAATATATCCGCATGTAAAATATGTCAACATTTCCGTGCAAAAAATGCTTTCCGTGAGGAAAGCATTTTTTATCTTATGCGTTCTGCTCATTTATGCTGCGGTTTATAATGCGCATTTCGCCGCTGATCAGGATAGCGACGGTAACGGCGGCGAGGCAATCGCCAACGGGACCCGAGTACAGCAGACCGTCAATACCCATGATGCTCGAAAGAATGTATGCGCTGGGGAGGGAGTAGAGAAGCTGCCTTGTAAGTGTGCAGATCATTGCCTTTGTGGGCTTTCCGATCGACTGGAAGAAGATACCCGACGGGATAAGGAAGCCTATAAGGAATATAGCACCGAGGAAGATGTGGAAGCACTTGAGGGCAAACTCGTTGTACAGTTCGTTCTCCTGTCCGAAAATATTGATAATTTCCTGGGTGAAGAACTGGAAGCAAGCCCAACCGATCACACCCACGATAAGACCTACGATGATAGTTCTTAGATATGTTGCCTTAACGCGGTGGAATTTTTTCGCGCCGTAGTTGTAGCCGACGATCGGTTGACTTCCGATGCCGAGACCGATCATAACACTGACGATGATGGAGTTTACCTTCATTACGATGCCGAAGGCTGCAAGAGGAATGTCAGGGCCGTAGATGCTCTCGAGGCCGTACTTGACCGTGAGGTTATTCATGCAGATAACGACGATCGTCGAGCCGAACTGCGTAAAGAAGCTCGAAATGCCGAGGGGCAGGAAAGAAAACAGCGTCTTGCTGTTGAGAAGTGCGTACTCGCGCTTGAACTCAATGCCCTTGAGGTGCGGAATATATGCAACCGCGAGCACGAAGTTGAGTATCTGGCCGATTATCGTTGCCCAAGCCGCGCCTGCAACGCCCCAGTCGAGGCCGAGCACGAACCATGCGTCGAGCACAACGTTCAAAAGACAGCCGGATATGTTCGATATCATGGCGTAGCGCGGATTGCCCTGTGCGCGGATTATGCTGTTTACCGTCATGCTTATGCACACAAACGGTATGCCTATAAGGGTTATCCGAGCGTATTCCGTCGCGTATCTGAAAGTTTCTTCCGCGACCTTTGCGCCGCCGCAGAGATTGAGCACCGGCGTGAGCAGAAGTTCCATCGAAAGCGTTATAAAAAGACCGGCCAGCAGCGATATCGTGATACCGTTGCCCATCGTGCGCGCGGCCTCGTCATAATTCTTCTGCCCGAGCTTCAGACTGAAGTAAGCAACACAGCCGTCGGCTATAAGTGTGCCGATAGCCATTGCAATAGTGACGAGAGGGAATGTAAGGTTCGTTGCGGCATTGCCGTACATACCGACACCCTGACCGATAAATATCTGGTCAACTATGTTGTATATCGAGTTGACTACCATAGATGCAATGGCCGGCAGCGAAAATTTGATCATGAGCTTGCCGATAGACTCGTTTTCAAACATGGCAAGCGCATTGTTCTGGTTCATCATATCACCTGTATCTGATCTAAAAATTCAAACGGGGATGATTATAGCATAGTATATATGTATTGTAAATGTATATAAAATTAACATTTTAAATTTGTATACAATGCATCAAAATTACTCATCATGAGCCTCACGAATGAACTGGTTTATCGAAGCGCCGAGCAGAATTATGTACATGCACCAGTACATCCACAAAAGCGAGATAACGATCGTTGCAAGACTTCCGTAAGTCGAGTAGTTTGCATAGCGGATAAAAAGCGAAAACAGCCATGTAAACAAAAGCCACATACCCGCTGCTGCGGCAGCGCCGGGGATGAGGTGCAGGATCTTAATTTTAATGCCGGGAACGCCCTTGTATATCGCAAGAAAGACAATTGCCAGTATTAAAAACGCCACGACGAATCTGAATTTCAGCAAAAGCGACAGAGCCGGTGATATTGCCGGCAGATGGATGTTTATAAGATCATATATCTCCTTGCTGAATACCATCAGAGCAAGAACGATTATAGCAATGGCGATCATTCCGACAGTATAGAAGCATGCAATAACGGTGCGTCTGAAAAACGATGAGTATTTAGGCGAGTGGAAGATATCCTCAATGCCTCTTATCAGTGTAAAAAATGCGCGGCTTGAAAGCCATATTGTAAACAGTATCGACAGCGGAAGCACAGCGCCGGAGGCAAAATATATATCGGTTACGACCGATTCGATTATTGCTTGCAGAGCATCGGGCATATAGCGTTCAACGGCGTCAAACAGCGTTTCCTGGGAAAGACCTGTGTAAGGGATTATCGCCGTAAGCAGTGCAACAAACGGGACGAGAGACATAAACATATAAAATGCACTTGCCGCAGCATGGGCGTTTATGTTGTCCTCGCTTATCTCGGTCATGAACTTGTTTATAGTGTTGAAGAACTTTTTCATAGAACCTCATGAAATTACCGCCCACAAGGACGGTAATTTTTCAGCATATTAAAGTAAGCCTATCGGCAAGATTGGCAATTTCGTGCTTTTCCGAGCCTTTGCCAAGCTCGCCGTCGAGCGACCAGTCAAGTCCCTCGGGCGAGCTTATCTTCACGGAATCGGCCTGGAAAAAGTCGAGAAACGGCGAGGAATAGTCCTGCGTGAAAATGCCGATCAAAATGTTCTGGAAATCAATAAGTGTCCTCGGCTCATGAACAAGGAGTATCTCAAATTTGCCGTCGCCCGTGTCAACAACGGTTTTTGGCAGCGTGATGGTTCCTGCGACCGATGTCGAATTGCATACGGCGCCGAAAATATAATCACCCTCACATGTGAATTCGCCCACGTCAAGCTTCAGATGATGAGATTTGATCTTCGGCAGATCCTTCACCGCATCGAGCAGATACGCCGAATGTCCGAGCATATTTTTGAGGTTCTGCGGTGTGGTGTACGACAGCCAGGAGAACGCACCGAACGCTGCGACATAGGAAAAATACTGATCTCCGAACTTGCCGATGTCGATCTTCTTGGGTTTTCCGGAAATTATGTTCTGCGCGGCCTCAAGCATGTCAGACGATATGCCGTGGCATGCGGCAAAATCATTTGTACTGCCGGCGGGAATGTAGCCGAGCGGAGTGTAGCATTCGCCGCGGATAATTCCGGTTATGACCTCGTTGAGCGTACCGTCGCCGCCTATGCAGACGATGAGGTCAAACTCGCTGCCGTAAAGCTGCGCAAACTGCGTTGCGTCGCCGCTTTTGCCGGTCGGAAAAACCGTCACGGCGTAGTCGCCCTCGGAAAAAATTCTTATTATATCGGGCAGAAAACGCAGGGAAGTGCGCCGCCCCGAAACCGGATTTATAATAAGCAGAAGTTTTTTTAGCTGGGAAAAGGTTTTCATCAGAATAATACTCCGTTAAGATCAGATGATTCCTGCGATCAGAAGGCAGAAGTAAGCCGAGGGAATAGAGAACAGCAGGCTGTCAACTCTGTCCATAACGCCGCCGTGACCGGGGATGAGATTGCTGTAGTCCTTAAGACCGGCCATGCGCTTTATAAGCGAGGCGGCAAGATCGCCTACCTGGCCGAAGCTTGAGCATATAAGCGCAGTGAGAGTGCAGCCGAGGATATTGACATTAAACCACTGCTTGAGCACGAAGAATAGTATAACGCCTGCAACAACGGCACTTATTGCGCCGCAGACGCTGCCCTCAACGGTCTTGTTGGGGCTTACCTCGGGCGAAAGCTTGTGCTTGCCGAATCTTTTGCCGCCGAAAAGCGCAAAGCTGTCGCACACCCAGGTGGATATGCATGCAATCGCAAACACGGGGATCCACACGCTGCTTTCCATAAGCGCAAGCTTGCAGACGATAACGAACGGTACTATCGGATACGCAAGAACGCCCAGCGTCGCAAGTGCGCCTGCGCCGCGGATCTTTTTCGAGACTATGCCGGCGGTCATGGCCGCAAACACGGCAAGGAAAAACGTTATCTCGAATGCCAGAGCGTCGGCATTGAACCACAGCTCTGCCACGGTGGCAACGCAGTAAGCGTACAGTATCCACGGCTGGCATACGACGTTTTTGTATCCGATAGCGCGGCATGTCTCCCACACGGCCATTATCATGGCGGCCAAAAGGAACAGCGCCCTCGTCACGGGACCCAATGCAAAGCATGCAACTACCAGTATTATCAGCACCGTTGCCGAAATAACTCTTGTTTTCAAGTTACTGACCTTCTTTCGTGAAATGTGCAAAATTAATACCTAATATAACATATTAACGCGCCTTCTACAACAACAAATGGTTGCAAATCATGCAAAACGGCATATATTGAAAAATTTTTCTTGTAATTTTCGCAAAAAAATGTGATACTTTATCCAATAATCCGTCTCTATAGTTGGAAGATAGGAGATAGTTTTGGACGATCGGCGTATTGTTGAGCTTTTTCTGAATCGTTCGGAAGAAGCCTTGCTACAAATAGATATTAAATACGGCCGCTATTGTCACCGCGTGGCATTCAACGTACTCGGAAACGCTGAGGACAGCGAGGAGTGCGTCAATGATGCCTATATGAGGGTGTGGGGCAGCATTCCGCCAAACGAGCCAAGCTCACTTTCGGCCTATGTCGGCAAGATAACGCGCAATATCGCGCTCGATAAGCTGCGGCAGAAAAACAGCTCAAAGCGCGGAAACGGCGAGGTGCCTGTGTTGCTTGACGAGCTTGCCGAGTGCGTTTCCGGCGCTGACGAGCTTGAGCGCAGGCAGGACTCGGCGGAGATAATCGATGCGCTCAACGGCTTTCTCGAAACGCTCAGCGCGACAGAGCGCGGCGTTTTCATGCGGCGATACTGGATGATGGAGCCGGTAGCGGATGTTGCCGCACGGTATGACATATCAGTTTCAAAAACAACAACAATGCTTTTCAGGCTGCGCGGCAGACTGAAAAAACATTTTATGAAAGAAGGTATATCTCTTTGAAGAGCGATGACTTGCTCAGACACCTGGGTTCCGTAAAAGATGAATATATTGAAGAGATAATGACCGAAAGCGTCAGATCGGCACGCCGGCGCTCGGGGAAGCGGAACGCCGTTGCCTCGATCGCGGCAAGCCTTGCGATAGTAATACTCGGAACGGCTGTGATGGCATCAAACGGTGCTAACGTTGAAAAGGACGAAATGACGCTGACAAGCAGCGTTCAGAGCATTCAGATGGCACGCAACAGCGTGATCATGATCGACGTTAACCCGAGTATACGCATTGAGGTAAACGACCGCGACACCGTTGTTGCCGTTGAAGGACTAAACGACGATTCAAAGCCCGTGCTCGAGGGGGTTGAGCTTAAAGGCAAGGACTATAAAACGGCCGTTTCCGAGATCGTGACCTCGCTTCAGGAAAAAGAGTATATAACTAACCTCAAAAACTCCATTCTCATAAGCGTTGCAGCGCCGAACGACGATATGTCGAAGGAAATACTCTCCGGCGCTGTCGAAACCGTCGAAGGCATTGACAAAGCCATTGATTACGGCCTGTCGATACTGAGCCAGATAGTAAGCCTTGACGATGCGGCAGAGGCAACGGCCGAAAAGTATGGAATATCCGAAGGCCGCGTTGATATCATAAACAAATTCGTTGCCGAGCACAGCGATTACAGCTTTGACAAGCTTGTTGAGAATAATATTCAGCTTCTTAATCAGCTGTTTGAGTATATCGGACTTCCCGAGGGAGTTGAGCGTATCGGCGCCGTTGCCGGCGTTGTTCCGTCCGAGTACGAAGAAAAGCTCAATCTCGGCGAGCTTAGCTGCGATGAGCTTATAAGCTTCACGAGCGCTATCAGTGATTTTTACGATAAGCTCAGCGAGTACTACAGTCCCGGTGACGTTGCCAAGCGCATCGGCTATGAGTTCAGCATTGCCGAAAGCAGCTCGGAGGACGGAAAAAAGCTCTGGGCTGTACTGGCCGAGAGTCTTACCAAAAACATCGGCAACCACGGCGCTATCATCAGCATCGGCCAAAGCACCGTGACCGATTGGATAAATCAAAGCGAGATAGGAAGAGTCATAAAGCATATCGCGACCGCGATCATACCTGCTGCCTGACATCATTCCTAACCATATACTAAAGCCCACATTACAGAAAACATCAGGAGCAAACGCTCCTGATGTTTTGCTTTTATGACCACAACTCCTGATGTTTTGTTTTTATGACCACAATATATACGCATCCTGCACGGGAGGCGACACAATACGGTTGAAAACGACAAAAAAATGTGATATAAAAGCTATGTAAAATCAAAAAGCCTGTGATATGTCAGGCAAAAAGGAACGAAATAATGTCAAAGATGAAGTATAAGATCGCACTTGCGGCAGCAGCGGTGCTGCTGCTCGGCGGCGTAATATACATATACTTTGCCCACTATGCACCGTTTAAACCGGATGAGGCGCAGACGCTGAGCGTTTGGTATGTAAATGATGATGCCATGTGGTCGGGCTTTAACGCCATGTGCGGCGAGTATAACGAAACAAACGGAGCGGATTGCGGCATAACGATAAGCACCAAGGCCTTTGATACGCAGGCTCAGCTTTACGAAAGCGTGTGCTCGGCGCTTGAAAACGGAGGCGAGCTTCCGGACATCCTCGCCTGTGATACGGACTTTGCCGCGTATCTCGATGATGAGGGCAGGCTTGCGGATATGGATAAGTATTTCGGAAGCTGGGAGACCTCGGGCTATGACAAGAGCATGACAACGGCGGCGAAAGGCTCGAAAGGACTCTCCGCGGTTCCCATAGCGGCCGAAACGAATGTTTTTATAGTAAACACCGATATGTTTGCCGACTACGAGGCGATATCGAGCTTTGAAAAGCTATGTTCGGTCGCAGATGAGTATTATAAACGCACCTCCAAGAGCTTTTTCACGATATCGGATTACTCGCTGTTTTTCCGTGATGCCGTTGCGCAGCTTGGAGAGAGGTTTGACGGCGTAAGTCCCCATGACACTGACAGCGATAATTGCAAGTATATTTATAAGATCCTTGCGGAAACGGCGTATGACCGGGGCTTTACCTCGTCCGGCGGAGAGGCGGCAAAAAAGCTTGCCGACGGCGAAATTGCCGCTGCCGTTGTGTCCTCGGCAGATCTCATGCAGTATGCAGATAAGCTCAGCGGCGGCGAGTTTGAGTTCGTGAGCTTTCCTTATATGAAGGACGGCAAGCCTGCATATACGCAGAAGGTCACGGGAATGACGATACTTGCATCGGATAAAACTCACGAAAAGTCCGCCGTTATGTTCCTGCGCTGGTTCACCTCGCAGAGCGTAAACAGCAGCTTCGTCGGCGATTCGGGCTATCTTGCCGCAATAGGCAAAGAAAGCTCATCCTCGGGCTTTGCCCTTTATGATAAGCTTATGGATACAGTCGAAACAATGCGCAAAAAGGGCGACAGCACTACGAGAGCGGCCAGCGCAGAGTATTCGGTAAACAGCAGAAACTTCGACAGTGTCCTAAATACGATAATGAATTCACTAAACTAAAATATAAAGAGGTGCATGAATTATGGAAGGCTTCAGAGTACTGGAGATCAAAAAAAGCGTATTTGAAAATAACGACAGGGAAGCGGATAAGCTCAGACAGGAGCTGAAAAAGGAAAAAACATTCCTCCTCAACCTCATGTCGTCCCCCGGCTCGGGCAAGACCACCACACTCAAGGCGACTATCGCCGCCTTGAAGGACGAAATGCGCATCGGCGTAATGGAAGCGGATATAGACTCCGATGTTGACGCGCACACGATCGCCGAGACCGGCGCGAAGGTCATCCAGCTGCACACCGGCGGCATGTGCCACCTGGACGCAGGCATGACCAAGCAGGGCCTTGAAGGACTCGGGACCGAGAACATTGACTTTGCGATACTCGAAAATGTCGGCAACCTCGTATGCCCGGCCGAGTTTGACACGGGTGCAGTCAAAAACGCGATGATCCTCTCCGTTCCCGAGGGTCACGATAAGCCCCTTAAGTATCCGCTTATGTTCTCGATCTGCGATGTGCTTCTCGTCAATAAGATCGACGTTATGCCGTACTTTGACTTTGATCTTGATAAGTGCAGAGAGTATGTCAAAAAGCTCAATCCGAACATAACCATCATCCCCATATCCGCAAGAACCGGCGAGGGTATCGACGAGTGGGCAAATTGGCTGCGCACTCAGGTCGCCGAGTGGAATAAGTAACGTACAAAAACAGCTTCACTGAATTTTTGGTGAAGCTGTTTTTTCGATTGAACTGTGCAGTAAGTGAATATACACTTTCGTAAAATTGTAAAAATATCTTGTGGAAATATTTGCTATATGATACTGTATTTACAACAGAATATTGCTGTTGCATTTTTTCCCCAAGCGAATACGCCCTAACTTTAATTACAATGGAGGTATTTACTATGGAAAACAGAAAAAAGCGCCCATGGTGGGCATTCGTTATTCTTTTCTGTCTGTGTGGGGTGAGTTATTTGGCGCGAGAGTTCGGTGGGGGGGTAATGCTTCCGCCTACATCTTTTTTCGGAATTTGGCATCTTTTCGTGCTGCCGGTCCTCGGGACGGTGGTGCTTGTCGCCGCGAACAGACTGGGCGGTAAATACGATTTCGTTCTGCTCCTTGCTTTTGAGCTTCTGACCCTTGCGTGGATGTTTGTTCCTGAGATTATACGAGCCAGCGGATTTTTCACCCCGTTTGAGCTGCCCATATGGTTTGTCGTTACTGTTGTTTCCATCCCGGCGATCGCAGCGTTTATTCTTAGCGGAATAACGTATTTTATTACAAAAATGGCGGCAAGAAAGAAAAACGCATAGAAAAGATCCGCGCCGGTCAGGCGCGGAGAACGATACAGCCCATAAATATGAGATCAGCTTCACTGGAAAATCGGTGAAGCTGATTTTTTGCTGTTTACATCACGTCGGCTCGTAAGCCTTGCCGATGGGATTTCCGTCCGCGTCAAAGTCGATGCACTCCATAAGCTGCGGATCAACGTGGCTCTGGCGCTTTATCGTCATTCCGACTCCCTGATTGTTGAACACCCAGATATAATTGTTCCAAACGGTGGGGTCTTTCTTTCTGAAAACCGTCGTCTCGTTTATGCGGCAGAACTTGGCTCTGCCCTCGGCAGTGTCAAGCAGATCGCCCTCGCCGGTGAAAAACAGCTCGTCGCTGTATTCATAGCCGTCCTGCTCCTCGATCTCTTTTTTCAGATCGATCTTTTCTTCGTTTGTCATGGCATAGCCTCCGATGGATTTTTGCTAATTGTATCACGATATGCATTTGCTTGCAAGTGGAAAAGGCCGGGAGCGGCTTAGGTGCTGCCGATATTTAATAACTATTTATCCTGTTTGTGTTGACCCGGATAAAAAAAGTTGGTAAAATAAATATATTAAA
>OLRQ01001921.1_pt1 | contig 14368 bp, 11 predicted proteins | sample 1671971 | NCBI WGS metagenome assembly OLRQ01 (sample SAMEA3136631, study PRJEB25190) | human gut metagenome | biome: human gut; feature: human-associated habitat; material: faeces | place: Austria | collected 2013 | reverse complement strand
ATTTCGTTTACAGGATTTTTTTTTGATCTTTTTGCCATATCGTCATTCAAGATAAATAGTCGAATGACGTTATGAGCCTCAAAGAAAAACAAGCGGCTGCGAAGCAGAATATACATATGTAATTTGGAGGAAGAAAGTGTTAAGTATTGCATTTTGTGATGATGAACCGATCATGTTAGAAGAACTTTTTAACGTGGTCAAAGGATACATAGATTCAAAAAAAGTTGAATTTACTGCAGATTTGTTTGAATCTGGTGAAGAGTTTGTGGAAAAGGGAGTACGATGCAGGAAATATGATATTGTATTTTTGGATATTGAAATGAAAGAGATGAATGGATTGGAGGCTGCTGCATGGTTTCGTAAATTGAATGAACAGTCAAAGGTCATTTTTGTGTCTTCTCACGTAGAGTATACGCTAGATGCGTTTAAGGTGGCGGCATTTCGTTATATTATCAAGAATAAGGATACGATGACGCAGGCGGTGCAGGAAGCGTTAGATGCATGTCTTGATATAAATCCAGAAATAAAACAGGTCAAGAAATATCATTTTACAGAGTTAGATATGTTCCTCCAAACGGAAGATATTATTTATATAGAAAGTATACTACATGATTTGAAATTTCATATTCAAGCAGAAAGCAATTATGTATTTACTTTGGCAAGATGTACACTCAATATTTGGGAACAGGAAAATCATTGGAATGGGTTTGTTCGTATTCATCAAAGTTACTTGGTAAATATGAAGTATGTATATGCCTATAATTCTAAAGAAGTTGAACTTTTAGACGGAACAGTTTTAACGATATCAAAACAGAGAAAAACAGAAGTTTGCAAACTGTTTCGTGATCAGGCAATTCCAAGGCGAAAGCGAAATACATAGGAAACTTATCAGGTAGAGGAGAGTTGATATGTTAGGATTTATTCAAGGACTTTTATTAATTATTATTGAAGTCAGTATTTATTTTTTTTACGCACAGACTTTTTGTGAAGCAGGAGACAAAATCACAGTAAGGCGTACAATAGCAACCGTTGTTATATCGGCGGTTTTTCTGGATGTGACATCAACAATATTTGCTAAGTATTTTGTGATTAAATTATTGATGATAGTGCTTGTTTTGAGTATAATGCTGCAGTTTTCTTTTCGACAGAATTGGAGAAAGAGTATTGTGCTTGCAGCAATATATCAAAGTATTATTTTGGTTGTTGATTTTTGTTTTATTGTTTTGGCAAGTATGTTTTTGGAAAATAGGATTATTTCATTATCGTCGACGCAGATGTTACTTGCTTTATTGTCAAAAAGTATCTTGTTTTGTTTGATCTATATCGTCAATAAGATATTTATACGGCGCAAGGTAAATGCAGTAGCAAACAGGATATGGCTTCGCTTTATGGCGTTTCCAGTGGTTACCTTTTTGATGATTGCATTGCTTGTAGCAGATTTGCCTAATATTCAATCGGTCCATCAGGTCACAGTATATGGAATGCTTGCTGTATGCTTGATAGCGATTGATTTTGTAGTAGTATACTTTTTGGATATGATTGTTCAAGAGGAAGCAGAGAAGATGCTGCATTTGGAATTTAAAAATGACACGGAAGCGCAGATGAAGTTGTATAAAAATATATGTCAAAATAATGAAATACAGAAAGCGAGCATTCATGAATTTCACAATCATTTGACTTGTCTGACCTCTTTATGTGAGAAACAGAAGTATCAAGAATTGGAACATTATTTACACAATATAGACCAGAAATTGTCTTATAATGTGGAGTGGATGAATACAAATCATGTGATTGTGAATACTGTGTTAAATCAAAAATATAACGAAGCTGCCAAAAGGAAAGTTTTGATCGTATGTCGTTTTAATGATTTGAAGGGAATTTGGCTGGAAGATCAGGATGTTGTTGTGATATTAGCGAATTTATTGGATAATGCGATTAGAGCGAGTGAAGAATGTGAGGAAGAACATACGATATATTTTACGATGCGTCTGATTGACGGGACATTGTCGTTGGATATTCAAAACACCTATCAAGGACCTGTGACAATAGTGGATAATGAACTACGCACAACGAAGAGGGAAGATGACCGGCATGGATATGGCATCTAAAATGTACAGCATGTTGTAGCAAACTATGGAGGAACATTTCGGCTGTCCTTGGAAAGAAGATTGTTCGGAATACATATTACGATTCCTCAAAAGATATGATTAGTATGTATGAGAATGATTCTCTGAAAGATTAGACCAAGAGAGAGTTTTTTGCACAATGCGGATATAATAATGCGAATATAGAATAAAAAGAGTTGCAATCAGAGAAATTATATGATAATATATATATTGTTCGGCGTCTCTGTTGAGACGTTGTATCTGACATAGTATGATCTTATGTTTTTGGACCTTTAGCTCAGTTGGTTAGAGCAATCGGCTCATAACCGATCGGTCCAGGGTTCGAGTCCCTGAGGGTCCACTGGATGAGCTGAAGAGAATTACATAAGAGGATACTTCAGCTTATCATAATGGCCTAGTGGCTCAGTTGGTTAGAGCGCCGCCCTGTCACGGCGGAGGTCGAGGGTTCGAGTCCCTTCTGGGTCGTTATTGGGATCTTAGCTCAGCTGGGAGAGCATCTGCCTTACAAGCAGAGGGTCACAGGTTCGAGCCCTGTAGGTCCCATAAGCAGTTATTTTACTGCGATGCCGCAGTGGCGGAACTGGCAGACGCCCAGGACTTAAAATCCTGTGGGTAGTGATACCCGTACCGGTTCGATTCCGGTCTGCGGCATTTTCATTTTAACTTTTTCCTTTCAGAACGTCTCTAATTTACAGAGGCGTTCTGTTATTTTATCTGGAATGTATTATGAGATATCCCGGTTTAGCAAGGTATATAAAGTTTGAGTTATTGCATTAAAGATCAGCAGATCTTGTTGCCATTAGCGGTCATTTTGAATCGCATATGCAGGACTTCAGCAGAACGTTTGCACATCAGCATTCTTTGGAGAAAAATTTCAAAATAATCCATCATAGAGCAGATAGATTCGTCCAGTTGTATGCTAAATTGTATCTGCTCCTTTTGTGGACGGATATGCAGCGCTGCACCGGTAACAGCATAGTTTACCCGGTCATGCTGATCAAATGCTTCTGGAGTCTTTGTCTGTACCCGGTCACGTCTCACGTCCGTTTTGTCGGCCAATATCAGTGCTGCTGAAATAGGATTTGTTGCATGACCTGTTTTTTCATCGTGTTCTCCGATTGCATTCATGATCAATGCAATTTCATCGTAATCCATATTAAGATCTTTTAGGATAGAATGGGCAAGTACAGCACCGTGGTGGGCGTGATCCTTGCGGTTGATGCAGTTGCCGATGTCATGCATATAGCCGGCAATCCGCGCCAATTCCACCGTTCTATTATCATAACCAAGCTTTTGTAAAATACGGGCAGCTTGTTTGGAAACAATGGAAGCATGGATCGAAGAGTGATCGGTATATCCCTGTGTCTGTAAAGAGGCATTGCCTTGTTGGATATATGCATTGACTTCCGGTGATTTTTTGATCTGTTCGTATGTAATCTTGTTCGTTTTCATTGTAATCTCCATTCCGCAGACAATCTGCGATCGTGTTGTAATAGCATCATTTTCTTGCTTATATGTCAGTATGATGCCGTTGTCATTCTATGTATTTTACTTTGGTAAATATGTTACTCAAACTTCCTATACCTCAAATCCTTCACAATCACATATTGCTTATTATGTCAAAGAATACTAAGAATTTTGCAGCCACAACATAGCGGTTTCTGCCGACAGAGAACTATAGTAATTGCCTTGCCGCATTTACGTTTTTGGTGATTTCTAGATTTTGTTGTCTCTGATGATTGATTTACATGCCCTTCGGAAACTCGAAGTCCCGGAAGCAAGGTAATCATCATTTTTGAAAGGGACTTTGCGCTCGTCGTTACTTATGTCTCGTATTTCAGAGACATTAAGTAACGTGACGTAGCGCATCGTAGCGAAAGCGTCCCGTCCAAAAATGGATGATACTTTGCTAAACCGGGACATCTCAGACACTCCTTAGGGCATGTATTCATCAGAGACTTAACAAAATAAGAAATCACCAAAAAACTCTGCGTTCTGCGGCAATTATCTTAGTTCGCTGCCGGCAGAACAAGTCAGACTACCGGCTGCAAAATAGTTTATTTGTTGCTGACATAATAAGCAATATGTGGTTTTGAAATAATTTCCGGTATGGGAAGTTTGAGGATGTTATTCGATCAATGCAGCGACTTTTGCAGCTAATGCACTTCGAGTGGTTTCGTTATCGGTAAAACCGACCACAGCACATAGTGGATCACCTGCCATTAATTTCAGTGCATAGGCAAGGCCATTATTATGTTTGTCGAGACGTGGATTATCAATCTGGCTTAAATCGCCGGACAAAATTAACTTTGTACCTTCGCCTACACGAGTTAAGATGCCTTTCATTTGAGAAGGGGAAGTATTTTGTGCTTCATCCACATATAAAATCTGTCTGGTGAGTGAACGGCCGCGAAGAAATCCCATTGCTTCAGCAGACAGATAACCTCGATCAAATAAATATTCTACTTTACTGCGGATATCTTCTTCACGCCCCTCACGGCTTTTCACGCTTTTGGCATCGACCAACAATTCCAAATTATCCATGCAGCCTCGCAGGAGAGGACCGACTTTATTAATTTCATCTCCGGGCAGGGCACCGATTTCGCGGTCAAATTCTACGTTGGCACGTGTGATCGTGATTTTTCGATATATGTTTTCCTCGGCACATTGCTGCAAAGCGCATGCTAATGTAAGGAATGTTTTGGCGGTGCCGGCAGAGCCCTTCAGGATCACCAGTGGCAGTTCATTAGCTGGAGCAAGCAGTGCTTCTATTGCAAAGCGCTGGCCAACATTTCGGGGCTGAACACCAAAGGGACGAATGGAGTCGTATTGCAGACTAACGATAAAATTTTCTCGTACTTTTGCCAATAATGTACCGTAAGTAGTTTGATTGGTAATATACAAAAATTCGTTTTCTAACAATTCGCGATCTTTATTACATCGTTCAAACTTTGCTTTTTTTAATTCAATAGGAGTTCCCTGTAACAATTTTTGAAAGTCTTTATCCGTTAGTAAGATTTCGTTTCTTCCGTTGTATCGCAAATGGTCCTCATCGATCATTTCGTGTTTATAATCTTCCGCCTTAACTTTTAGGATATCTGCCTTGATTCGTACATTGGTATCTTTGGATACAAGAATAACCGGCTGCTCAGATTCTTCTTTCATCCCTTTTGCAACTTGCAGGATTCGATTATCCGGCTTATCTTTCCAGCCTGAAGGCAATATAACATGATCGTAATCCGATGTAATACGAATAGAACCACCGCTTTCTGTGGGAACACCTTTGATGAGATTTCCTTTGCGGCGCAAACTGTCAAAATTGCGTAGAGACTGTCTGGTATTATAGCCTTTGTCACCAGATGCCTTTTTATTGTCATCCAATTCTTCAATAACCATATCCGGTACGACGATCATATGTTTTCCAAAACGGTTCATACAATCTGGGTCAGCCATGAAAATATTAGTATCTAAAATATAAATTCTTTGTTTATCTGTTTTTTTTGCCTTGGGCATACTGACTCACTCCTCTGTTCGATCTTTGTACCATACATTATGTTGTATTTACGGTACATTTTTACTATACGATTTTGAAAAATACACTACTATCATATTTATGTAAATGCTATGTAATTTTTATTTTACGAAAGGAAATGGTTTCTTTGAATCCAGTAGCATTGAAACTGTGAAGTTTAGGCAAGTGAGAAATAAAATAATAGATCTTAAAAACAACAAAACGTCTCTGTATAAAACAGAGACGTTATATCAGGAAATAATTAAAATGAAAAATGCCGCAGACCGGAATCGAACCGGTACGGGTATCACTACCCACAGGATTTTAAGTCCTGGGCGTCTGCCAGTTCCGCCACTGCGGCATCGCAGTAAAATAACTGCTTATGGGACCTACAGGGCTCGAACCTGTGACCCTCTGCTTGTAAGGCAGATGCTCTCCCAGCTGAGCTAAGATCCCAACAACCATTCAAGTATAACGCATAACAGAATGATTGTCAAATAAAAATTTCTTTTGCCGATGAAAAGCTTGTAGGTTTGTCTATGAAAAGCTGGCGTCTACTACTTTGTGCGAATTGACATCAATAAGACCATACGTATTCAGACGCAATGCCGGAATGACAGGCAGGCTGACAAAGCTGAGTGTCATAAACGGGTCGATATCCATAGGGATGCCCCAGTCATGAAGTGTTTTTTTCATCGTTTCCAGTTCGGTGTTGACTTGTTCTAAAGGCTGATCTGACATCAGACCTGCAATCGGCAGTGGTAAAGTATGTTTCAGTTCACCCTGACAGGCAATGGCAAGTCCGCCTTCTGATTCAATCACTGCATTGGCTGCTATGGCAATATCAGTATCGTTTGTTCCGGCCACAACCAAGTTATGAGAGTCGTGTCCGATACTTGTTGCAACTGCGCCTTTTTTGAGACCATAGCCTCCTAAGAAGCCCTTGCCGAGATGTCCGGTATTTTTGTGGCGTTCGATAGCAACGATTTTTATAATATCATCGTCCGGATTGATACCATCTGCCCAGCCGTTTGCACTGGCATCAGTATTCCAATTGGCTGTGCGTTCGGAGGTAAGAAGCTCTCCTGCATGCAATTCAATGACGCGGATGTGTTCGCCCTGTTTTGGGATTACGAGCTGCGCTGGCGTAATCTTTTCCACATGAAAAGAATGGATGACACGCTCCGGAATGGAATCCGTATTACTGTTTACAGCCGTCGTTATTTGCCCGCGTTCGCTGATGAGCGTTCCCTGTTTGTAGACTTCCTGTACATGCAGATCTGTAAGATCGTTCAAAACAACGATGTCGGCATCATAACCCGGTGCGATGGCACCTGTGTCACGTAAACCGAAATACGTGGCAGCATTCAAACTGCCCGCTTTAATGGCACGAATTGGATCTGCACCTAAGTGAACTGCTTTGCGGATGATAGCATCAATATGACCGTCATTTAGAAGATCCAAAGGATGTTTATCGTCCGTTACAAGCAGGATCCGATTATAATAAGGAGCCTCGAATAGTGGCATAAGTTCCTGAAGATTTTTGGCAGCGGTGCCCTCACGGATCATGATCCACTGACCTCGTGACAGTTTTTCTTTGGCTTCTGCAATGTTGGAGCATTCGTGGTCTGAACGGATCCCTGCGGCTGTATAGGCATTTAATTCTTCGCCGGTTAGCAATGGTGCATGTCCGTCGATAATGCGGTCATGTTCTAATGTTGTTTTGATCTTGGATAAGACAGATCCATCGGCTTGATTGACACCGAAAGCGTTCATCATTTCTGCAAGACCAAGAACCCTTCGATCATTATAAAAAGGTGTAATATCATCGGCATTCAGACAGGCTCCGGACTCATCTAAGTCTGTTGCCGGTACGCAGGACGGTACCATAAAGAAGACATCCAGAGGGAGATCTTTGGTTGCCTGCATCATATAGGTAATACCGTCACAGCCGGCAACATTGGCAATCTCGTGTGGATCGGTGATCACGGCGGTGGTGCCATGTGCGATGACAGCTCTTGCAAATTCCGAAGGGGTGACCATAGAGCTTTCTAAGTGGATATGTCCATCAATAAAACCAGGGCACACGAAGCGTCCGGTCATATCTTTTTCAATTTTGCCCTCGTACAGGCCAATGCCGACAATTTTGCCATCCGTGATCGCAACATCACCGACCTCAATGGATTCTGTAAATACGTTTACAATGGAAGCGTTCTTTAATACAAGATCTGCTTTCTGCGTTCCATTTGCTGTTAAAATAATATTATTCATGTTTTTCACATTCCTCCTGCTGTTTGTGGTACACAATATTGCAATTATCTATGTACTCAAACTTCCCATATCTCAGATTACCACAGCCACATATTGTTTATTATGTCAGCAATAAATATGATATTTTGCAGCCGACAAACTAACTTGTTCTGCCGTCAGAGAACTAAGATAATTGCCGCAGAACGCAGAGTTTTTGCGTGATTTCTTATTTTGTTAAGTCTCTGATGAATACATGCCTGAAGGAGTGTCTGAGATGTCCCGGTTTAGCAAGGTATCATCCATTTTTGGACGGGACGCTTTCGCTACGATGCGCTACGTTACGTTACTTAATGTCTCTGAGACACGAGACATAAGTAACGACGAGCGCAAAGTCCCTTTCAAAAATGATGATTACCTTGCTTCCGGGACATCGAGTTCTCCGAAAGGCATGTAAATCAATCATCAGAGACAACAAAATCTAGAAATCACCAAAAACGAAAATGCGGCAAGGCAATTACTATAGTTCTCTGACGGCAGAAATCGCTATGTTATGGCTGCAAAATACTTAGTATTTTTTGACATAATAAACAATATGTGGTTCGAACAATAACTTCCAGTATGGGAAGTTTGAGTTATGTGTTTATTGTACAACAGCATGCAGATGTTTTGCAATCCATGAATCTGACATCTTGACAGATAAAATGCACGGTTCTATAATGCTGTGAGAGTTTAGCATAGGAGGCGTTGAGGTAGATGAAACATTCTAAACAAATGTCAGAGTCAGTACGGCTTGGAATCTTATTAGCACTGTCAGGGGGTCTGATGGATGCGTATTCCTATATTGTGAGAGATCGGGTGTTTGCAAATGCGCAAACCGGTAATATGCTGTTGTTTGGTGTTAATCTGTCAGAGGGAAATATTCGTTTGGCAATACATTATCTTGTTCCTGTTGTTGCGTTTGCGATCGGCATTGCGTTAGCTGAATATGTACATACCAGAAATATTGAAAAACTGCATTGGAGACAGATGTCAGTATTGTTGGAAGCAGTGATATTATTGGGAGTTGGTTTCATTCCAACATCGTTTAATCTGCTGGCCAATTCTTTGACTTCGTTTGCTTGTGGCATACAGGTGGAAAGTTTCCGCAAGATTCATGGAAATGGTGTTGCGACTACAATGTGTATTGGGAATATGCGTACCGGTACGCAGAATTTATTTAATTATTTCCATAGTAAAGATAGAGATTCTCTTGGTAAGGCCGGATTGTATTATGGCATTATCGTCAGCTTTATATTAGGTGCTGTATTCGGGAATGGATTGATCAAATTATTCCATAAACAGGCGATTTGGTGCAGTTCTGTCTTATTATTCTTAGGTTTCTTTATGATGTTTATTGATTACGAAAAATCTAAAATATAAATAATAGGGATTGTTTCACGTCCATAAAAAAGTTATAATGAGAGAAATATTATTTTATGGAGGTAAAAATGATCGAGAAACTATTTCATTTGAAAAAGAACAACACAAATGCGCGCACCGAGGTGATCGCAGGATTGACAACCTTTATGACGATGGCGTACATATTGGCAGTCAACCCGACAATGCTTTCGGCAGCGGGAATGGACAGCACAGCCGTGCTGATCGCAACTTGTCTGGCTTCTTTTGTGGGAACCATGGCAATGGCACTTTTAGCAAACTATCCATTTGCTCTGGCACCGGGAATGGGATTGAATGCTTATTTTGCATACACAGTATGTGGCAATATGGGGTATTCCTGGAAAGTGGCATTGATGGCAGTATTTGTTGAGGGTATTGTTTTTATAGTTCTATCCTTAACAAACGTCAGAGAAGCTATTTTTAATGCGATACCAAGTACCTTGAAGAAAGGTGTAAGTGCAGGTATCGGATTATTTATTGCATTTATCGGACTGCAGGGAGCACACTTAGTAGTATCCAATAGTTCTACATTGGTTACCTATTGTGATTTTGCCGGCAATTGGCATACACAGGGAATCTGTGCGGTGCTTGCCCTGATCGGTTTGATCATCACAGTCATTCTTTATATCAAAGGCTTTAAGGGCGCGATCCTGATCGGTATTCTTGTAACTTGGATCTTGGGAATGCTCAGTCAGGCTCTTGGTATTTATCAGGTAAATGTAAAGGAAGGATTTTATTCGTTATATCCATCCATGCACATGACAGATTTCAGCAAGATCGGTGAGACGTTTGGACAGTGTTTCAAAGCTGATTTCCATGGCGTTGGTATTCTTAATTTTATTATTGTATTATGTTCTTTCCTGTTCGTAGATATGTTTGATACGATAGGAACACTCGTTGGTGTTTCTTCCAAGGCAGGCATGTTAGATGAGAATGAAAAATTACCGAACATTAAGCCGGCGCTTTTGGCAGATGCGATTGCAACAAGTGCAGGTGCGGTGATCGGAACTTCTACAACGACAACATATGTTGAGAGTTCTGCCGGTGTTGGTGCAGGTGGCCGTACCGGTCTTGCATCCGCAGTGACAGCAATCATGTTCTTATTAGCAATTTTCTTTGCACCGGTATTTACAGCAGTTCCGGGTTTTGCAACAGCTCCGGCATTGATCTTTGTAGGATTCTTAATGCTATCAGCCGTTGTTGACATTGATTTTAATGATCTGACAGAAGCAGTACCGGCATATTTGACAATCTTGGCAATGCCGCTTATGTACAGCATCGCAGAGGGTATCTCTATCGGTATCATTTCCTATGTTGTTATTAATCTGCTCTGTGGCAAGCACAAGAAAAATACAGTATTAATGTATGTGTTGGCAGTGTTATTTATCTGTAAGTATATATTCTTATAGGATGAATGATTTAGATACTATGAGTGCAATTGCTCATCATAGGAGTTTCTTCGAAACTCCGTTATGCACAATCATTACGAGATAACGTGAGGAGGTATGACCATGGAGAAGCAGGTGTTTACAAATGAGATCATTTTGTCGTGGCTGCAGTATTATGCAGGAAATACGACGATTGATCTGGAGCATGTGAAGATCATTGATATTACGCGTAAGAACAAAAATGTGATTCCAACGGTAGAGTCACACAAAACGACGTTAATCTTTACTAATGCAGGAATCAATGATATTTTTTACCGTCTTTGGAATGCCGGACTGGGGGAATGTGATGTCTGGTATAACGAGGGTTCAGAACCGAGCGGTCAGATTTACAACAAAAAAGTGAAGGACATGATCGATCGTGGAATCAATGCATCGGCAGGAATGCTGATCGTCAATCCTAATGCACGCAATACGGCTAAGATCGGTATGGGGAACGACATGTTCCGCAAAGGTTCGATCCATTATGTCGGCAGTGAGATCCGTGCCGTCATTTTGAATAAAATGATGGTGGATACGCAGGATGATGTTTGTGTTATCGGTGGAGAAAGCATTGCCATTGAGACAGCGTTGATCGCAGCAGAGGGAACGGTCGTGGCAGTTGAGTACAATGGTGCGGACCGAGACACGATGGAAGACAATGTAGATCATTTCGGTCTGCAGAATGTGACGATCATTGACCGGGTGGATGAAGAGAGTATGAAAGACTGTCCGGTACCGTCGCTTGTATTTATGGTGGCATCTGCAAGCATGGAGAAAGAATTGGCATACCTGACAAAGTTGAATCCACAGATCCGTGTTGTTATATACACCTTGGATTTTCAGGTGGCAGCAGGTGCGGCAGCGATTTTGGAGAAGTTTGGCATTGGCGATGTAGATACGATACAGATCGCTGTATCACGGCTCGGAAGCAATCATGCCTTTAAGCAGCAGCCGGCACCGTGGATCATTACGGGGCATTGTTCTTAAGCAATATTTGTGGTATAATCAAAGATAGCGATCTAAGGTCACGATGGTTTAGAACCGGATAGGAGATAAACCATCGTGATTTTGACAGAAAAAGTATGAAGAAAGGAACTAAGTAACATGGATAACAAGAAGATACCTTACAAGATTTATTTGAACGAAGATGAGATGCCAAAGCAGTGGTACAATGTTCGTGCTGACATGAAGAATAAGCCGGCACCGCTTTTGAATCCGGCTACAGGCAAGCCGGTCACTTTAGAAGAGCTTAGCCATGTATTTTGTACAGAACTGGCAAAGCAGGAGCTTGACGATACAACAGCATATTTTGATATTCCGGAGGAAATCCTGCAGTTTTACAAAATGTACCGTCCGGCACCATTAGTTCGTGCGTATCATTTAGAGCGTGCTTTGCAGACGCCGGCTAAGATCTATTATAAATTCGAGGGTAACAATACTTCGGGAAGTCACAAGTTAAATTCAGCAATCGCGCAGGCATATTATGCGAAGAATCAGGGCTTGAAGGGTGTTACGACAGAGACAGGAGCAGGCCAGTGGGGAACTGCATTGTCGATGGCTTGTGCATTTTTAGGCTTGGATTGTCAGGTGTATATGGTAAAAGTATCTTATGAGCAGAAGCCATTCCGTCGTGAGGTTATGCGTACATATGGAGCATCGGTAACTCCTTCACCATCCAATACGACCGAAGTAGGACGTAAGATATTAGCAGAGTTCCCGGATACCAACGGAAGCCTTGGATGTGCGATATCTGAGGCAGTAGAAGCTGCTACAACGCAGGATGGATATCGTTATGTACTTGGATCCGTTTTGGCACAGGTATTGCTGCATCAGTCTATTATTGGTTTGGAGACAAAGGCTGCATTAGATAAATATGATGTCACACCGGATATCATCATTGGATGTGCAGGTGGCGGATCGAATCTTGGTGGTCTGATCTCACCATTTATGGGCGAGAAACTTCGCGGAGAGAAAGATTATCGTTTTATCGCAGTTGAACCGGCATCTTGTCCATCACTCACACGTGGTAAATACGCATACGATTTCTGTGATACAGGAGCAATCTGTCCGTTAGCTAAAATGTACACACTTGGCAGCAGCTTTATGCCTTCGCCAAACCATGCAGGTGGTCTTCGTTACCATGGCATGAGTTCTGTACTTTCACAGTTATATGATGATGGTTTGATGGAAGCAGTTAGCGTAGAGCAGACTTCTGTATTTGATGCTGCAGAGAAATTTGCCAAGGTTGAGGGTATTTTGCCGGCACCGGAGAGCAGTCACGCGATCCGTGTTGCAATTGATGAGGCACTGAAATGCAAAGAAACCGGAGAGGAGAAGACAATCTTGTTTGGTCTTACCGGTACCGGATATTTTGATATGTATGCATACGAGAAGTTTAATGATGGTAAGATGGGAGACTACATCCCTACGGATGAAGAGATTGCAGCAAGTCTTGCTAAGCTTCCAAAGATGCAGTAATAGGAGAAGGTTATGCAAGCAAAAACAGATCATAAGAGGGGATTTGTATGGGGCTTAGCATTTGCAGTAACAATGACGATCAGCAGTATATGGGGACAGGCTGTTTCGTCAGGACAGTTTGTGCGTGCGGCGCAGGTTGAGGTTACACCTGTGCCGGCTGCACAGCAGACGAATACACCTCAGATAGATCCGACGGCGGTTCCAACATCGACGCCGGCATCTGCACAGGTAACCAAAACGCCGACGATGACATTCCATCCAACGACGACAGCCAAGCCAAACGCATATGGCACGATTAAGTTGGAACGTTATCGCAAGGTGTTGTCCAAAGGGTTTTTAGGAAAACGCTATGGCGCGGTTGTAGATGGAATACGCTGTGATTGCAGTGGATATGTACGTGCTGCGATTGGCCGTATGAAATCTGTTTCTGCGAAGACGGCATTGCCTTTCAAAAGTTATAAGGTGAAGGCATTGACGACCAGAGATTGGGTGAAGGGATCAAAAGTGGCGTATTTGTCCGGACAGAAGACAATGACCGGCAGAATTTTATGGAACAAGACACGCTCAAAGGGTGCGATCGGTCGTAATACACAGAATCATTCGGCTGTCAGTACTTTGGAATTTGGGGATGTTATGTTATATGGCAAAAATGGCAATCCAACCCATATCGCTTTATACTATGGAAAGTTTTCTTCCGCAAAGAAGGTAAAAAATTTTCTTGAAAAAAAGGGATATGTGAAAAAAGGAGCCATCAAAAAAGTAAGTAAAAACAAATATACTTACCGTGGAAGAACAATCATACGGGCGTATTCCAAAAGTAAATATTGGCGAATCCATTCAACCAATAGTGGAATCTTGCTCGATAATGATATACGAGGCGTTAATCCATTTACCAGAAGCTTTGGCAAATGGAGCTGGACCTTTGAAACGGGCCTAAAAACAGAATAAGTTTATTTGCAGCAGGGGAGACTGGTTCTTTTCTGCTGCATTTTTATTAAACGCAATCTTCGCAGACCAAAATGGTGGACAAGCCACATATTGCTTATTATGTCAGCAACAAATAAACTATTTTGCAGCCAGTAGACTGACTTGTTCTGCCGGCAGCGAACTAAGATAATTGCCGCAGAACGCAGAGTTTT